>Ga0180434_10002177_pt1 | contig 26741 bp, 23 predicted proteins | sample SS_ome_7_FD_132453 | JGI IMG/M metagenome (GOLD analysis project Ga0180434, IMG submission 132453) | Hypersaline lake sediment archaeal communities from the Salton Sea, California, USA - SS_1_D_2 metaG | ecosystem: Environmental > Aquatic > Non-marine Saline and Alkaline > Hypersaline >... | reverse complement strand
TTTTTACCAACAAAAAATAATACAGAAATCAAATTTACTTTTACATATGATTTTCCAAGTGTAGGTTGTAGTTGTAATTCAAAGTCTTGTACCTACATATTTAAACCAAAACTAAGGTTCGGGTATATAGAATGAAAGTTCCATTAAGTGCTGAAGCAATCGCAGAGAAAAAACAGGAATACTTATCTTTATGGGTTAATAGAGATAACAAAATGATTCCATCTCCAATTAAACCTTATTTTTATTCTTTGGAAAAATTAAATATACCCTGTGCCAAGATATCAACAAAAGAGGCATATGCTATATCTGACTATAAGAAAAAAACATTTTACAAATATGAATTTGATACAAGAGATGAATTGAAGAAATATAGAAGTGATAAAACATTTGAAGATAATATACCTTTTGTTTTAAGAAATAGAATTGATATTCCTGATATCTATACAAAATATCCAAATAGTAAAAAATTAGTTTTTAATTACTTTGATATAGAACAGGATTGTCCACCAAATAAATTATTTCCTACATATGAAGATAAGATAACATCTATTAGTTTTGCAGGTAATGACCGAAAAGTTAAAACTATTTATTTAAAAGTATCTACACAATCAGATAAGAAGTTATTACAAGTTTATAAGAAGGTCTATCCTTTTCCCGATATTGAAATACTATATAACAAATCATATGATTTTCCTACATTATTTGAAAGATGTAGAAGGAATGGTATAGAACCTAATTGGTTTGCAAAAGATTTTAGTGAACCATATGTTGGTGGTAAAAGTGGTGTAAGAATTAATGGAACTGTAATATATGATATTTTAGAATCAACAAGGAAAGACCAATCATTAACAGGTAATGTTCCAAATAAAGGCTTAAAGACCGTTTCAGATTATTTTGGTTTTAAAAGTGAGGCAAAGGTATTAGTAGGAGAAGAAATAACAAATGCTATTGGTTCAAAAGAATTAGTAGAATATAACAAAGAAGATGTTAAAAGATTATTTTATTTATTTGATATTTATTGGGAAGGTATTGAATATACTGCAGAAGACTTACAAATCCCTTTAAACTTAGCCGTAGACTTAAACATTACTGACTTAGGTATATTAGTATTAGGAGATTTGTATAGGGAACATAACATTATATGTGATGGTGATAATTTTAGTAGATATCCTGATATATTTCAAAGAAAGAAAAAAGCAGGAGAATCAAATTATCAAGGTGCGTTAGTATTTATTAAACAGAAAGGATTATTTACTCCTGTATTAAAAGCTGACTATAGTAGTATGTATCCAACAATTGTTGCAGAATTTAACCTAAGTCCTGATACATGTAAGTTAATTAAATATGATAAATATAAAAGGGGTAGTTTTAAAATAGAAGAAGATAAAGATACTTTTACATATCATATACCAGATATTTCACTAAAAAGAAATGTAGTTGTTCAAACACGTAAAGATAGAAATGGGTTTTTAAGTAAGGCAGTACATAGATTTTTAGAGGAGAGAGACCAATACAAAAAAGAATGGAAAAAGACAGGAAGTAAAATTGCACGAGCTCAATCAGATATTGCAAAGGTTAAAGCAAATGGTGGGGTATATGGAAATATGGGAAACCCACATCATCCATTCGGATTTGTACCAATAGCAGTAGCTACAACAGGAATAGGTAGAGAATGTGCAAGATTATTAATTGATGTATTAGAAACATTATATCCTGGCTCTGTTATAGAAGTTGATACAGATGGTGTTTACTTTAGTGCAGAAAATTATAATGAAGAAAGAATAATACATTATTTTAATGAAGAATTAAAAAAGAAGTTTAAAAAGAACTTAAACCTTAGTATAGATATTGATTTTTACGATAGAGGATTCTTTCACAAAGCCAAAAACTATATATTAAAGAAGGGTGATAATATTATATTACATGGAGCTGCTATGAAGGCTTCAAGTAAAGACCCATTAAGTAAAAAGTTAATTACTGAATTGGCACGTGCTAAATTAGAAAATAAATCAACAGATGATATTGTATTAAAATTTAAGAATAATTTAAAAGACTTTCCTTTAAGTGATTTTGCAATGCAAGTAACAATGGGAAGAAGATTACATGAATATAAAAGTATTAATTGTATGTCCGTAAGAATGGCAATGAAAGCAAAACAACACTATAATATAAAACCACAAATAGGTAATAGTTATCACTACGTAAAATGTTCTTATGGATATGAATTATACCAATTGGCAAAGAAGGAACATATTGATTATAAATATTATAGAGAAAAGTTGGATAAAATAATCAAAATGTTAGAATCTGAGTATGAAATGTTCAACAAGATTGGTGATTATCTTGATGATGGTCAAAATGAATGGAAAGTTGAAATGAAAGGAACTAAGATTGAAGAACATCAACCAAGTAGATTGGATGAGTTCTTATAAAGGAGGAAAGAAAAAATGTATGAAGAAGATGAATTCAAAGGAAATAAAATAATAATATTGAAGCGAAGTGAAGACGACCAATATGCTTTTAGATTTGGTCTTGGTAAAGCAAAACTTATTTTAGAACATATCGATGATATAAAAAGATTTGTAGAAGAAAGTGAATAATGCCAAAAGATATTGATGAGGAGCTAAAACAAAGGATAGAGTTAGAAGATAGAGAATTAAAAAGAAAAGAACTAAAACGTAATTTTGTCCATAAGTTAGCCGATGAAATATATATTGCAAAAAGAATCATAGACTATGATGTTGCTCTAACCTGTGCTAGTACTTTGATTAATAGTTGCTTACCGTATGTAAGGTTAACTACAGCTATCGGTCCTTTACCTTTAAATGAAATGAACATCATAATAGGAGCTAGTGGAACAGGAAAAACATTACCTTTTAGAATAGTAAAAGGAATATTAAGAGAACTTGATATTGATTTTCCTGGTAGATATACAGTAGAAGGGGTAGAAAGATGGTTTGCTAGAAGAGAAGAAGTTTTAAATCCTAGAACTAATGTTCCTGAAGAAACAGGTCCTTATGTAAATCCACCATACTGTTCTATTGTTACAGATGAGATATCACAATCGTTTAAGGAAGCTAAAAAGGACTATATGGCTGGTTCTATTGAATTGTTATCACAAATGTATGATGGTGAATTAAAAGGAACTGCATTGTCAGGTGGAGCACGTAGACCACAGGCTCCTATCTATGTAAACTTATTGGGAGCAACTGTACCAGAGTTTTTACCAGACCTGCCTAAATATGTATTTGAACAGGGAATGGCTGGTAGAATCTATTGGTTATTTATTGAACCAAAGGATACATTACCAAGATTTGATATAATGGATTATAAAGGGTATGAAAATTCATCACAAGGTCTTAAAGCTAAAGCAGGTACTTTACAAAGACTATTTGATATTAATGTGCATCTTAATCCTAATAGAAAGGAAATACCAATAAGAATATCAAGTAGTGGTAGTAAAGTATGGAAAAAATATCATGATAAAAAATATAATGAATGGAGAATAGATTACAAAAATAAACCATATGATTATGATTGGCAATATAAAAGAAGATTACACGAATTAGTTTTAAAGAAAGCAGGTACTTTTGCAATAGGTAGAAGTATAGATTTAGTAAGGAAAACAGGTTCTTTTAAAGATGTTCGTGTAAATGCTGACGATATGGAAATGGCTGTTAAGTGGGTAGAAAAAAGTGAAAGGAATTTAAGAAGAATTATTTGGATTAATAAAACAGGTATAGTATATAAGATGGGAACTAGACAGGCTTTAGGTGAAATATATTGTTGTGGTAATTTACAAGTTCAATTACTTAATGCACCAAGTAGAATGTTAAGTACTTTACAATTATGGGAAGCTAGTAGAATATCAGATAGAACAACATTTAATAAATACTTATATGAAGCTATACAAAAGAAATTGATAAGAAGAGTTGATAAAAAAACGGAACTTAAAACAGAAGAGGAAAGGGTTAGACTTGGAGCAGAAAAAGGTAAAAAAACATATGTTTGGACAGTTAATGATGATTTTGAGAAGTAGAGCGACCTCCAAAACCCATCAGTTTTTAGCCAAACTAGGGAAAATATGGTACACCATATTTTATCTTTTTCCTTGTAACATATCTAACACCCACAAAATTTAGCCAAAATATGGAAACTAGGGAAAATATGGGTATATAATATATTTGTACAATATAATAGGTAATACATATGTACATAGGTAACGAAGAACAATTAAATAAATTAATAGTATGGTTAAATACATACTTATATCATAGACCAAAAGAATTCTACATACTTCACGGTGACCATGGAAATGGTAAAACTCTTATGGTAGAACATTTAGCAAAAAAGTTTAAGGTAGACTTATGTAAAGTAACTTGTGAAGATGTAAAAGGTAAAGATAACCTAAACTCTTGTATCAAACAAATAAACCTCTGCAATCTTAATGGTTTTGGTAATAAGAAAATAATCCTACTTGATGATATAGAAGAATTTAATAATAATACTATATCTAAAATATTAGATATTAGTATATATCCTGTAATCTGCACAACCCTCAAATATCCTACTGATACATATTCAATGAAATACAAACGTTTAGAAATTAAAAGACCAAGAACATCACAAATATTAAGAATATTAAAAATACATCAAAAGGAAACAGGTATTGGTAAAAACCTTAAAGAAGAACAATTAGAATATATAGCTAAAGAATCACCATCTGTACGGTCAGCTATAAATTCATTGTATACAGGGATTGTAACTAAACATATAAAACCCCATAATAATATACCAAAAATTAAAAAGCAATTAGTACAGAGGGAATTAACCCAAAATATAGATAGAACCCTATTGCGTGTTTTAACTAAAAATATGCACTGTTATAACGAAAATACCTACAAAGTATTTAACAGGTTCTGTATTTATGACTTTGACCTTATGGTAAGATTCAAAGAATCAATAGATAGCTTTAAGGTTAACAATATGATTGAACCCATAGAACATATCAAATGGTTATATTACAAACAGAAAGAAATAGTAAAGAAGGAAAAACAAATCAAAAAGGAAGAAAAGAAACAAGAACCTAAAAAGCAGATTCCAACACATAATCCAATTGATGACTTCTTCTAAAGTTAATATTACTATTAATTAAATAATAATAATTATAAAGGATTAAATTAATTATAATTAAAGGTGGGAAGGTATGGCAAAAAGGTTAACAGAAAGCTTTAAACTCCAAATGAAAGGATATCGGAGAAAAGTCAAAAAAGAATTCTGGGATAAAGCTGTACCAACCTTCAAAAATTTTGAAATAGATTTTGATTATAGAAATCATATAGATGATTTACAATTACATATCACTGATATAGTTGATGTGAAGGCACCCATCAGAAAAACAAAAATAAATACATTATCACAATATGGTGCTACATATCTAATTAATAGTATTATATGCCCTGTATGTGGAAATATCATAACAATCAACAGACATTGGAATTGTTATTTTTGTGAAAATGATGAGCATGGAAGAAAAATATTTGAAATCACAAAGGTGGGGGTACTTGTTAAACCTACAAGAAAAGATAAAGAAAGTCCTTCTAACGAAGAGGAAAGTATTCCTTTATAAGATATATGCAAAGGCTATTATTGTTTCAGCCATAATGTATTTATTAGTAACTAACAAAATCTATACTATATTAGATGTAATATGTACAATAGTTATAGGAATAGTCCTAGTTTATTTTACATTATTCGGTTATAGAAAACTATTGTAATGGTTATAGTTGTTTTAGTGTATAATTTCTTTTCTGCCTCTATACTATATCTAACTATATGTTAGTAACATAGTCTAATTATTTATGGTAAGGAAAGAATATATTAATTATATGGGACGGGGGGGTCCTCCCTTTTTGTTAATACCCAAAAATACAGGCAGACACGTAACCTTCCAAAATATAGGTGTTTTGAGAAAAATTTGTATATGGAATATATACGTGTACTTTAGGTAATTATTTATTTCTCTTCGTAATATCCAACTTATCCTTACATAAAAATTCATACCAATTTTTGGCATCTGACTGTTCCTTTAAATATCTTAACCTACGAAATTCTTTTTCAGGTAAATCAAAGTTTATATTTTTTTTCTTCTCACCATTTTCATATTTCAAGTTACCCAACCCCATTAGTCTAATAGTCTAAGTATATATAAATATTTGGATTCTAATAACAGTATTAATTACTTAATTTTTAAGGGTTAAAACCTAAACTTTAGGTATCACCAAAATATATATATATGATTTTTGATAAATATATACATAAAATTACAGTTAATTAGATGCAATTACAGTTAATTGCAAAGGTGGTATATTATGAAAAAATTTCGCTCCCGCGTAAAATGTGATGGTTGTGGTCTAGAGTACGTCTCTATTAAACATAAGAGAAAGTGTCCCGTACGTTGTAAAGAATGTCAAAGTTCAAAGTTAAGGGTTCTTAACTCATGGGAGGTTTCCTAATGGCAGTACCAAACCCAGCACTTTTGAAAATGTTACCAAAACCAATTCGTGACATGATTGCCAAGTCAAGTCCACCACCAAAGAAACAAGCAGTTGTAGGTCCACCAGCGCCACCAAAGAAATCATCATCAGCCGCAAAAGCAGCAGTTTCAGCTGCAAAAGCAGGAGCAAAAGCAGGGTCTAGTGGAGGAAGAAGAAGTGGTGGTGGAGGAGGTGGTGGAGGCAGTTCTGCCCCAGCACCATCTAGTTCAAAACAGAAAGCAGAAGAGGCTCAAAAGTTAATAAAAGAAAAATTATCAAAAACACCATCAGGTCAAAACCTTTTACGTATTTTGGAAAAGAAAAAAACATCAGCACCTACAACAAAAACGGTTGGACCAGTAGCTCCTACAAAACCTACCCCAACACAACAACAAAAAATGCAAGAAATTTTTGCGAAATCACCATTATCAAAAACACCAGTAGGACAGAAAATGCTTCAGCAAATGCAAAAAACACAACCTACTACTCCTGTCAAAACAAAACCAAAACCTGGTAAACCAGAGTCAACTAAGCCAATGGTTGGACCTGTAGCACCAACTGCTGTAGAAAAACTTTTAAGCCAAAAAGGTGGAAAGTCAGCGGAACTAGCGAAGACCTTATACCAAACAAGAATCAAAAAAATGCAAAAAACAGTAACACCAAGTAAACCTATCGGTGGAACAACAGAAACTACAGTAACATCAAAAGAACCAGATATCCCAGCGGTTAGTTCACAACCAGGAATTACAACAGCTAATACAGCTTTTTTATCATTTTTAGGTAGTACACAATTGGGACAAAACTTAATGAAAAATATGACGCCTGATGAAAGAAAAATGTTTCAATCAGGTAACATAGCAGGTGCATTGGCATCAGTGAAGCAAAGAACAGACGAAGCTAAAGTAATGGGACCTAGATTACCAACGAAAGAGGAGACATATAATATACTTAAAGAACAAACAAAAGATTATGATGTGGATACATCATCAACAACTTTTCAGTCTACTGTTGATTCTTATATGCCATCTGATGAAAAAATAAAAGCTGATGTTAAAAAGGTTTTATATGATGCAGGATATACATCCCAAAATTTCGGATTATATAATAAACAAGGAATTGAAATAGATGGTCAAAAAATTGGAGCACATCCTGGTGGGTCTTGGACTTATAGTGATTTTGTAAATGAAGTTGCAAAATATCAAAAGAACCAAATAAGAGACAATATATCAAACCAAGTGGCAACACAACAAAAAATGATTGAATATGGTGATGCTAATCTTGTTAAAGATTATTTTGGTATAGATGTAGAAACAAAAAGAGAACAGAGTGCTGAAACTAAAAATTATTTAAGTAATCTCAAAAATCAATTAGGATATGATTTTACAAAAGACTTTAATAGAATATCAAAAGAAGCAACATCAAATGAAGACTTTACACAAAAATGGAATACTTTTTTCCAACAGAAATTACTAGACCCATCTTTAGATGATACAAAAGTAAAAAATTATGTAAAAAGTAATGCAACAATTAAAGACCCCGAAACAGGTAAAAAAATCACAGGATGGCAATTAGAATCAAAATATGGATTTCAATTTGTTAGAAATAAAGATGGAACAGTTACCACAAAGCCAATGACAGAAGGAGAATATATTAATTACCTTAAAAGAGATATGGAGGCAAGAACAGATGGAGATTGGCGAAAAGGTGGTTTATTAATAACAACGGCGATAATCAAAGGGAACTTAGGATTAAATGCTGTTATTGATACATTATTTACAGCACCAGATGCTAATGCTATGGTAAAAGGATATTATAAATGGGGAAAAGATAAAGGTTATAGTATAGAGGAATTAGGTAAAAATAAAGATTTAATGAAAGAATATGAAACGAAAGTTCATACAACAACACACACAGAACCTTATATAAGTCCTACTACAATTTATGCTCCAGAAGAGTCAACAGCAGAAAAACCTCCTGGTATGTCAGATGAAGTGTGGGAAAGCATACAATCAGGAGCACCTGCGGCAGGACAATATATGGGTTATCAACATGGAACAGTTGACCCAACATATATACAACAAAAACAAATTACTGAATCAGGTGGTACTTTAACTCAAAAACCTTCTAAAGCAAAAGTAGAAAAAGAAGCAAATAGATTAGAAACATATCTTGTAGCAGGAACAGATGTAGCATATCAAAATGTATTAAAAGATGAAGCCAATTTAGCCGCCTCTTTAAGAAAAGGTTTAGGAGATTATGTATGGAATGTTGTTACATCAGATACATTAGTTAATTTTGTGTATGTCCCGTTAGCCACTGCGGGATTAGCAAAAGGTGCAAAGTATGTTGGAAAATTAGCTATAGCAGCACCAGAAACAATTACAGGATTTGGAGGGCAAGTAGTTAAACCATTAACAGCAAAAATAGTAAAAGGTGGAGCAAAACTTACAATGGGTGGTATGAAATATGTAGCCGCTCCTGCTATGATTGGAATGGGAGCATATGATATATCACAAAAGATACCTGAGCGTAAAGTTATGGTTAAAGGTCCACAAGGATTATATCATATGGAAACGGTTGGTGGAGCATCTGCTTTAGCAAAAGGATTAATACCGTATGCAACAGGAATAGGAGGAGCTTATTGGGGTGCAAAATATAGAGCATTTAGTCCTCAAGAAATAGCAAGAGTTAAAACTTTTGGACAAAATTTAAAAGGTTCATACGGTCGTTTAAAATTTAGAGCAATGCAAAAGTTCCCAACTTTAAAAGCAGGTTTAACAAAAATAAAACCTTATACTCCAAGATTTATGCATCCTGATGTTTCTTATGCAACATATGGACAAAAAATAAAACCTGTTTCAAGAGGAACATTTGGTTGGCGTAAGGGAGGATATTTTGATACAGGTAAAGTTGAATATATATCAGCAAAGGGAAAAGTTCCTAGAACATTGGGAAGCAAAGTAACAATAGAAGAAGTGCCAACATCATCAGGAAGATTAAAAGTTACTGAAATGACAAAAAGACAATTTGGATTAGAACAAGGTTTTATAAAACCAATAATGCCTCCACCAGGAACAAGAGTTAAAATTTGGAGACCTTCCCAAGAACCAAAATGGCTTACAGGAAAAGAGCCTGCACCACCAGTAGAAATAATGGAATGGAAACCAAGTGGACCAAAAGGAAGACTTCCTGGATTAAAACGACCTGTATTAGTTGAACCTGGTAAATTTGGTAGACTTAAAGTAGATTTACAAACTAAATTCCCAAAACAATACAAAGCAATACAATCAACAGCAAGAGGATTCAAAGGAAAGGTCTCAATTATTGAACCTGAAGTACCACCTTATTTAAAAAATATTCCAAAAGAAGTTAGACCTTATGCTACATATCAAGCACAATATGGTAAATATTTACCATCTAGGCAACCATTCGTAGGTGGTGGTGAACCTACAATGCTTCCAGAACAAAAAATGAGAGCACAATTTGAAAGACCATGGGAAAAAATTAGATTTATGGGAGATAAACCAGCAAAGATATCAATGGCAGGAGTAAGAGATATGCCTGCTCATAAACCAATGGGAATGTATGGTTTGCCTGAAAGAGGAATGGGATATCCTTTATCACAAAGAGGTCAATTTATAACAGAAGGAGCTAAAGTTAGATTAAAAACACCTAGACAAATAAAAGCACAACAAATTATAAATGACAGTAGATTTTGGGCAACTGAACCTAGAGGTATTGGTTCTGAAATTAGAATGAGTCAAGACTTAACACCTGCAAGAAGAGGTTTAATACAAGATATTATTTCAGCTAATAGGTATGAAAATTTATATGGTGTTCCTGGAACATCAAAGGGATGGCAAACAAGAATTATACAATACCAAAGACAGGGAATGCCTATATCAGAATGGTATAAATATCAATATGCTAAAAGTCAACTTCAACCTGGTCAAAAAACATTAGTTGATAAATTTGGTAAACCTACAGCTTATAAACCACCAAAAGTTAAAGTCAAGGCAGATTATTGGCTTGAACCAGGAAGAAGACAAATATTAGAACCTAAAACTTTTATTGAAGAAAAACCTTCAAAACTTACAATGCGAGATATATTACCAGAACAAATAAAATCAGGTGAAGCAATTATAGCAGCTACAAAAGCTCCTACAATAACAGGAACTAAAGGAAAAATTACACCAACAAAAGGAAAATTCTGGATATCACCTAAAGGTCCTTCTCGTGCAGGATTAACAACATTATTAGAAGAACCAACAAAAGTTACAAAACCTGTACAACCAAAAACAAAAACACCTGATACAAAAACCTTTAATGTTAATGTGTTAAAAGAAACTTTTTATTCAGGTGAGCAGTGGACAGAGAAAGTTAAGATAAAAGCTTTGAATAAACAACAAGCAGTTAAGTTTGCAAAACAACAATTTCCTAATGCAGAAAAAATATTAAAAGTTACACAACTTACAAAGCCAATTACTAAACCAACTACAAAACTTGATTATGATAAATCAATGAAATTGTTACCACCACCATATTCATTATTTAGACCACCAAAACCAAAATTCAAACAGAAATTTGAATATAAACCACCTGAAAAAATACAGGAAAAGATAGTTGAACCAAGACATATAAAAATTGAAAAACAAATACAAAAAACTAAACTTAATGTTAAAAAGTTAGATAAACAAATTAAAATAAGAACAAATAAAGTTAAACAATTAAAAGAACAGGTTCCAGCTGAAGAATATAAATATATGCGTGATGAATTAAAGTATGAAGTTAAACAAATTAAGACACAAAAACAAAAATTAGATGAACAAGTAAAGAAATTGCAAAAAGAATATGATTGGGTAAAACCTTTAACAGCAGAAGAAAGAAAAATAGAAACAGAAAAAACTGAGAAGATATTAAAAAGAAGAAAAGCAAAATATCAAAAAGAACAAAAGTTTATCAAAGAACAAATCAAGAAAATACAAGATATGTCTCCTGAACAACTTAAAAGAAAAATGGCAAAAGACCCAGATTTTGCTGAATTTGTAAAATGGTATGTACCAACATTAAGAGAATGGCAATCACCTATAAGAAAAGTAAAAATTAGGGCTGTCACTAAAAAAGGTAAAAGAAGATTAATTAAATCAGAAGATATGTGGTGGAGAGCTAAAGAAGAAGCCCGTATTAAAAGAATAGAAGAAGAAAGACCAATTAAGGAATATATTAAAAAATTAGAAGAAGAAAGAGCATTAACTAAATGGCAACAAAAGAACGAAAAAATGTTAAAAGCCAAAGCAGAAGAATATTTAACAAAATTAGATAATATAAACCAAGCAAATCTTAGACAGGGTAAAATATCAAAAAGACAATATGATGCAAGAAAAAGAGTAATTCATAAACAATGGGATATAGTTAAAGGTAAAGCTGAGTTAGAACAAATTTCAAAATTAATGGAAAAAAGTGCAAAGTTAAAACCAAAGGGTAAACCTTTAAGACCTGGAGCAGATTTTGTAACAGGTTCAAAGGTATGGAGAACCGCTGAAGAGTTACGTGGTCTCAGAGGAATAGAAAGATGGGAATCAATGCAAAAGGCTTTTAAAGAAGCAAGAAAAGAAAGTAAAGTAATAAAAGTTAAAACACCAGAAGAAATAATAAAACAATATGAAAAAATGCAGAGATTAAAAAGAATCAAAGAAGAAGTAGAAGATTATAGAAGAAAAATGAAAATAACAGAAGCAGAAAAGAAAAGATTAGACCAACTTAAAAAAGATGTTGAAAAAGGAATAAAACAAGAACAAGGTATAATCATAGATATGCTAAAGGCAAATAAAAAGATGATTATTGATGCAGTTACTGAATATGCAGAACCATTAGATGTTGAAAAACTTAAAGCAGATAAATTGGATGAAGAATCACTAATTGGACTAATAGAAGGTTTAAAATACTATCATTTACCAAGAGGATATATGCATAAAACAGTAAGAGCAAGAAAAGCAGGTAAATATCTTCCAGCAGATAGAGGAGCAAGACCTGGTGGTTATGTTAAACCAAAAGTAAGAAAAACATTAAAAGATATAGCGGAAGAACCAAAAGAAGTTGAAATAAAACTTACACAAGAAAAGTTAAAAGATAGAATAGGATATGCCAGTTCAGGTGACACAAAACAAGCACTAGTTACACAAACAAAACAAACAAAAGTCAAAGCAGATACCCTTACAAAAGAAATTAATATATTAGATAAGAATTTAAAGAAACATATTGATAAAATAAATAAGTTTAGACAAAGATTATATAAAGAATCACAGACAAAACTTTTACCAGCATGGCAACAACAAAAGCTACAAAAATGGATTGAAAGATTAAGACAACAAACTATTCGTATGGATAGAGAACTTATTATCAAAAAGGATTTATTATTAGAAATAGATAAAATAAGAAAACAAACAACAGCCGCAGGAAATAAAATACCAAAACTTAAAAAGACAGTTGCATCAGAACAACTACTAAAACAGATACAAAGACAAGGTATTAAAAGTGAAGTAAAATTAAATAATGTAGTTATTAGTGTACAAAAATTAAAACAGTTACAAAAACAAGGTCAAAAAGTTGTTTCAATATTAGCAAAAGCCCAAAAACAAGCACAGGCACAAAAAGTTGCATTATCAACTGTTTTAGTACAACTTCAGATACCTGGCTTTAAATTTGATATTGCCTTAGACCAATTTCAAGTTCCTAAGTTACAATTAGTACAAGAAGCAGTGCCAGAAGAACCAATAACAGAACCAACTCCGCCATCTAGACTTCCAGCGAGAAGACGTGTTAGTAGAGAAAGAAAAACAATGCCTACACCATTTAAAATACCGCTACCTGAAGAAAAAGAAAGAGAAAAGAAACATATTTCATATGAAGAATGGTTAGCAAAGAAATACAAAAGAAGAAAATTCTTATTACCAACATTTACGGGAGCATTAGAAGAATCTCAAATGCGACATCAAGTTAAAAGACCAAAAGAACAAATGTTTCATAAGTTACCTAGTGAACCTTCAACGGTAAGAACACCTTATCATATAAAAACAAGAATGTTAAAACCAAAAATGTATGATTATAAACAAAAGAGTGATAAAAAATATAGACCCAAAATGTTAAAATTATAGGAGATGATAAGATAGACATAGTACCATTTTTTAGATTTATAGCCGCCATAATAATCTTTGGTTTATTCTTTTACTTCTTTGCAATAATGATTTCAGGTATCATGGATTTTATATCATTTGAAGGTTCTTATGCTTCAGCTATGTTAACTTTATGGGCAGCACTCCCAGCAGTAGTATTACTATTTACAGGCATTCGTCTAGTAATGGTTCAACAAAAGAAGGTGAGTTAAAATGGAAGAATATCCAGAAGAAATAGGAGTTACCCCTGAAATCAAAAGGAAACTCAGAAAGGCAGGACAAAAACTTGTAGACGCAGGTTCTGATGACCCTGGAGTCGAAGCTTTACAAAATGTTCTTTATGGCAGAACACCTACATCATATGAAAAACAACAAACAGTAAGAGAACAACTATCACCAATCAAACCCAAATTAGAAAGACCACCTGAAATGCCACCAGACCAAAACCCTGAATATACTTACCGTTCTCACTATTATCGCAAACCAGGTTACATCTATTTACCATCAATTAAAAAACCTGTAAAACATCGACCTAAGCGAATAACACCAGTAAATCCTTTTAAACGCGCAAAACAACAATTTAGAAACGCTGGTATCATGGGAAGACCTCCACCAGAAAACTATTGTCCACATTGCAGAATCAAAACTTATGCCCACGACTGTCCAATATGTGGAAGGAGATTAGAATGAAAATAGTAAAAAATTTTATAGTTAATAACAAAAATGTTCCTGAAAAAATAGCAAAACGGGAATATGATAATGGTATAATAAATTTTTATAATGTAGAAGCTAAAGTTAATACTAAAAAGTGGATATGTTATATTGATATATACTTTGTAAATGGTTTAGGAGTAATGATATAGATGAACTATATGAGAGCAACAATCTTCTTAGGCGTCCTATCTTTCGTCAACCTAGTCCTAGCAATCATCTTCAACAGAGTTCGTGCAGCTTTGTGGGATGCTCTTCGAACAGCATCAAACCAAACAGGAGTATATTCACAAGTCAACCCACATCTTGCAAACTTTGAATTAGTCTTCTGGCTCATATTCATCTTTAGTGCAGTTGGTGCAATAGCTTGGTTTATATTAGGTTCACATGAGGAAGAGTATGAACAGTACCGTGGTTAAAATAATAATAGTAATTTCATTATTGGTCTTTTCGACCTTTGCAATAAGTTCAACTATAGAAACATTTGATGTGCAAGAAGATGAGTCAATGACTCTTACCTTTAAATTAGATGACTTTGACCAAACCTTCTTCTACTTACTACCATCCAATGCTCATTATAATAATATAGATATAATAAGTCATAATTATATTAAAGAGCAAGAAGAGACCCCATCAGTGACTTTCTATACAACTAATGAAGATAATCCTGATATCATAATAAAAGATTGTCCAAAAACACAATCATACTATTCTGACCTTCTCAAAAAGGGAAATTTTGACCTTATCCGCCTGTATATTCCATCAACTTATTATTCTTCCGATTACAAGTATACTACAACATCTATTACCCTACAAATAAATTACCAAACAGAACCTAAATCCCTTGTAACCCAAAAAGACCTGCAAAAAGTAGGGACTATTATTGATAATTCTGAAGTTCTAAAGGGATATGCAACACAACAATCAAATTTTAATCCTCAAAACCCAGATTATGATTATCTTATCATCACAAATGAATCATTTTATGATTTAATCAATGAAAATTATAAAGATTGGAAAATAAACAATGACAATAAAATCAATTCCATTCTAATAGTTAATGTTTCAACAATTCTCAATCAAACAAATTGTTCAATCAATGGGACTTGGGGAGATGCAACAAACACATCAAATGGCAACCCATGGATTGAAGATGGCAAAGAAGTAACATCAGATTATGAAATGTTTAATGATAGTCAAGCAAAAATAAGAAATTATATTCGTTATTGCTACACAACTCATAACACTCGCTATGTTCTTTTATTTGGTAACTCCCAAGTCATTCCTCCAAGAATGGTCTGCAGTTATGCCGCTGGAACTTGTCCAGGATGTACAGGATTTTATAATGATACATCACACGCATCAGATATGTATTATTCCAACCTTCACTATAACATGAACAACAATACAAATTCATATTGGATGGAAAATGCAGTATGCGGTTCTCCGGTAGATGAAATAGATTGGGGATATGATGTGCATCTCGGTCGTGTTCTTATTAACCAAAAATGGGAAACACTTTGGTGGATAAATAAAACAAAAAATTATATAACAAACAACCAATCAAATTATACTCAATGGAATGTTGTTCCTTGTAGAGATAATGGTGGAGCAATTTCAAACCAAACATGGACAGGATGGCAAGGTTCACAACCTGGTCCAGGAATTGGAGATGAATTTCCAGACAATATATCTTTTATTAATAATCAAAACATAACTGCAACTCAATGGTCAAATTTAGATGATTATGCAAATGGTAATGCAGGTGGAATTCCTGGCTTTGTTCTAATATATCATGCAGGACATGGAGGAACTTTGTGGGACCCATATTCAGATGTTAATTTAGATAATATGGACTTTCCTAATTTTGTTATAACAGAAGGATGTAGTTCAGCTGACTTTGGTGAAGATACATCAAGCCGTATGGAAGATTGGATGTCAGATAATGGAGCCGCTTTCGGTGGAGTTGCAAATTCAGCTTATGGTTGGTTTGTTGCTTCAACATATTATGGTGAACAAATGATGCGTGAACTATTTAATGATTCTAACACATCAATATTATGTGAGGCATTTGAGAATTCAAAGGAAGTAGTTGGACATGACCCGGATTGTGTTTGGGGACAAATAGTAAAAGATTCAAATTTCTTTGGAGACCCTGCACAAGAATGGGTTTGGTATGACCCATCAGTCAATACAACAAATACACCACAATTTGTAAATATCAGCAACGGTTTAAATGGAACAACAATAACATCACCAACTATCATATTTAATTGGACTAAAATAGAAAATGCAACACAATATCATTTACAAATATCATATTATCCTGACTTTAGTGTATTAGTTACAAACATATCAAACATATCATCACCGTTATATCCTTCTTACTATTCAGAAAGTAATAATAATGTATCATTTGAATTGCCCCCAGAATATGAATTAAGTTTATATGATACATACTATTGTCGTGTGAGGTCTTATGTTAGAAGTTAGAAAAAAAATAATAATAGCAATATTATTAATTGCTTTAATATCAAGTGCAGTTCCCGTTCAATCAACAATACCTGTATATCCACCAGCAACAGATTTCCAGCAAGGTTATTGGGATAATAGTGCAGGTTCAACAGCAGGAAAGGATGATAACTTAATGTATTTTTTAATTAAAAGGTCAGTCGGTGGAGATGATGATGAAATTTATTATGTATCAGATAACACATATGATTTGAGGAACATATCATTTATAAGTGTAAATTGGCAAAGAGATTCAGATGTTAATGGAAACGCATCAATGGGAATATCATCAATTCAAGCCAGCAATACATTTACAACACGCTTATTAAATAGTTCAGATTTTTCAACAAGAACAGTAGGATTAGGTGTTGGAAGTTACTATAATGATTATTATATTAAAGTAGGAGGAGAAACAGGACCATCAGCTTTTCCTGGAACGCTTGGAGTATATGTTTATGATATTATTTTGCATAACTTTAGTTATTCACATCCAATGAACACAACAGGCATAACAACAACAACTGCAACTCTTCATGGTAAACTTATTAATGATAGCGGAACAACATGTAAAGTCGGTTTTTGGGTTGGAAAAAACTCAACCAATTCAAGTAATTTTGATAAAAACTGTACATTAGATGGAAGTTATTCTGCAGGTCAAACATTTAGTTATTCAGATTTTGATGTAGCATTTGGACATGCAGGTCCACTAGACCCAGGTCAATATTATTATGTTAGAACATGGTCAGATAATGGCTATAACTTTAATGTATCACAAAATGAAACTTATTTTATTACAAGACCAGGAGCCCCTTCAAGTTTTTCAATAGGAAATAGGTCAGCAGAACAAATAGAAGTAGTATGGAAAAATACTACAATAGGTTCCAATTCAAATCATTCAGTTTTAGTACATTATAGCACATCAGCTCCAGTAGGAACACCAACACCTGATTCTTATGGAACATTTGGTGCAAATGAATCAAATTATGATAATGTAACAATTACAGGTTTAGGACAAGAAACAACTTATTATTTTGTGGCATGGACATATGTAAATGATTCAGGTTCACCTTCTATGGCTATTTTTAGTTCACAATATTCTACAACATCAAATTCAACAGTAGGAGGAATTTATCATTTAAGAGTAAGATATGAAAATGAATCAGAACATGGAAACCTTCCTGTAGATTTATCAATATGGGGAACACATAAATTTATAGTACACTATGATGAGATTGTTGATGAAATAGTATTTGATGATGGTATATGTACATCAACTTTTACTGATTATGAATTGGATGCAGATGATAATGATACAGGATGGGTAAATATCACAACAAATGATACTGTTAGGTGGATAGAATTTTATTGGAATAGTTCAAATAATACGGTCTTAACTTGTCATAGAACAATTGTACCATTAACAGCAGAAAGGAATTTAACATTTTATATAAGAACAGATTCACCTGTTTATGGAGAAACAATATCAAAAGAAGCACATACAGATTATGAAGCAGTAACTAATCCTGCAAATCCTGTAACAATTACAACATCATATGATTTAGATGAAGTTATAGGTGTATATGTTTATAATGCAAGTCTTTACGGAGGTTGGACTAGCGTTCCAAATGGTAACTACACAACAGGAGATAATCAAGTAACAGTGAATGCTGACCAATTAGATGCAAATTCATCAATGGTTAGAGTAGATTATTATACAAATGTTATAGCAGTAGGAGTAGATGTTTTAGAAGGTTCATTAATTAAGTATACTTATACATTCAAAGACCCTTCAACATTATATTCAAGAGCAGTAGAATTAGATGCATATGCAGAAATTTATTATTTTAATTCAACAGGAGTAAAACAAATTATAGATAGACAATTCTTTTCTTCAAATGATGAAGTATATCCTATGTTGTTATATAAAAAGAAATATAGAATTGGTGTTGGTTTAGTTTCAGATAATACAACAATTATAGGTTTAATAGGATTAGCACCGACAACAGATAATACAGTACCTGAGCCAATTGAAATAGTATGGTCTACATCAATTAATTATTCTTTCTTTGAAGTTATAGATTTAACAATTGGTTGGATAGATGGAGGACAAGGTCTTTATGTTTACTACGCAAATAGATTACTTACAACTAATAGTGCAACAATAAGAATATATACAAATGGAAGTTTAGTATACAACGAAACAGTTGCACAAAATTCATATAACTTTACATATTTAACTGCAAATCAAAGCATAAGTCATGTTATAAATATAGAAGTTGATACAGAAACATGGGTTTACAACAATTCTGTTAATTTTACAATGGTAGCAGGAAATTATACAATAACAGATATATTATCATTAGATGATTTATTAGAACGGTTTTTAGGTCAAAGTCCTTTCCAAAATTTTGAAACAGGATATGTGATTCCGTGGTCTTATATGTTAGTAGGAATATTAGCTTTTATAATAGCAGGAACATTTGGTTACTTTAATGCACACTTAGGAATGATGTCAACAGGATTATGGTTAGCAGCATCTGTAGGATTTATAGCAGGAATACCTGTTCACTTTGCGATAGTAGGAGTGTTTTTAATTGCAATGAGTATAATATTTGCACTGGGGGCTAAACAATGAAGGCATATCATATTATGTTGTTTTTATTCATATTTAACATGTTCTTTTGGGTAATAACAGCTGGCATAGCAATATATGAAGTAGAATATAGTACAGATGAAGGTTTTGATTTAAGTGGAGATACAAATCCTTCTATATGGACAAGTCTAGGGGTTTTAGGTGGTGTTACCTTATTTGGTAGTCTTTACTCATCGATTGGTTTGCTTGGAGCGGCTTTAGCGGCTGGTGCTATGATTGGTATATTTAAATCAGGTCAGGCTTCTCAAGGTATAGTTTATGGGGCATTTACTTATTTCTTTTGGTCAGGAATGGGTAATACATTTACAGCTCTTTATAGCATGGTCAAAGGTCCTTACGCAATAGGTGCTTTGTATATTCTTACAATTTTTGGTATGATTATTGCAGTGGTGTTTATAGTGGGACTATTCCAAATGGCAACAGGAGGTTGGAAGTCTTATGAGTAGTATTCTAGCGTGGATAGTAATGGTATCATTTGATTTTAATATTTCAAACTTTACCCAAAATATATTTGTATGGGCATTTGACCCTTACACTTCACTATTCGGAAACATCACTTGGGGAATTATATTTGGTTTTCTTGGCACAGGTATGTATGTGGGAAGTAGAAGTGCACCAACAGCTTTTACTTTTCTTGCAATAGTTGGTTTAATATTTGCGGCAATACTACCAGACGCTTTAGTAGCAATATTTGTATTGTTAATGACATTTATAGGTACAGGTGCCTTATACATTGTTTATGTTACAAGAAAAGGTCAATAGGAGAGAAAATATGAGGAAAGGAAAAATATTGATACTTGCCATTGTAATATTACTAATATGCTGTGGAAAAGTGGGTGCAAGTTTTTCAATATTCAGTAAAACTCCCTGTCAATCAGAAGGAGTAGAATATTGGGAACCTGTAAACACATCAGCAAGAGTATGTGATATGGCAGGTTATGAGTGGATACTAAATTTTACATGGTATAACTCATCGTCAGGCAATTGGGAACAATACGAACATTATCATTGGTTTAATAATGATTCAGGTGCATGTAACTATTATTGGGGAATTAACAATAACTTCACAGAATGTGGAACAAATTATACTTGGGCATTAAATTTAACATCTTTTTATGGACAAGGTGGATATGCATTCAGTTATAACACATCATGTTGGTTTTGGACTGAAAACTGTTCTTTATTTTCAATATATCCATTGAATCAATCTGAAAATATATGCCCTTGCTGTGATGCTCTTTGTGTTGATATATATCATATAGATGGTAAAGCAATGAACATATCAATAGTTGTGAATGATAATTCTTATATAAATGAAACTAACTTAACAAATGGAACATACTGTTATTGTCTTTGTGAAATACCTACAAGATATAATAGAACATATAATTGGTATATCAATACAACAGAATATGATAATGCAGATAATTATAATGTTAGTGGACTTTATACTTTTACAACAGCGGAAAACTTATCATATTGTCCATGTGGAAATGCATCAATTGAAGCATTAATAAAAGACACAGATACAATTAGAGATGATGCATGGCTTGTAGGAATAATAGTTGTATTTTTTGGATTAGCTTTAGTATTTAGAAAAAAATGGAGTAAATAAGGGAGGAAAAAATGTTAGAAAGCGTATTTATATTGATTGTAGCAATAGCATTTATTTTGTTTTTGTTATGCATAGAACATAGTAGTAGAGTATATGGTATGATATCACTTGTTTTGTGGTTGATTATACTTGTGCAATCTTTTTGGATAGAAGTTCCAAATGACACACAATATTCTGATTACACTTTAAGTGCTGTCAGTTTAATATTTGTGTTTGCAAACTTAATTTATATTATTGCACTACAATTTGATTGGAGGCGAACATTCTTTGGTTAATGATAAATTAACTATTACTCTTAAAGCATCTAGGGCTCCAGAACATATTAAACAAGCTTTAGATGTAATTCTTTATGAATTAGAACAGCATGGTAGAGCAATAACAAATAATGGTTCAGCATCAAGATATTTGGCACATAGATTTAGAAAGCCTAAAAACAATGAACAAGTTTATTTTGGATGGAATAAACAAAACCAAAAATCAATGATTGTATTAGCAAGTAATGTAAAATTAATAAGAATAAATGACAATAAGGTAAAGATTATCTGTGAACCTATTAATAAATAAATTAATAATAAATATTAAATTTACGTAAATTACTGTTCTTTTCCCCTTATTTTCAATATTAATTCAAGACCTTTTGTACAAGGGGTAACCTTGAATCCTTCTAATCAATTATCCTTTATAAGGATACAAAGGTAATTTTAATTATAAGAAAAGGAGGACGTACATGAAAAGGTTCAAGTACATGGACCCCGAAATGATAATGACCATAGTGGTGTCATTAATCATACTAGCGGTTGGAGTATTTGCTTTCTTTGTGACAGTTGGTCAAATTGGACCTTCAATCGGGTCACCAAGCAATGAAACCGCAGTAACACATGCAGCCATCAATAATACCACAGCAACTGGAAACAGTGTGTTTAATATAGTTGGTATTGTGTTAATAATTGGAGCAATTATGACAATTGTTGGCTTAGTGTATAGTTACGTCAGACCTGGATATTAAAAGGGAGGTAAATAGCATGAAGAAATTTAGATACATGGACCCAGAAATGATTATGACTATCGTAGTCTCGCTGATTATCCTTGCTGTCGGTGTTTTCGCGTTTTTCGTGACCATAAACAACATACCAGCAACGGACGACACAACTTCAGCCGCAATCGATAACACTTCTGCGACAGGTAACTCCGTTTTCAATATTATAGGTATAGTATTGATTATCGGTGCCATCATGACCATTGTCGGTCTCGTGTATTCATATGTAAGACCTGGTTATTAAGGTCTTTTGAGAATTGGGTTAATAAACCCTTCTCTTATTTTTTTGTGTTGCCTCAAAACCAATATATAAGTGTAATATAGATATATGTCTAATAAAATAAATATAATTAATAAAAGGAGATGAAAATATGGAAGACACACCAAATCTTGTTTTGACAATCACCGTTGCTTTACTTATAATAGCGGTGGGGCTGTTTGTGATTGTCACATTTGTAGGCAATGTAGGTATACCATCAGATTCAACAGAAGAATTTGCTGTTAGTGACCCAAGCGTAGATTTTACATGCACATTAAAATATAAACCTTCAGCTGAACCATCTGTATCACAATACAATGGAATTCAGTGGGTATCTGTAAGTGATACATTTGTATCATATAACAACAGAGAGCTAACAGTTCTAGCAGGTGGAATGCAAGGTTAAGAACAAGGAGGAAAGAACATGAAAAGAAAAATATTAAAAAACATAAAATCAAAACAGAGTATTATGGCAACTATGATTGTTGCTCTGATGATTCTTGTAGGATTATCAGGTTCAAATATAGTGTTTAAAGATACTTCTGTTAAAGCTGAAGAGTACTGGATACAATACGATGTACAAGCTGAATCATCAAGCTTTTTGTATAGTAAAGCTATAATTATAGATAATGCTTATATTGCAACATATTTAAATGGTTTTCCTTTGTTAGTAAATGATACTACTGGTAATTTAGCAGGAATAAAAGCAAATGGCTCTGACATAGCTTTTTTTGCACAGGGAAATGTAACTCAATTACCACATGAAATAGAAGCATTTGATGCTACATCTGGTAATTTAACAGCATGGGTTAATGTATCTTCAATAAGTCCAAGTGCTAAAACTTATATATATATGTTTTATAATGACACAGATGGAGGATATCCAAGAGGATACAATCCAACAAATGTATGGGACCAACATTATATTGCAGTTTATCATATGAATTATACAACAACTCAATGTAATGATTCAACAAGTAATGATAATCATGCAACACATTTAGGAGCAATAACAAATGCTAATGGTAAAATTGGTGTTGCTAAAGATTTTGATGGTTCAACTAATTATATTAATTTAACACAAAGTTGTTGGATGGAAGGCAGTGACTTTGGAACCTTTGAGGCATGGTTTGAGCCTGATATTACAAATGCGTGGATGGGAATGTTTGAACAAAGAGATGACAATAATTCAGATTATGCATATTCACGGTTTTCGGCAACTGCAGGATTAAGATTTGAAGGTAAAAGAGGAAATGCTAATACATGGTATGTGGACAGTGCTGGTTCATATGATACAACAAATCAGTATTTTGCTTATCCAATGAAAACAGATGATGTACATTTAATTAGAAATACTAATCCTGAATTAAATGATGATAATTGTGGTATGCCTGAAGAAAATAGTTCTCATTTTGAGTGTATTCGTGTAGGAGTAACTGAAAATTTAGTGGATAATAGGTTTTTTGATGGACAAGTTGATGAAGTGAGATTAAGTAATATTTCAAGAAATTCTTCATGGTTAAATGCAACATATCATTCACAAAATCAAACAACAGGCTTTTTAACTTTAGGAGAACAACAACAAAATGAAGACACAGCATCAACATATGAAATTAAAGGTCTTGAAGGTTCATGGAAAAACATTACATGGACAGGTACAACAGGAACAACTGTTTGGTCAAATGCAACTCAACCTGGTGGAACATTAGAATTAAATATGTCTATTAACACATCAGATAATATAACTGAAATAAGAGTATATTGTGATGACTTAGATGCTTCAATATTAGCAAGTAACATAACTTTATATGTTTCATCAGACAACTCAAGCTATGATACGTTAGGAGCTTTTACAGATGGAGGGTCAAATATATCAATAAACACTTCGACATGGCCTGTAGGAAGTGGAACAAATCCATTTACATATGGAGGAGGAACGGGTCTTACAAACACAAACACATCAATTTATATGAGATTTTCTTTAACATTAGGTACAACAGCAGGTACATTTAATCAAAATGATTGGAAGATATATCTTGGATACTATGGTTAAAAGAGGATATTTAAATGTTACAAAAAAACAAATTTGTAATTATCTTTATTTTTCTTTTAATACTAATAAGCTTTAATATTCCCGCCCAACAACCCCAATCAAAACCTCAAAATGAACCACAAGCTCAACAATATGTTTTATGGTCTTGTAGTGATTTACATATAAGACCAGATGCTAGTGATTATACTTGTTCTCCTGCATCATGGAGTGATGTAATAAGTGATGCTGTTGGAATTGGTGTAAATTATAGTATAGCACTCGGAGATTGTGTTGAAGATATAGGTTCAGAACAAGCATGGGATTACTTTTGGAACAATAGTGGTCAAACATATGGATGGAATGATACAACATCTTTATTTGATTGGTCTCAAGTTCTTGCAGGAAACCATGATGGTGGATGGGGATTAGGATTACCAGATGGTTATGGTGGAAATTTTACTTATATATTTGGCAATGTAATGATAATAGGAATACCTGATGGATATCCAGATGAAAATTCTTATGCTCCAATTGATGCTTCAAGTTGGGGAGGAAGATATGAAATATATAGAGATTGGGTTAATGAAACTATTCAAAACAATCAAGATAAAAATATTTTACTTTTTATGCATCATGGTCTAAAAAATACAACTTGGGAAACAGGTGGTGACCATGGTGGAGGAACATGGACAATGTATGTATATGAAAATGCGGATGGATGTTCTCCAGGTTATGGTTGTGGTTATGCACAAGATACAAGTAACACCAATTATTCAGAAATGACATATTGGTTGGATAATAATAGCATGCATTTAGATGCATGGGTACATGGACATAGTCACACATCAAGTAATGAATGGAACTTTGTAGAGCAATATGGAACATTTTTTATTGATGATTTAAAAATAAGTAGGTCAGGTGGAAGTGAAAATAGAGAATCAGTTTTTTTCTATTTTGAAGAAGGGTCTAATATAGTAACAGCAAAAGCCTATAATCATATTTCAAATACATGGGCTTCAACAGACTATTTTCCAAATACTTTTAATTTAACTTATAATTTTACAATGGAACCACAATATAATACAGCACAATTTGTTAGCATAGATGGAGGCCTAAATGGAACCACTTTATACAATTCAACTCCAGTATTTGTTTGGACAAATATTAGTAATACAATACAATATCATTTACAAGTTGCAACAGATTCAGCATTCACAAACATAGTAGTAAATTTAACAGATATTAATGAATTAAATTATCCAACTGAATATGATGATTCTAGTAACGTAACTTTTACATTACCTGATGCTTATGAATTACCAGCTTACAATACTTATTATTGTAGAGTTAGAGGATTTGTTAAGGGATAATAAATGAAAACAAAAAATGTCAAATTAATAATATTATTAATAATAACAATAATGTTATTCTCAAATGTCAGTAGTGCAAAGGATGATTGGAGTGATTCTTGGGAGTTTGAATATCAAGAAGAAGTACAAGATAACCCAATAATAGAGGAACTACCAATTGAAGAAGAAACAACTTATAGTCCACAATATGAACCACAAGCATTTTTAACATATGATATTTTAGATTTTGGTGGTAAAGCACAAGCTGTAACCTTTATTGCCATATCTACTTTGTCTTTTGGAGGAAGAACATCAATACAGGGTAATGACGCTCCAATCTTATCAAACCCAGAACCAGCAAATGGTTCATATGAAACTTTAATAACAAAAGATTATTGGAATATCACAATAGAAGACCCTGATGGTAATTTAATGAATTGGACAATTGAAGGAAGCCAAGACATAGGAATAAATGCTTCAACAAATTGTTTAAATGGTTCTTATAATATAAGCATATCTGGTAACTTATCATATGCAACAACCTATACGGTTTGGGTAAATGCAACAGATGGTTCATTAGAAACAAATGAGTCATTTACTTTTACTACAGAAAACGAATCAGTATTTACTATCATTGATACTTTAACATTTGGAGGAAAAACAACAGTACAAAGAGCTTATAACATACCAACAGTTACAACTAATGCATCAACATATATGGAAGAAACAAATTCAACATTAAATGGTTATATTGCAGATAGTGAAGGAGAAGTATGTACAGGTTATTTCCAATATGGTTTTGATACTAATTATGGCAATACAACAATATCACAAGGAGGATTAGCAAATCATACAGAATTTGAACAA
>Ga0180434_10002175_pt1 | contig 26752 bp, 22 predicted proteins | sample SS_ome_7_FD_132453 | JGI IMG/M metagenome (GOLD analysis project Ga0180434, IMG submission 132453) | Hypersaline lake sediment archaeal communities from the Salton Sea, California, USA - SS_1_D_2 metaG | ecosystem: Environmental > Aquatic > Non-marine Saline and Alkaline > Hypersaline >... | reverse complement strand
GATAATATGGATTCCACTTGCAATTATCTATCTTATAGCGGGAAACACCGTTCTTGCAGCGGAAATATTCGTATTCGGCTTCATACTCAGCTATCTTGTTGACCCGTTCATAAGGCAGAAGGTCCAGTTCAGGATAGGGAAGATGCACGGTTTCGTAACGCTCATGGGAATGATAGTGGGTATAATGTTCTTCGGACCCGTGGGAATAGTGGTGGGCCCGATGGTTCTTACTTTCGCATACCTGCTGGCAAAGATGATACGCGAGGAGTACGTTCCCGACTGGAGAAAGCAGAAGAAAAAACGCTAGGAAATACAGTAAATATAGTATTTCCCGTTCTCAACCATTACTCCGTGCACTTCATTCTCGAATCCCGGGAACCTGGTGTCGAAATCCTCACAGTACGCAAGATAGTCCAATATCCTCTGCGTCTTTGGTCCGAATTCCTCTCCGGGCATTACAACGGGAATTCCGGGCGGATATGGAACCACCATCGCCGCGGATATCTTTCCCTTCACTTTCTTGACTTCCACCTTCTTCACTTTTCCCGTTATCAGTTTGCTGAATGCTTCCGAAGGAACCATTTTAGGCTCGGGAAGAACGGAGTAAACCTCTTCAAGTATCTGCGTAATCTTTTCGTCTATGAAGAATTCATGCATCTCCTTGCACAATTCCCGGAACTTCATGCTTCCGTATCTCTCAGGGTTTTTCTCAACAAGGTCCGGGAACACTTCTTTCACGGGAAGGTCCTCATCATAAGTCCTCTTAAGTTCGAAAAGAGCATTGAGTAGTGTTCCCGATTTTCCTTTCGTAACCCCGATGGTAAACAGCAGAAGGAACGAATAATGCCCCGTTTTCTCGACAACGACTCCTTTTTTCTGAAGGAATTTGGATGCTATTGCTGCAGGAATCCCCCAGTCCATCATTTTTCCGCTCTCCTTTATTCCTGGAGTAAGAACGGTCACTTTTATCGGGTCAAGCAAAACATGGTCCTTTTCAAGATTTCCGAAACCGTGCCATTTATCGTTGGATTTCAATGTCCAGAAGTTTGAATTGCTCCTTAGCGCTTCATCAGCCTTTCCCATGATGTCCGGTTGCCATACCCCGAACCACCAGCCCTTTATCTGTTTATTGAGCTGGACCATCTTCTTCCTGAATATTATCGCTTCTTCCATCGCATCGTCAAGAATGGTGTTGTCCTCCTGCATCATCCTTGTTGCAATGTCAAGAGATGCGATTATTTCGTATTCTGGAGAAGTGGAAGTATGCATCATGTACGCTTCATTGAATCTGTCGTGCTCTATCTTCACTTTCCCGTTCTTCACGTGCACCATGGAAGCCTGGGAAAATGCCGCAAGGACCTTGTGGGTTGACTGCGTAGCGAACATCGTCGGATAATGCTCAGCATCCTTGTGGGGAAACATCGCATATCTCTTTTCATACATCTTGTGGAATTTGGCATATCCGTACCATGCCTCGTCAAAGTGAATCATGTCAACCTCATCCTTCAGTTTCTTTTTCACCATTTCAACATTGTAGCAGAGTCCGTCATAGGTTGAATTCGTAACGATTGCAAGCTTTGCCTTCCTCTTCTTGTCCTTTATCAGCGGGCAGTTCTTTATTTTCTTCCTTACTGTGGCAGGCTCGAATTCAGTATTATGGATGGGCCCGATTATCCCGTATGCGTTCCTCTCCGGAATGAAATAAACCGGAATGACTCCTGTCATCTGTATTGCATGCATCGCTGACTTGTGGCAGTTCCTGTCCACTAAAACCACATCACCGTGCGTTACGGCACCGCAGAACACGACCTTGTTCGCAGTAGATGTTCCGTTCGTGACGAAATATGTCCTGTCAGCACCGAATGCGTGCGCAGCATTCGCTTCAGCATCTCCGACAACACCACTGTGCTCAAGAAGCGAGCCGAGTTCGGGAACGGAAACCGAAAGGTCTGCCCTGAATATGTTTTCCCCGAAGAAATCATAGAAGAATTTTCCGGAAGCGGTCTTCCTGAATGCAACCCCTCCCATATGTCCGGGAGTGTGCCATGCGTATTTATAATCATCAACATACTTTGCAAGTTCGTTGAAGAACGGCGGAAGGAATTCATTGAAATAGTCCCTTGCGGCATCCTCGATTCTTCCTGCAATGAAGTCCGCGGTGTCCTCCATAAGCCATATGTATCCTTTCGTTTCCCTTACTATGTCGGCAGGTATTTCCTTTATGTCGATTCTTTTGGTTACGAGGAATACCGGAACCTTCCTGTTCCTTTTTCTAAGCTGCTTTAGCGCTTTTATCAGCTTGTCCTCGTTCTTTTTCACGTCCCATTCGATTACTATTGCGCCCGCATCAGGATTGGCCCTGTACAGTGAAACGGCTTCCTCTTCATTATTCGTGCTTATCACGCGGAAATCGATATTTTCAAGTGCCTGCATTATATCCTCAAGCGCACGTGCATGCGCATTGTCCTTACCCAGTTCCTTGCTTAACACTAGGACAGGGCATCTCTTATATTCTCTAACATCCATGGCTATTTCACCTTTTTCTTTGGTTTCCAGCTCGGTTTTTTTAAATGATTGATTATCAGCGGGATTACGCAGAATATCACTATTCCTCCGATCAGGAATCCTTCATATGCGAATATGTTCGTTATTTCGACCTGGTCAGGAGGTATGAATCCCATAAACAACGCGAACAGGGAACCGATTATACCGATTCCTGCAATGAGCCACATCCCCTTGTTTCCCCAGGGTAGTTTGTAAGGCCTCTTAACCTTTGGCCGTGAGTACCTGAGCTTGATTGCCGCAAAGAACATCAGCAGGTACATAAGCAGGTAAAGTTGTGCCGTAAGGTCGGTAAGTATCCAGTACGAACTGTTGATTGAAGGCATGAAAACGAACACAAGCGCAAGAACGCTGATTATCGCTGCCTGCGTAACGAGCAGGTGTGTCGGCATGTCATTGCTGTTCATCTTCTGGAAGAACGGAGGCAGGTCACCGTCTGTGGCAGCAGCAAGAAGTCCCTTGCTCGGACCCACGATCCATGTGCTTATCACGGCTATCGAACCTGCTGCAATCAATGCTGCAATTATCGGCATTACCTCGCTTATGCCGTAGCTCTCAAAGAATACCTCAAATGCCTGCAGAACCCCGGCATTAAGCTGGATGTCTGCCTTCGGAACAACTATCGCTATCGCAAGCGAGCCGATAAGCGTAAGAACGAGTATTATCGCTGCGGAAAGGAATATCGCTTTTGGATAATCCTTCTGCGGATTTTTGACTTCCTGGGCATGCACCGCGGACATTTCTATACCCATAAGCCCAAGTATCACGCCCGTAAGGAACACAAGACTGCTTATGTTGCTGAAATCGGGCACTGCGGATTCCAGGTCGAATGTTATCTGCATCGGGTTCCCTATTATTATCCAGAGAACACCCAGCAGTATTACAAGAGCTGCGGGGAATATCGTACCTAATATCACACCCCAGCTGCTGATTTTTCCAGAGAGTTTCATTCCCTTGAAGTTGACAAGGGTTACTGCCCACGTTACAAGAAGGATAATTCCGAAAGTGTAAATTTCGTTCTGTGCAAGTGCAGGGTCGATTACAAATGCGATTGCCGCAGCTACAAAGGATAATATCGTGGGATACCATATAACGTTTTCAATCCATTGGAGCCATATTGCGAGAAAACCCCATCTTTCCCCGAATGCCTCCTTCACCCAGATGAAGACACCTCCCCGTTTCGGCCATCCCGTTGCAAGTTCTGCCGCAACAAGGGATGCGGGAATGAAGAATGCGATTGCCGCGAATCCGATAAAGAATATTGCAGAAAGACCGTATCCTGCAAGAAGAGATAGCTGGCCCAGGTTCAGCACCGCCGCGACGTTAATCATGGCAAGCGTGAAAACCGTCAAAACCTTGACTTTGCTTGAGACCATGACGCAGATATTTCTTTTAAATTTAAAAAGGATTGCTATTGCTTAAGGCCAGCAGATTCCTTCATAGTTTTTCCCTCTTTTTTCCTTTGGAACAACATTCCTCCCGTCGATTACAATTTTGTCCCCGTAATCTAGTTCTGAAAATTCATCCCAGTCCGAAACTATTACTATCGCATCGCTTTCATCTATGAGTTTTTGTGCGTTTTCAGCATGCTCCAGACCGGTATCAACCACCTTGGGATCATAAACAAATATTGATGCATTCTCAGACTCCAGTTTATCTATTATCTGCCCCGACCTTGAATTCCTAATGCCGTCCGTCCCTTTTTTGAATGCTAACCCCAGCATTCCGATCTTCTTTCCCTCAAGCTTACCTAGTTTTTTTCTAAGTATATTAATCATGAGTACGGGTAGCTGTTCGTTTATTTTTAAAGCAGTGGAGAGCATCCGCGGTTCAATTCCGTATTCTTTGGAAACCTCGATAAATGCTTTCAAATCCTTCTCAAGACATCCTCCCCCAAATCCGCATCCAGCCTTTAATGGAAAATTACCCTGCCCCAATCGCATATCCAGTGCTTCGCTTATCTCGTTTATGTCTATGCCCTGTTCTTTTGCTATCAGCCCCATCTCGTTTATAAAAGATATTTTTGTTGTAGAAAAACAATTGTTCATATATTTCGCCATCTCCGCGCTTTTGGAAGACATGGCATGTATGGGCCTTTCAAAGCACGAATAAATTTCCTTTAGTTTATCTGCATCACGCGAATTATCTGAGCCGATTATCACCTTGTTATTGTAAAGAAAATCCTCTATCGCGTTTCCTTGTCTGAGGAACTCGGGATTTGAGACCACCCCGAATTCTTCAGGATATTTTTTCCCGGATTTTTCTTCTATTCTTCCTACAAGTTCGGTTACAGTTCCCGGAACAACCGTGGACCTTATAGTTATTATTTTTCTGGCAGTAGAATTCCTTATCAAATCTGCAAGCTCATCACACGCCGAATGAATCTGCGAAAGATCAATCTTATTGTTACTCCTGCATGGGGTCCCTACGCATATAAATATAATTTCCGCATTCCTGAAACCCCTGCCCATTTCAAAAACAGGTTTTATGTTTTCTTCGGTCTTGCCTAATTCGGAACCAAGATCTTTCTCATAAAATGGGGTCTTTCCAGCTTTTATTTTTTCAAGTTTACTTTTATCCTTGTCATAAATGTAAACGGTGTTTTTCTTATTTGCGAAACAGACTGCAGTTATAAGTCCTGCAGGTCCCGCACCGACAACAAAAATATTCATTGCTATGATATTGTTTATAATCCTTCAAAAAGCTTTTCATATTTCCTCAGCATTATATCAAGTGAGAATTCGTTTTTGATTTTTTCCTTAGCTTTTTTTCCGTATTCTTTCCTCAATTCAGGATTTTCCAGGAATATTTCAAACCATTCTCTAAGCTTTTTTGTATCTTTTGGTTCTACTAATACACCTGTACCGTCTCCCAGCAAATCCCTGTGTCCCCCAACATCACTTGCTATCACAGGGAGTCCGCAAGACATGGCCTCCAGTACTGCATTAGGACAGCCTTCGGCAAAAGAGGGATGCACAAATACGTCAAACCCGGATATTATTTCCATAATGTTTTCTGTTGCACCGATAAATATGATGTTTTCTTCTAATTTTTTATGTTTAATAGTTCTCTCAAGTTTTTTCTTATAGTTGCCTTCACCGATAATTACAAATTTTATATTTTTATTTTTCATTTTCGAAATTGCATCTATCACAGCAACATGGTTCTTTATCGGCGTGAGTCGGGATACCGTACCAATAACAAAATCCGTCTTATCTATGCCAGCTATGTTTTTTGATTTTGTTTTTTTGGTTGCGTATCTCCCATTCGGTATATATGTTATCTTTTCTTTTGATATGCCTATATCTGAAAGTTCGGCTATTCCTTCAGTGAATATAGTTACTATCCTGTCCGTTAGCATATAGTTCAACTTGCAAACGCATCGGTTGAAGCTGCTTCTTATATGTTCCTGACCGTATTTCCTTGTAACTGTTTTTTTCCCAAGTATTTTTCCGATAATAGAGCTAAAAAGTTGGTCCATAGGTCCGTAATAGGTGTATAATACATCTGGTTTTTCGTTGTATACGGCCCAGAATAATAGCGGCAGTTCGAACATTGTTGCCATTATAGAATTTGCAAATGAAGTAATGTGGGGCAGATTCAATGTTATTTTTTTAATTCCGTAAATATCCGAATTTAGTACTTTTTTGTCGGTTATTATACAACAGACATTTTCAGTATTTCCCCTTCTCTGCAATCCTTCTGAAGTTTTCACGAACATCTTTTGTGCTCCGCCGTAATCCAGGTCATGGACTATGTGCATTACCTTCATTTCCCACCTCCACTGCCTTTTCTTCGAATCTTTTCAGGAAATAATCCCATGTGAAGTATTTGTTCACTTTTTCCTTTCCCGCCCTGCCCATTTTTTCGCATGCATCGGGATTCTGCGCCAGCCATTCCATTTTTTCAGCCATCTCTGCCGGGCTGTCCACAAGGAATCCGTCAACACCATCAGAAACCGTTTCTCTTGGTCCCCCTTCGTTCCTTGCAATAACCGGCTTGGAAGACGCGAGCGCCTCGAGAGGAACAAGGCCGTAGGGTTCGTTTAATGGAGGATATAACACAGCATAGCAGTGAGAATACAATTCCCTTAGCCGTTCCTCACTCAAATTTATCTCTATTGATATCGAATCATTTTGCATTGTCTTGATTTTTCTTAAATACGCTTCATGTTCAGGAAAATCCGATGTCGAGCCTGCAAGGATAAGTTTCCAGCCTTTGTTCTTCAATGAAAATTTTCCAAAAGCATCCACAACATATTCAAAATTCTTTTCAGGAGAAAATCTCGAGGGGTAAAAGAAGAATTTTTCATAATCCCTGCATCTGAAATCTCCGGAATTTATCCCCGGATATAGTATCTCTGAGTTCAATCCATACTCATCCTTTATTTTTCTCTCCATATATCTGCTATTTGTAAAAATATGTCTGGATTTTGCTGCATTTTCAATTTCATTTTTCCTGAATTTCCTGGTCCATAATTTGAAAAAAGGCCTAGCCATGGAGTTCATCTTATTAAGTTTCCATTCGTAGAGTTCGAATGCCCATGGTGGATGGAGGCTGTGAACATACCATATCGTTCTATTAAGATTTGCAGTCCAGTTTGAAGGCGGTAAATGTGCGCTTACGATGTCATTTTCGCCAAATTTCAGTTTTTTGAAATAATTACAGGCGTTCAGAGTATTGACTGCCTGATTCCTGTTTGCCAACTTGCTGATGTAATCGGTTTTAGGGGTAATAATCTCAAAATCAGAAAATTCATCAAAATTCTTTTCAGCTTTATATTCCAAACAATATATCGGAGCCCTGAATTGCTGTGCCATTTTGAGTATCACTCTGTTCGCGCCCCCCTTAACGTCAAGAGAAGTTGTCACCAGCTTTAATCTCAGGTCCATACCATTGCCTCTGGCTTACACTATATTGCATAAGGATTAAATAGAAATAAGAAAAAGAAAAAAAGAAGAAATTACCTTCTTCCTCTTGCTGCTCCCTGTCCCATAAGAAGCCAGTACACAAGAGCTGCAAGACCGATAACTACGACTCCGCCTACGAACCACATCCAGAGCGGAATTCCTTCATCTCCGCCCGTTTCTTCATCTTCTCCTGTGTCCGTTTCATCCTCACCATCTCCGGGTTCTGCTCCATCATCTTCGGGAGGTTCTTCTTCAACGGGCATACAGACATGGTCTGAACATTCAAAGCCGGAATCACATGAAGGACATCCTGCTTCATCTCCACATTCATAGCTTACCCATGCGTGGTTTTCGGCATAACCGCATTCGCCTACAACGGGCATACAGTCACCGCCGGCAGCTCCTACGGCTATTGCGCAGTATTCATTATCTTCACAATCCACATTAGCGTCACATTCGAATTCGGTTGTTCCCTCATCTCCTGTTCCATCCTCTTCGTCACCGCCTGTAGTCGGGGGCGTGGGTTCTTCCTCTTCCTCTTCGCATTGTTCGCACGATATCAGGTCGTGAGTTTCTTCGTCAGGTATGTAGCCTGCTTTGCTTGCATAAATAATAACTGACATCCCGCAGTAATCCGGATGACTGTCAAACGTAATCTGCCCATTCGAGTCAGTTTCACCCGAAAACACCTCATCTCCCAACGATGTGGTGACCGTGACCTGCGCACCGCTTACTGTATTCGGAGTATTTTTGTGGTATACTGTAACCACATTCTGTTCACACGAACTTTCGAATTCTATCTCCAAGGGTTTGTCTGAATCCCCATCTCCGGGTGAGCCATACTGTGCAAGTGAGACAGATGACATCACCAATACCATTACAGCCAGAATTGCAAATATTTTTGACATAATATCACTCGTATCGCTTCCTCCCCGCATATTTAAAAAGTTTTAGAAGCACATTAGATGTCCATTTTAATATATTTTAATTCACTTCTTTGTTTTCGCCGAAACAAATCCTACAAATCCGGAGATGTATTCCAGCCCTTTTATTGCAGTGAGCCCAAGTGCATAAAGCGGCTCGCATTTAAGTTTTGAGAAGTGTCTTATAAAGAAAAATTTACTTGGTTTTTTCCATTCATCCGCCTGAGGGTGTCCTTTTGCAAAATATCTTGGAAGCGTCTTTCCATATAAGTAGGCTTTTTTCATATTTCCTATAAAATCAAGTTCTGCGGTGTTGTGCAACATCCTTGAGCTTATTCTGCCTATGCTGAATTTTTCCTTTATTCTGGAATGTATATCCCAATCTTCTCCGAAAACAAGATTGCTGTCGTATCCGCCAACCTTTTCAAATGCTTCCCGTGAGAAAACGCGCGATGATTCTATTATTTCATCTCCTATATAGCATCTCTTCTCCAGGTCCTTGCATTTGGAGACAAAATCATTTCCATAGCCTATCTCCGGGATTATGAGTCCTCCATGGTTACTCATATTCTCAGCAGCTTCCCGGAAAACACCCGGTTCAAGAATCATGTCCGAATCGATTGATATGAACACATCGCCTTTAGCCATGGAGAATCCGAAGTTCCTCGCTTCAGACCGCCCATGCCCTGTTACGAATACCTTGTCGGTATATTCACCAGCAAGTTCGATCGTTCCGTCAGTACTTCCTCCATCCACTATAATCAATTCATAATCCCGGTAGTTCTGGTTTTTGATGGATTCAAGGCACGGCCTCAGAGTCTTCATGGAATTCTTAGTGGGAATTACTACTATTATGCTCATTGATTTTCCCTCTTTGCATACAACATCGGTGGCCTGATGCGTACAGTATAACCCTTTTTTTCAAGAAACTCCTGCAAAATCTCATGATTGTACTCTTTAACTAAGTAATCGTGATATTCCATGGAAATTTTATCTATTCTATCTAATATTTCATCCGGCATCGTAAGCAGAATTTCGTATTCCCCGCCTTCACAATCGATCTTCAGCAGATTTATTTTCGATATTTTATTATGTCTTATGAATTTTTCAAGTGAAATTCCCTCTGCTTTTATATTGCTCTGACTATCTGTATACATCGAATGTCCGCCCGTATTTAATGATGGTTCTGTTGAAATGGTAACCTCTTTTTTATTAGTTACTGCTTTGTTTATTGCTGTGATATTTTTGATGTTATTTATGCTTATGTTGTATTCCAGCATTTCAAAATTTTCAGGAACTGGTTCGAATGCGTATATTCTGCCGTTCTTAACGAATTTTGATGCAAAAACCGAGAATATCCCTATATGCGCTCCGATATCTATGACAATATCATTTTCATTAATTTCAAATCCATCTGGTGTGTAATCGTTATGCACCCATATTTCATTTATGATTCTACCGTCATATGTTTTTGACCTGGTTCTGAACCTGACATCGTTTCTTAACTGGTAATCAATCCTGTCTTTTTTGATTAATCTAAGATAATCTGCAAAAAATACCGGCCAGTTTTTTACTGTTTTCTGGATTCCAATCAAACTTTCCATATAAAACTTTCCTTTATCAATAACAAGACGGCTTTTCGTTACGCCAAAACCTGCGTATCTTAGGATATACTCGCCGGTGCGGATTATAAATAAACCTGCAGTATCAACCGGCCTTTCCCTGAGTTTACGGTTATGTTTGATATAAAACATCTTTTTTGCATCCCATTCTTCATTATGTTTCTTATTGCAATATGCAGGCAGGCTTTTACCGTATTTGTAAGCTTTTTTAAAATTAGAAATAATAGATAAATTTTCAGTATTATGGTGTATTCCATATTCTGCTCTCCCAGTTTTAAATTTCTTTTTAAGTCTGAGATGCAAATCCCGGTCTTCACCAAGATGGAGATTTTTATCATAGCCTCCAACTTCATTAAAAGCATTTTTTGTGAAAACCCGAACACATTCTATTGCATCGTCACCTATATAGCATCTTTTTTCAAGGTCCTTGCACCTAGAGAAATAGTTATCTCCGTAACCGACCTCACTAATCAACAACAATTCATATTCTTGCATTTTTTTTGCTACGTCTTCAAGAAGTTCTTTCTCGAGTATCATGTCCGAATCGATTGATATAAATACATCACCGTTTGCTTTTGAGAACCCAAAATTCCTAGCTTCAGGTAGGGATTCCGGACAATTGGTATATACCTTACCAGTATATTCCCTTGCAATATCTATTGTTTTATCTCTGCTTGATGAATCCACTACAATTAGTTCATATCCTTGGTATGTCTGATTTTTGATTGATTCAAGACATTTTCTTAAGCTGGCTTCTGAGTTTTTAGTGGGTATCACTATGCTCAATTTCATTTATTTTCACCGATTAATTTTTCAAATTCCAGACTTGCCCTGCTCCAGCTGAATTTTTTTGAATATTTCATACTCGTTTCGGAAATTTGTTTTAGTTTTTTTCCATCATTAAATAACATGATAGCAGAATCTGCCAGGGCTTCAATATCTCCATTTTCTACTCTGTAACCATTTACATTGTTTTTTATGCTGTCCCGTACGCCATGAACATTGTATCCTATTACTGGTGTACCACAACTATTCGCTTCCAAAACTACGAGGCCCCAACCTTCACGTGCCGCAGGAAACAGCATTAAACTGGCATTTGAAAAAAGTTTTATTTTTTCATTTTCACTTACTTTTCCGAAGAATTCGGTTGCATTCCCCACTCCCAGCTCATTTGCGATTTTTTCCAAATTATCTCTTTCAGGACCATCGCCAACTATCCATAAACAGCTATTGGCCACGTTTTGTTTTATTTTTTTGAATGCGCGTAATACATGGTCCACTCTTTTCGATTTTGTAAGTCTTCCGAGATATATTATCGTTGGTTTATCTGCTTCGGTCAATTGACCCTTTATATCCGTTGAACCGTAAACGATACTAACATTCTCGAATCCCAGATTTTCAAGATCTGATTTTGTAGACTCTGAGGGCACTATCGCCAGGTTTTTTTTGTATGTTGAAAGCATTCTGTCTTCAATATGATAGCCAGTTAAAGCTATCGGCCAAAAAATCCCCGAATACCAGTTTTCCCGCGTAAGCTGGTGTATCAGTGAAACTACCTTCTCCTTTGCAAAAAATTTCGTGAAGAAAGGAACGCCATTGATGCTTTCAACTATGACGTCATAATTTCCTTCAATATGTTTCTTGTAGCATAAGTAGGATTTTGGATATATCAGGAAACGGCCGCCATAACGCATATACCTCACCCCATCAATCACTTCTTCTCTTTTGCAATTAGGGAAAGATGAAGTAAAGACAGTGGTTTCATTACCCCTGTCTACGAACCGTTTTAGAATCTGGTGTACATATACTTCAGCACCTCCAGCCATTGGATTTTTAATGTCTCTCCAGTTGAAAAAAGCGACCCTCAAATTAATCTCCTTATTATTCTCGTTTTAAAAATTTATAAACATTCTCAATGAATAGTATAAAGATGGCAGAAGAAATGGTTTCGGTGATTCTTCCGGTTTATAACGAAGAGAAGGTGCTCAGGAAAAGCGTAGACAGGATAAGGAGCATGCTGAAAGAAATGCCGTACGATTTTGAAATTATAATAAGCGAGGACGGAAGCACCGATAAAACCGCCGAAATAGCAAAATCCATGAGAGGAGAAAATATAACCGTTCTTAACAACGAAAAGAGGAAGGGAAAAGGGGCGGCAATAAAAACCGCCAGCGCATATGCGAAAGGAAACATCGTGGTATTCATGGATGCGGACCTGGCTTCTCACCCGGCGCATATGGAGAAACTTGTAAAAATGCTTGAATCAGGGGCTGCAATAGTAATCGCTTCTAGATACCACAAGGATTCCAGGGCCAGGAGGACCTTATTCCGGTATGTTGCCAGCAGAAGTTTTAATTTCCTGGTACAGTCACTGCTCGGTTCGAAACTCAGCGACCACCAGTGCGGTTTCAAGGCCTTCAGGAAAGACCTTGTTCTTCCGCTGATAAATCAGATTGAGGAGAAAAGATGGTTCTGGGATACGGAATTTCTTGTAAGCGCCCAGAGAAGCGGGCTTGAAGTGGTTGAAATACCTATCGAATGGTCTGAGGCACCGGATTCGAAATTCAGGCTTCTGGAAGATACCTATCATATGGCATGCAGTCTCGTTTCATTTAAATTCAAGAACAGGTAAGATTATGGGTAACAAAGTATTGGTTCTTGGTCTTGACGGCTTCACCTGGAAGACTCTTGATTACCTTGGAAAAGACCTTGAAATGAAAAATCTTGAAAAGCTAAGGGAAAATTCGGCATGGGGTACTCTGAAATCCACCACCCCTCCCAATACTATTCCAGCATGGATATCCTTTGCCACCGGCTGCAATCCTGGCAAGCACGGCGTCTTCGATTTTCTGAAGCCTTCAACCGATTTATCGGACGTAAGTCCGGTATGCTCAAGAGATATAAAAGTTGATACCCTTCAGCAGCTGATCAAAAGAAACGGTCTTAAATCGGTTATATTCAACCTGCCCGGCTCAACACCGGCGCTTACCGACGACATAACCATAGGTGGTTTTCTCAGTGCAAAAAAAGACAATATCTATCCCCCCGAATTGAAAGAACTTGATGAAATAAAGAACTCTCCAGACATAAAATACGAAGGAGGTTTAATGCTCGAGGACCGCAGAGTGGCGCTCAAAAAAATCCTCCAGAGGCTTGAATGGAGATTAAAACTGGGAAAAAGGCTTTTTTCCGAAAAATGGGATTTTTATTTTATTCTTGTCTCCGAAACCGACATGCTCCAGCACATAATTTTTGACCAGATAAAGAAAGGCAAGCTTGATGACTCGATAAAAAAAAGTGTAATAGACATATACAGGAAGATTGACGATGCTCTTGGATGGTATTCTGAAAATATAGATGATAAAACGTACATGATAATCGTTTCCGACCATGGTTTTGACAGCTATGATTATCTTTTTTCCTTGAAGAATTTCCTAAGACAAAATAATCTTACTGCTTTCCACAAAGCAGGAAAAGGTGAACCGGAATACCTGAAAAAAAGATGGTCAGGAAAAAGTGAGAGGGCGAATCTGGACGTATCTCCCGCGATAAATTTCATGTATGCCCGTCCATTCACAAGGAAGATTCTTGATGCGGGCAGAAATGTCTACCGCCGTCTGGTGCTTTCGGTTCCCCTGGCCAAATATGTCGGTATAAAGGGATACAGGATGTATGTAGACCCTTCAAATTCAATTGCGATGCCCCTCACCATAGACGGCTTTTCTGTTTATCTTAACAAAAAATCAAGATTCAGAAACGGAATAATTGAAAATGATGCAAGGGAGCTGGAAAAAATAAAGACTCTGCTTGAAAACGAGAAAAGCCCATTTACCGGAGAATCGCCTTTTCGGAAAATCCATTATGCAAAGGATTTCTACTCAGGCTCGCATACACATGAAGGACCGGACATACTCATAGAATTAAAGGACCATGCGATAATAGGAGACGCTCATTTTTCAGATGTATACTACAAAACAAACAAGAATTATCATAATATGGACGGCATTTTCGCTATTTCAGGTCCAGGGATTAACAAGGGAAATGTATCAGACAAGCATCTAATTGACATAGCCCCAACCGTGCTTCATCTTATGGGTCTTGCGGTTCCCTCGCACATGGACGGTGTTCCTGCTACCGGGACATTTGGAAATATGGATTCGGTCAGAAGGAGCGACAGCAGTAAATTAACCGAATTAAAAAGCCGCATAAAGAGATTAAGGCAGAAGGAGGCAAACCGATGAAGCTGAAATATGTTTTAATAGCATGCCTGCTTTTCGTTCTGATTTCTGCAGTTTCAACAAGGCTGCTTATGCTTGACGACGGCATTTGCAATAATTATGATTACACCGCCAAACTCGATGTCCATTCCTTCAGGGAATATTTTTTCTCCCTTTACAAATGGGACCAGACCAGCAATATCGATTCCCAGAAGCGTATAGTAATGGACTGGATTTTTCTATTTGTAAGCGAGCAGGAAGAACAGATGCTTCATTTCACTGTCGTGGTTTTCCTGATTCTTTTCATATTTTACATAACATGCGTCAAATTTCTTGAAAAATTCGATTATAACGTAAGGGAAAAATGGATCCACGTAATCGCATTCACGGCGGCTTTCATATACCTGGCAAATCCCTTCTGCATTCATCTTTTCTTTCGGCTTACTCCGATAATAAGCTACGCCTTTTTTCCAGTTCTTTTCTATTCTGTGGTGATGTTTTTCAAGTCCGACAGAATCTTATATCCTGTTATATTCGGCGCGCTTACGGCATTTCTCTTCCTGCTAGTTATACACAACATCCTATACATCGGTTTTATTTTTGTTGCCGTTGCCGCAGTTTATCTTTATTACAACCTGACTTTTAAGTTTCTGAAAAAAAGTTTCCTTAAACTTCTAATTTCTATTCTCGTTTTCATTGTGTTGACTGCATTTACCCTACTTCCTGTTCTTTATTACAGTTTTAACGATTATATCCCGCAGCCGGGCTATGTTAATAATCTCGACTATGTTCTTGAAACTGCAAGATATGCAAATGAATTCAGGACCATGACTTTGGATATCAACATCTACAGGTGGCCGGAGATATATTACGAATATCCGTTTCCTGATTTGTTTTATCCGGCAATGGCGGTTATATTCTCTCTTGCGCTGGCCTCCGTTCTTCTAAGGCCAAATAAACTCATGCTCTCCGTGATGTTTTGTTTCATAATATTCGTTTTTCTTTCAAAATCGATAAACCCCCCTTTTGGGGAACTCTATCAGCTCATTATTTTCAATCTCCCGAATTTCGGCTGGATGTTCAGGTCGGGCATAAAATTTACGTACATGGTACCTTTGTTCCTTTCATTGATGATCGCGCATTCTCTTGCAGTGCTGACCAATAGGAAATTGTTCTTTGCTTCCGTCGGGGCCTTGTTAGCCATCTTCGGGATATTCGCCTGGCCCGTCTGGACCGGGGATTTTGCCGAACAAATAGTGAAAAAGCCAATCGATCCTGAATTCCTTGAAGTCGCATCAATGCTTAAGGAAGATGGGAATTACAACTCAAAGGCGGCATGGTATTCCGATTATGTTGAAAGCTCCCCTATAAGGGCTGCCCGTTCCGGAAAATCCGACATGCTTGCTATGAGGAACCTGATAGGTACCGGCCATTCAGTATCCATGCTGGATATGCTCTCAGATGAACTTGGGTTCAATTATCTGCTTATTGACAATTATCCTGTGCGGCCTTACTACCATGTGGCCTATGCAAAAAACGTAAAGGGTGAGGCGAATAATTCATTCGAGCAGATTTATGATGGAGAACGTTTCGATGTTTTTGAACTGAATGAAGGTACAGAAATGTTTTACATAGCGGATAAAACTATTATGGCATACTCAGGATTCAATTCCGTCGCGCCTTTATTATCGGAAAACAAATCACACGCCGTTATATTTGCCGACAGGGACGTTCCTTCTGCAGATGCATTTTCATTTGCGGATGCACTTGTTTTCGGCCTTGGAGAAAATGCGGACATAAATTTCAATTACTCGAATGCAATTCCGGTTGGGGGAAATGTCTTGAATCTGCACTATACTGAAGAATGGGCCAAAAGTCTTAATGGCGATGCGTTTGAAGGCAGATGGCTGCGCGTTCTTGAATCCAAAGAAATATATTCCGACCAATGGACCTACAACCATCCGGTAATTTTTACAGATTCAATTTATTCTACCGAAATTATCAGCAGCAAAAAACTCAATCCTTCATTCAAGGACCCGATAGTCAGAAACAATATAAGCGATTATACTCTTGAATTCGGCGAGCTTTCCGAACTTACAGGTAACGGTTCGCTGTCACTTGAGGGCAGGGCGAATTTTGAAAATGTGGCATCTCTTATAAGCGTTGATTTTTATGATGAGGGCAAGCAATATGTCGAGAGTGCAGTGTTGTTCTGGACTCTAGGAACAAACAAGAGAGTTATTATAGAAGAGGAAAAACACGTTCCTGAAAACGCATCCTATTTCCGCATCCGCGTATATGCAGCATCACTAGGAGATAATACATCATCTTTTTCATTTGTCCTTAATGACGTTTCTCTGAATAACTACGGAGAAAATACCTTTGAAGATGAATTTTTGGTAAATCAGGATGGAGATTATGAACTTTTCCTTAGGATATTCAGGAATACTCACGGAGGTAAAATATCTGTTTCTCTTGACGATTCTTTGGAAATGCCCCTGCCTACTAATTCAGAAAAAAGCGCATTCAGCTGGGTAAAGATATATGATGGGTATCTGGAAAAAGGGACGCATAAGATAAGGATAAAAAACATCGAGGGTTTCAACGCGGTCAATATCGGTTATCTGAGGGAGAAAAAAGCGATGGAAGAAACTGATAAGCAAATAATTTACGTTTATGAAGAAAACGATTCCGGTATAATGGAGGTATATCGTCAAGGGATTTATGCAATTACTCCTCCCAATGCTTCGATATCCATTGACGGCTCTGCTGTTTCCAATAATAGCATTTTCCTTGGGGCAGGCCCACATAGCTTCAACGTAACCGATGCTCCGGGGTATGTCATACTTGGTAATAAAATGGCCTCTGAATCCCGGAATGCGGAAATAATCTCTTATGAAAGGACTGGCCTGACGAGCCATGAACTTCAAATAAAATCGGATGCTCCCTACTTTATCGTTTTCAAGGAGGGTTATAGTAGATTCTGGAGAGCATCCTATGATGGGAAGGAAATAGAACCGGTACCTGTTTATTCCCTCATTACCGGTTTTCATGTGAACAAGACAGGAAACCATACTCTTTCGGTGTATTACGGGCCGCAGCCCTGGCATGAAGCCGGCCTTCTGCTATCCACTCTCGGCTTGATATTCTTGTTTGCTTTCATAGTAAAAGACTATTATGTGAGGTGGACCATCTGAAAAGGAAACTTTTGCTGGTATTGCTTGTTTTGCTTTCTATATGCTATCTGTATTTCCAGTCTGATGTTTTCTTTCTTGCAGTATTGCTGGTTTCAATACCTGCATTCTATTTCAACTATCCTTTTGGGGGACCTGCAGCATTTGCGTCTTTTTTCATTTTTTCAGGTATAGTCTATTTTATGGGAGAATGGGATCTTGCATTCAGCCTTGCAACCTTGTCCTTCGCCTATCTTGCCGGCGCCTTTTTCAGTGTTGTTATGAAATTCAAATCCTGATTTTTTTGTTTTTCCTGAGGAGCTTTTTTATCGATGACCTGGTTTCGTATCCGAAAGTGCTTTTTCCCTTTTCGGGAATGTCGAACAGGGGAATGGTCTTGCCATCCATATACGTCGGAATCGAATATCCGAAGTAGGAAAGCATGGTCGGGGCTATGTCACTTACCTGCAGTCCATCTATCCTTCCTTTTCCAATCAAATCAGGACCGCATGCCATAAATATCCCCTCCATGTCATGTATGCCGTTCTTTTCCACTCTAGGGTCAACCTTTTTTGTAGTATCTTCAGAAAGCTTCTCCTGCAGCTCGACTCCCTCCGCAGGTATAAGCGTTATTACTGGTGCCTTATGCGAGTTTTTTCCAAAATATTCGCTCTCCCTCAACACCGCTTTTATTATCATCCTGTTGCCTTTTTCATCCGTGCAGTCTTCCAGAATATTTTTTATTTCGTAAACGTCCTCTTTTGGATTCACATACACTCCCCCACTTGATGAAAACAGAAACATTCTGGTTTTTTCCATGTCTCTGGCATCCATCATGTTTCCGGTGGGCAGTACCTTTCTCCCGATATCAAGTATTGATTCGGTCCTTATCAGTTTTCTATATAGTGCATTGAAGGGCCAGCGGAATATGAGTTCTTTTGAGATTCCCGTTTTCCTCATTATGCTCCTAAGCGGGTTTTCATTCCTGAGCTTTATGTAACCTTTATCTTTTAGGTAGGTATTCAGGAAGAATTTCTTTTTCGATTCCTGGAAACCATGGTCCGATACTATCATTATGTTGTATTCCTTTTTTATCAAATATCCGAGAAATCCGTCTATTGATTTGTATACTTTTGCTACGTCTGTTTTGCATTTTTCGTGTTTTACGAATTCATGCATGAAAAGGTGCTGTATCCAGTCAGTGGCTGAAAATGCAACAATAGCCGTATCCCATTCCTTGTTTTCAAGAAGGTATTTTGCTAATTTTATCTTGTTTTCGAGATTTTTCATTACAAGGCGACTGAATATGCCTTTGTCGGCTATTTTGCCATCTGAAAGCAGGTGGGCTTTATCCTTGAGCCCTATCTGATAATCAGGTATTAGCTGTTTTATCTCTTTTTTCAATTGTTTCGGCCATGTAAATTCATCCCCGGCATCTTCGCCCGGTGCAGGAAAACCTGAAACCAGGAGAGCATTTTTAGTGCTTCTTGGAGGATAGCTGGTAGGGATATTGAATCCTATTACTTTATGCTCACCCATCAATTCCCATACGTAGGGAAGCTGCACGTCACGGCTGCTCGTATGTTTTACATTATTGTCTTCAAAATGTATGAAATCGAAAATACCGTGTTTTCCGGGATTTGCTCCAGTAAACATGCTCGTCCATGCCGGAGGGGTAAGCGCGGGAATCGTGGATTTAAGCCCGCCATAAGATCCCCTTTCCAGGGCAGTGGCGAAATTAGGCAGGCATCCTCTTTTTATCAAGGGTTCAACTATTCTCCAATCAGCACCGTCCAACCCCAGTATGACCAGCTTTCCCTTCATTTAATCTTCCCTTACTACGTAAATTTCCTTTACTCCTTCCATGGAATCCCGGACTTCCCTAAGTTCTTCTCCTACCTCATATATGCTTAATCCGAGTGACTTGAGAAATACAAACAGTTCTCTCTTTTCATCACTATTTTTTACGTCTATATCCATTATCAGTTTTAAATTGCCCTTAAGCGTATTCTCCGCACCCTTCAATACCAGTAAATCCGCGCCCTCAACATCTATTTTTATTATATCCACCTTGTTTATTTTTCTCTCTTTAAGCAGGTCATCCAGTTTTCTGGTCTTTACTTTTATCTCCTGTCCGGTGTTATTTACAGAGCGAACCATAGACCCCCATCCTGATCTTTTGCCTTTATAAAAAACCGCATCGCCATTGCTGTCTGATAAGGCAACCGGAAAAATTTCTATTGATTTGTAGCCGTTTGCTTCAATGCTTTTTTTAAGCCAGTATCTGTTATCAGGATCCGGCTCGAAAGCAAGAACAGTTCCTCTGTCTTCCGAGAGTTTTGCGGATAACAGGGAATAATACCCTTTATTGCTTCCTATATCGATGATTGTCATCCCGGGTTTTACGATTTTTTTGAATAATTCTGTCTTTCGGGGCTCATAACCCCCCAGCGCCCTCTGTCTCATCATTTCGGATTCTTTTAGGTCCAGGTAAATGTTTCCGCCTGCATAATTGACCTGCTGGTATCCCTCACGAAATAGAAATGGCATTTTTGATAGAATTGAAGAAATGAAAATTCTTGTACGCGCGCCCAAATCCATGACATCATCCGTTAAAATATTATTCTGATAATACTTTAATGTTTATGATTGAAAAATAACATAAGGGTTGATAAGCATGAATGAGGAAAAAACTACAATATCGATTCCATTACCGTTATACAATAAACTTAAGGAAAAGATAAAAAACACGGACTTTAATTCTGTTTCGGATTATGCGGTTTACGTTTTTACCGAGCTTATGGCGGATGAAGAAAGCGAGGAAAATTTCACTAAAGATGACGAGGAAAAAATAAAATCAAGGCTCCGCTCCCTAGGTTATCTGGACTAACTGCCGACTCCATATGAAATTTTTTCTTCTATTTTTTCAATTATCCATGCAGGCACGTGCGCTTTTTCCATTACTTTTTTCATTATGCCTATATCCTCCGTTCTGAAACATTTAAGCAGAAGTGAAACCAGCATAAGCGCGAAAAAGGATATTGATGCGAATACTGCAATATATATCAGATAAAGAACTTTTGCCAAGTAAAATCCTAACCCCAGTTCTTCGCCCCCGGGAAGAAGTTCAAGTGGCGCTATCGGTTTGATCAACCAGACAATCCCCATAAATACTGCGGATGCTGCCATGAGCTTGTAAAGTCCCGATGAAAATTCGAAACCTGAAAACTTTTTGCTGTAATAAACAAAAAGCAACAGCATGAGTATGGATCTTGCCAGGAATGTAATCGCTGCTCCCATCATTCCGATATATGATATGAAGATTATGTCAAGTATTATCTGTACACCGGTAAGTGAGAGTAATATCTTCAGCTGGAGTTTGACTACCTTCATTGAAGTCAGAATAAGCGAAAGTACTGCAGCAATAGATTTTATCACTATCGCCACGACAATTATGGACATTACAAGTGCACCTGCCGCGTATTGCGGACCGTAAAAAGTGCCCAGCATTTCGGGTGCGAAAGCGATAAGTATGCTAGCAATGGGCACTGTTATGAAAAGCAGCCATCTTTCCGCCGTCTCGGTTACTGCTCTCATTTCTGGAAGATTTTTCTTTCCATAGAGTTTTGACATCACCGGAAGGAATATTATTGCTATTGAATTTGGAAAAATAAAAGCAAGCATTGCAAGAGCAGTAGCCACGGAATATATCGCCACCAGCACCGTAGCTTCCGAAGGACTGCTAAGATACCCGATCAAAACGGAATCTATAGATATTACTATGCTACCGAGCGAAGTCATCAGCCCAAGCATCACTCCGAAAGGAAGTATCTCATAAAATATCTGCTTCCATTCTAAGCTTTCGCTCTTCTTTGGAAGTGTTTTTGAATTGAGTGCAACATTTACGAATGAATATGCGGTTGCTATTACATACGAAATGATATATGCCGCTATAATTGTAACTACGGATGCTCCATAGAAATGGAATAATGCGAATGTTATTGCAAGCTTAAGGAAATTCCATAAATTTACGTTTAGCTGCATCCCTCTTATGTCTGAACGCGCTCTCAGATATGCAGTATTTAATTTGAAAAGACTGTCCATAACCAGGACAAGAGAGAGCATCCTGATAGTTTCCGGCAGAAGAGGGTTCTGGTATAACTGCCCTATGAAATCAGAAGCAAGCCACAAGCAAAACATCAACGCAATAGATGTTATGGATGAAATTATATAGCTCCTTTCCAAAAGGGTCTTTATCTTTTTTCTATTACCAGTCCCTTCAAAAAAAGGTATATATCTGACAATTGCAGCATTCATGCCAAGGCTGTTGAATAGCATAAGGATGGTCACTATGCTAAGCGTCAGGTAGAAAAGTCCAAGGTCGTCCTGCGTTACTGCACTTGCTACTACTATTACGTAAAAAAATGATATTATGTTGAAAGTTATCTTTCCTGCAAAGCCCCAGAGACTCCCCTTTGCTATTTCCTTGGTATGCTCCGAAACTCCGTATTCAGACATAGCAGCTTAATTTCCTGTTACTTCTTTTAATTCTTTGGAAAATTATTCCTCTTCGGCAAACTTCTTGATTTCATCGAAGTTTTCGACTATTAATTTTGCTTTTGCCTTTCCAAACCTGAACGGGAATTTGTCATTCTCGTCCCTTTTCAGTATGATAAGCTTGTTTCCTTTGTATTCTCCATATTCAACCGCCATAGTATTTACTTCCGTTAAACGATTAATACCTCAAGTAATATAAAAGTTGAGATGAATTTTAATTTTATGAAAAAAAGGAAGGATAACAGCAGGAATTCCCTGATATGGATGAATCCGGACAGGATACGTTCGCTAATGGACGGCATATTCGCATTTGCAATGACACTTCTTGTGCTTAATCTTATACTTCCCGACCCTTCCAACCTTCCGCCCGAAACCCAGCTCCACGACCTACTTATGAGCCAGGTGCAGGTGTTCTACAATTATGCGCTGAGCTTCTTCCTTCTCGCGATATTCTGGATGATACACAGCCAGCAGATACACATACTGAAGAAGACGGATTTCAAGCATATCTGGATTAACATGATAATACTGATGTTCGTGGTGCTGGTCCCGTTCAGCACCTCATTGATGACCGATTATTCCAGTGATACTCTTGCCAATCTTATATTCGCATTCAATATGCTGATAATCGGAATTTTGTACTGTCTCAACTGGCATTACGCCATAGGAAAAGAAGGCCTTATATCAGACGACATAAATGTAGAAAGGGTGAAGCTTGCGCGAAAAAGGTCTTTGCTCACCGTGTTCGTATCCGTTCTTGCAATCATTATCGCTTTCGTTGCTCCTGAATACACGGGACTTGCATATCTGCTGATACCGATACTGAGATTTACGCCGTTTTTTAAATAAGAAAACACTCTTCAAGGCAACGGCAAAAGATTAGGTTTAAATAAATAAATGTAGACGTGAACCCTATGAAATATCTGTCGATTTTTGTTATCCTGGCTCTTCTGCTGGGCGGATGTATTGGACCAATGCCTGAAGTAATGCCCGGGGAACCATATCCTGAAGGGATGCCTGAAGAGAACGGCTACATACCCGAAGAAGAAATGCACGATGAAATGCCGGAAGAACCGCCGCCGGAGGAAATACCGCCTGAAGAAATGTATGACGGGATGCCTCCTGAAGATGAGATGTACGGGGAAATGCCCGAAGAACTGCCTCCGGAAGAGATGCCTCCTGATGAAATGCATGAGGAAATTCCGGAAGAACATGAAGAAGGAATGCCCGGAGACCAGGATCCTGATGATATGGGACATCATGATGAAGAGGAGCTCGAATATAATGTAAAGAGCGGAACACTTGCATCCGATGAGTACTGGGAAGGCGAAATCTATGTTGACGGCACTGTTATCGTTCCGCAGGGAGTGACCCTTACTATCGCACCAGGGACAAGAATCGAGTTCAAGCACGACCGGAATTACAAGACATTCGACAGGGGAAGACTGACAATCGATGGCGGAACAATCAAGGCAGTCGGCACAAAGGACGACATGATATGGTTCACTTCTGATGCGGAAGACCCGATAAACGGTGACTGGGCGGGAATAACCGTAAAGAATTCCAATAATTCGGAATTCAGGTATGTGATAGTAGAATTCGGAGTGATGGGTATCATGCAGTTCGATTCAAGTGTGCCCGTAACTGATTCCATAGTAAGGTGGATTAATGCCGAAGGATTGTATGCAGAGCGTTCTTCACCCACATTCGAGCGGAACCTACTTTATGAGAACGGATACCATGAGATCGCCCTCGAGCAGTTCAACACCGGAGTACAGATAAGGCACAATACATTCCATAACGGCGGTGGCGGATGGGCTATCCATACGGAGAAAACCGAATCCAATGTTGAAGGAAATTATTTCTACAACTATCCGGATCTGGTAGTCACTGCAGGCATGGAATCCAACATGACAGCTATCGGAAACAGGTTTTATGATACTCCAAGCAACGCCATTCGGCTGAACGGAGGATCAACCGGTGTTACTACGCCCAACGAATACAACGTCATGGGACCGATATACCCATTGGAGATTCAGGATGTAGTGGACAAGTCGCTTGGATATATTCCCGGCAGTTCGGAAGACCGGTTCCCCTACGTCTATGATGAAGAGGACGAAACAAGAAGAGTAGTGCATAAGATTGGAGAAGAGCATAAATTTGGCTGGGCCCTGGAATATGCAGACGGCAGTCTTTACAGGTTCAGCCTTGGAAGCGGACAGGTTGGACAATCTCTTGACTTCATCAAAATCAATCCTGAGACCGGAGACTATACCAGGTATGGAAATGATGTGATTATGAACCCCAGGGGACTGATATATGATGGCCAGCACTTCTATGTCAATGATTTCAGCCTTCTCAAGATATACAAATTCGAGATAGACGGGAATTATATCAAGATACTGGATTCTTTCGACATCCCAGAGAAGGAAAAAGGCGGAACCATGGGAATGACCAGCGATGGAACATTCCTTTATTTGAGAAGCAGGGACGGCAGGAAGGTATACCAGTTAACCAAAGACGGTACGCTTGTGGAGGAGATCTATTTCCAGAACAGCATAGCACAGGCAATAGTCTGGACAGGCGAATATTTCTGGACATTTTCCGGATGTCCGAAGGGCATCTGCAAGTGGACTAAAGGCGGGGAATTAGTCGGTGAGATTTATCCTGCAGCTGACGGAACTTGGGCTATGGCCTGGGAGCAATCAGGGGATGATGGTTATCTTTGGACCATACAGAGAACCTGCGAGAACTGGAATGATCCGAAAATCTACAAGATTGAGATTCTGGACGATTCTCTGGACGGCTGAGCAACAAAAAAAGAAACGCCCCGGAGATGTGGCTGGCTTTGGGCCATCCATCCTCCGGTGCTAACGCTCCTCATCTGTTTTCACGCCCCGGAGATGACTCGAACATCCGGCCTGCTGATTTCCGCCAAAAGGCTAACAGTCAGCCGCTCTACCAACTGAGCTACCGAGGCAAGAATAGGAATATACTCTTTCTCAAATATTTTAAAAAGCTTAAGGAAGCTTCTCAAGGCAAACTATTATAATATTGCCTGGGATAGGTTTAAATTACAGGTGTAAATATGGGAGTTTTTGATTTCCTGAAGAATATTTTCGGCGGAAAAAAGACATCATCCCAGAAACTGAACTGCCCGAACTGCGGAACGGAAGTAAATCTTGAAGATAAAATCTGTCCAAAATGCGGGGTAAACGTCTCAAATCTTTTCAGGAGGAAGTGCCCGAACTGCGGAGAGCTCAATGAAGTCGATTCCGACAAATGCGCGAAATGCGGACACAGCTTTGCAGAGGAAGAGGCAAGCGAAGAGGAAATAACATACAGATGCAACGTATGCGGTCATGAATCGGATGATTTCTTCACCGTCTGCCCTGTCTGCGGAACAAGGACCTCATGAATTTTCTTCCAGTATTTTGAATAATTCTTCTTTATCCTTAGCGATAATGACAAGCCCGTGACCTGCTATTTTTATTTTGTTTTCAGAAGCATTTCCCACTGCATCGGCAAGCTCTCTGCTTCCGTAAGGAAAAAGACCGACAGTTTCCCAGCTTAATTTTTCCATCAGTTCATCGTCGTGAAAATGAAGTATTATCCCTGCGTCTTTTTTCTTATTGTAAATATTATAATGCATTATGGATTCCGAAGAAGGAGTTCCTCCGACTGCGTAAACCCTTCCATTCTCAATTTTCTTTACAAGAACAACATCATTTTCAGAAAGCCCTGTCATTCCTGCCCCTGCTCTTTTAATCAGGAATCCATCAACAGTTCTCATGCTCATATTTCCTTCATTCTTTTCCGGATGAATATACTTTCCGAGCATTTTGTCTATTTCAAGAAATTCAGAAACGTCGCCAACAGTTCCTTCTTCAAGAACGGTTTCGAATTTCACGCCAGTGTATTTTTCCAAGCTTCCTCAACCTCTTTGATTTTCTTGTGTATTCCGAATTCGGTTATAAAAGCAGTAACGTATTCCGAAGGAGTAACATCGAATGCCGGATTCCTTGCCCTTGTTCCTTCAGGATAAACGTCCAGAATCACTTCCTTCTCATCCCTGTCCTCAATTTTAATTTCCTCCCCGTTTTTGATGCTCAAATCAAAGCTTGAAAAAGGGGCGGCAACATAAAACGGGATGTTGTTCTCTTTTGCAAGCACCGCAGCCTGGTAAGTTCCGATTTTGTTTGCAAAATCCCCGTTTGCGGCAATCCTGTCCGCGCCTACAATAACAATATCAATCTCATTCCGTTTCATGAAATGCCCTGCAGCAGAATCAACAATAACATCATTAGGGATTCCCATCCCCCTGAGTTCCCATGTCGTCAATGCTCCCTGAAACCTGGGCCTTGTTTCATCAACAAAAACGAAAATCCTTTTCTTCTCCTCCCATGCCTTCTTTATAACGCCAAGTGCAGTCCCGTATGAAACCCCGGTTGCAATCGCTCCGGTATTGCAGTGGGTTAAAACCCTCATCTCATCTTTTACAAGAGTTGCACCGTTCTCCGATATCTTCCTGCATTTCTCATCAATCATTCCCTGCCATTCCTTTGCAGCATCAACAGTGTTCATCCCGTCAAGATTCTTTGCAAGCACGTATTCGACCGCATTTTTCAGGTCAACAGCAGTAGGCCTTGAAGACAACAGCAGATGCGCGGCCTTTTCAGGTTTTTCAGCCAGTGCAATTCCATATGCGGCAGCTATTCCTATTGCAGGAGCACCCCTTACTTTCATGCTTTTTATGGCATCTGCAACTTCCTCTACAGTTCTCAGTTC
>Ga0180434_10002174_pt1 | contig 26761 bp, 21 predicted proteins | sample SS_ome_7_FD_132453 | JGI IMG/M metagenome (GOLD analysis project Ga0180434, IMG submission 132453) | Hypersaline lake sediment archaeal communities from the Salton Sea, California, USA - SS_1_D_2 metaG | ecosystem: Environmental > Aquatic > Non-marine Saline and Alkaline > Hypersaline >... | reverse complement strand
ATTTTTGCAATAGGAGCTGTTGGCTACGATTCCGCCAGCGGTGATGGGGATAACCAGAATTTGTTTGACAAATCCCATCCTTCATAGTAGGATGCTGCTCGTGTTTTGGAATTTTGGAGGAGGTTCGTTATGAAGGAATACCGCATCGAGGTTTCACCCAAGAACGCGCGCGACAGCCGGGCCGTGGAGCTGCTCGCCCAGATCGACCGCCTGGGGATCGAGAACGCCCGACAAGCCCAGGTGAGCGACCTCTATTTCTTGCGCGGCGATCTCTCGCCCGCCGACCTGGAACGTCTGGCCGAAGAACTCCTCGCCGACCCCGTCGTCGAAACCTACCATTTGTCCTTCCCTCCCTTGGGGCATCGTCCCCTAGGGGCGTCGGCCCCTACGGGGGGGATTGAGGGGGGGGATCTGGTCATCGAAGTCGGCTTTCGCCCCGGCGTGACCGACCCCGTCGCAGAAAACCTTCTCCAACGCGCCCATCTCCTGGGCATCGGCGCGGTCGAGGCGACCAGCACCGGCAACCGGTACATCTTCGAGGGCGATCTCTCGCCCCACGACCTGCATCGCATCGCCCGCGAGATTCTCTGCAACGACGTCATCCAGACCTACGCGCTGGGCGCGCTACCGCCGGCCTTTGTGCCCCGCGCCGAACCCTCCGACGAGATCGAGATCGTCCCCCTGCGCGAGGCCGACGACGAGACGCTGGCGCGGATGAGCGTCGAGCGCGTCCTCTTTCTCTCCCTCGAAGAGATGCAGGCCATCCGCGACGAGTTCCGCCGCCTGGAGCGCGACCCCACCGACGTGGAGTTGGAGACGCTGGCCCAGACCTGGTCGGAGCACTGCCAGCACAAGGCGTTCAAGGCGGAGATCCACTACGTGTGCTCGGGGGGGATGGAACGGGTTTTGCCGGCAGGGAGTAGGAACGCGGAGCGTGGAGTAGGGAGTAGGGTTTCATCGCCTCATGAGGAGACAATCGCGGGGCTGCTGCGCTCGTACATCCGGGCGGTTACGGAACGGTTGGAGCCGGGATGGGTGCGGTCTGTTTTCGTGGACAATGCGGGGATCATTGATTTTGACGACGAGTTCGAGGTCTCGTTCAAGGTCGAGACGCACAACCATCCCTCGGCGCTCGAACCGTTCGGCGGGGCGAACACCGGTATCGGGGGCGTCATTCGCGACGTCATCGGCGTCTCTGGGCGGCCCATCGCCTGCACCGACGTGCTCTGCTTCGGCCCGCTCGATATGCCCCGCGAGGAGATGCCGGGCGGGATTCTCCATCCCCGTCGCATCGCCCGCGGCGTCGTCTCTGGGATCGAGGATTATGGCAACAAGATGGGCCTCCCCACCGTCTCTGGCGCGATCCTTTACGATCCCGGCTATGCGGGCAACCCGCTCGTTTATTGCGGCTGCGTCGGGCTGGCGCGGAAAGGGCAGCACAAGCGCGACCCTCGGCCGGGCGATCTCTGCGTGACGCTGGGCGGGCGCACGGGGCGGGATGGGATCCACGGCGCGACCTTTTCCTCTGCCGAACTGACGCACGAGACCGGCCAGACCGTCGGCAGCGTCGTCCAGATCGGCGATCCGATCACCGAAAAGGCGACGATGGAAGCCGTCATCCGCGCCCGCGACGAGGGGCTGTACCACGCCATCACCGATTGTGGGGCGGGCGGCTTTTCGTCGGCGGCGGGAGAGATGGGGCGGGAGGTCGGCGTGGAGGTGGAGTTGAGCGACGTACCGCTCAAGTACCCCGGCCTGCGTCCCTGGGAGATCTGGCTTTCGGAGGCACAGGAGCGCATGGTGATGGCGATCCCGTCGGAGAATTTGGACCGCCTGCGCGAAATCTGCGTGGGGTTCGACGTCGAGCTAACCGTCATCGGGCGCTTTACCGGCGACGGACGGCTCCGCGTGCGGTACGACGGCCAGCTCGCCGCCGATATGGATATGGATTTCGTCCACGACGGTTGGCCCCGGCCCCGCTTGCGCGCCGAGTGGAAGCCGAGCGAGTCGGCGAGTCAGCGAGTCAGCGAGTTAACAGATCGCTCTATCGCTGACTCGCTCTATCACATGCTGGCCCACCCCGACGTCGCCAGCAAAGAGCCGGTGATCCGCCGCTACGACCACGAGGTGGGGGGCGCGACGGTGATCAAGCCGCTGGTGGGCGTGCAGGCCGACGGCCCCTCCGACGCCCCGGTGCTGCGTCCGTTGGAGACGAAAGGCTGGCAGGGGATGGCGCTGGGCTGCGGCATCAACCCGCACTACGGGCGCCTGGACCCCTACGCGATGGCCTGGGCGGTGGTGGACGAGGCGGTGCGGAACGTCGTCTGCGTGGGCGCCGACCCGGACCGGATCGCGCTGCTCGATAATTTCTGCTGGGGCAACCCCGCGCTGCCCGACCGGCTGGGCGGGCTGGTGCGGGCCTCGCAGGGCTGCCACGACGCGGCGCTGGCCTACGGCGCGCCCTTCATTTCGGGGAAAGACAGCCTGAACAACGAGTACGTGGATCCCCAGGGCGAAAAGCGGGCCATCCCGCCTACGCTATTGATCTCCTCGCTGGGCATCGTCCCCGACGTGCGCGGGGCGGTGACGATGGACCTGAAGGGCGCGGGCAACCTGCTCTACGTCGTCGGCGAGACGCGGGCCGAGCTGGGAGGATCGCTCTACTACCGGTTGCATGCGAATACTACGCATTCGGGCGAGATGGGGAACGATGTCCCCGCGCCGGTTCCCGACGGCGTCGAGACGATGCGCGGGCTGCACCGAGCGATGCGCGACGGGCTGGTGCGCGCCTGCCACGACATGAGCGAGGGCGGGCTGGCAGTGGCGGCGGCGGAGATGGCGTTCGCCGGACGGCTGGGGCTTGAGCTGGAGTTGGCGTCGCTGCCGCGCACCCCCGATGTGGCGACGGACGCGGTCGCGCTCTTTGCCGAGAGCAACGCGCGCTTCCTGATCGAGGTCGCGCCTGAGGATGCGGCTGCTTTCGAGGAGGCGTTGGCGGGGCGACCTGTGGCTCGGTTGGGGCGCGTCACGGAGAATGGCACCTTGCGCGTACGTGGGTTGCAGGGGAATGTGTTGATTGAGTGTTCTGTTGATGACCTTCTCCAGGCTTGGCAAGGGACGGAGGTTGTGTGACAGATACAAGATGTTAGCTTGCTCTATCGTTGCTGACGATCTTGTCCTACCCAATTGCGCAGAATATGGTAAACTAGAAGCGAATAGCGGTCGAGTTTCTCAGCGGTTGTAAAATGCGTAGGACAAGGAGGTAGCTTGTGGTCGCAAAACCTGAACCGCTTCACCCGTTGGCCGAAGTTTTTGGATTCCCTCCCGACAATTTCTCCACCCAGGCAAAACGGTATCGCAAAAACAAACTTTGCCCATATCATAACAGCGTGCCCTCCTGCACCAAAGACAAAGCCAGGTCCCCCTTGGGCGTGTGCAGCATTCACGTGGATGGCGAACTTGCTATCACCTGTCCAATTCGCTTTCGACAAGATTGGCTCATTGCAGATGATGCAGCGGCATTTTTCTTTCCCGAATCAGCACATTGGACATCGCTCACCGAAGTTCGCTTGAATGACGCCAATGGGAAGAGCGCGGGCAACATTGACATTGTATTAGTAGCCTATGATGATCGTGGGCAAGTGATTGACTTTGGTTCTTTGGAGATTCAAGCCGTTTACATCTCTGGAAACATCCGTCGTCCTTTTGAATTCTATATGGAAAATCCTCAAGAACGTTGTGATATGGATTGGTCGAAACAGCGATATTATCCACGCCCAGACTACTTGTCTTCGTCCCGCAAACGGCTGGCTCCTCAATTGATCTACAAAGGTGGGATTCTCAATGCGTGGAACAAAAAGATGGCAGTAGCACTCCACAGAGAGTTTTATAACACTCTGCCCAAACTGCCCCGGGTAGCTCCAGAATCGGCCAACCTGGCCTGGCTGGTATATGATCTTGGGTATGATGACACCCAAGGTGTATATCAACTCGCTCATTCACAGACCATCTATACCCAGTTCAAGCCTGCACTGGATACAATCACCATGCCGGAACCTGGGCCAGTTGAGGACTTTTTGGAAAACTTGCAAAACAAACTCGACGAGCATTTGGAAAACAACAATCCACCCGATGCTCCTATTCTAACTGACATTTTGGAGATGTAGCATCATGCGACAATTGAGTTTTCTACCAGCGAACACGCGCAAGATTGTTAACGTTGCATCTGTCAAACATCGGAGTCCCTTTCGTTATCCAGGCGGTAAAACTTGGCTGGTGCCACGCGTGCGTCAGTGGCTACTTGGCCTGCCCCAATGCCCGTTGGAATTCTTTGAACCTTTTGCCGGCGGCGCAATCGTTGGTCTCACTGTTGCGGCTGAGGGTTTAGCCGACCACGTCACCTTGGTGGAAATGGATGAACAAGTAGCGTCTGTCTGGCAAACTATTTTAGAAGGCGACGCTGAATGGTTAGCCAATAAAATCGTCGCTTTTGACTTGACCAATGGAACCGCCGATGCAGTTTTATCGAGATCGCCAGACACGTTGAAAGAGTTTGCTTTTCAGACCGTTCTCAGAAATCGAATCAACCATGGCGGCATTCTTGCTCCCGGTGCAGGACGCATCAAGAGTGGTGAGAACGGTAAGGGAATTCGATCACGTTGGTATCCCGAAACAATCAGCAAGCGCATTCGCAATATTGTAACTATGCGAGACAGGTTAACCTTTATTCAGGGAGATGGTCTTCAGGTGTTGCGCGAAAATGCTCACCGTAATGATGCGGTTTATTTCATTGATCCTCCATACACCGCTGCTGGCAAACGAGCTGGAGCACGTCTTTACGCCTGTCACGAACTAGATCACGGAGAGCTTTTCAACGTCGCAGACACCCTTATTGGCGATTTCTTGATGACGTATGACAATTGTGAAGGTGTGCGTCAGCTTGCACAAAAACATAGCTTTGATACAGAAGCTATTGCTATGAAAAGTACTCACCACGCACAAATGACCGAGTTGCTCATTGGAAGAAATTTGGATTGGCTCAGACAAAAAGATATATGAGCTAAAGGCATAAGCACACTGCTATCTGATATTCGGAGCAAGAGAAATGGATCTTGACTACCTTATCTCCCAGATGACCGACGATGCACAGAGAATCCGCGCCCTCGTGGAGAACGTCTCCGATCACCAGGCGCGCTGGAAACCCGATCCAGCGTCCTGGTCGATCCTGGAGGTGATCAACCATCTGCTCGACGAGGAAAAGAAGGATTTCCGGGTTCGGCTGGACTTGACCCCGCATCGTCCGGGCGAACCCTGGCCCGGCATTGACCCCCAAGGTTGGGTGACAGAACACGAGTACAACAAACGAGACCTCGGTGAATCCTTACAGGGCTTTCTCGCGGCCCGCGAGGAGTCGCTCGCCTGGTTGCGAGGTCTCGCGTCGCCGAACTGGAAGACAGCCTACGATGCCCCCTTTGGGCGCATCACCGCCGGGGACATACTCGCCGCCTGGGTAGCGCACGACCTGTTGCATCTCCGGCAGCTCGTGGAGCTGCATTGGGCCTACACGCTGGCAAAAGCGGCTCCGTACCGGGTGCGCTATGCCGGACCCTGGGAGTGAATGAGCGGCATGCCATGGCTTTTTATTCCGACGTGAGTGTGGCGCCCGGTTCGCAAGTGCGGCCGGTTTCGAGAAACGCCAGGCCTTTTGTCAAATGGGTGGGTGGAAAGCAGCAGCTCCTGGCTCAGTTTGAGACGTATTTTCCCGCCAGCTTTCGCAGATATTTTGAGCCTTTTGTGGGCGGCGGGGCGGTCTTTTTCCATTTGTGGAATACTGGGAGGCTGCCCAACCAGGTATTCTTATTGGACAACAACAAGGAACTCGTGAACGTCTACCGTGTGGTCAGAGACCAGTTGGAGGAATTAGTTCGCCTTCTATCTGTTCACAAAAAGCATCATCGTAAGGAATACTATTACAAGATTAGAAGGTTGGATAGACAGTCCGTGGAGTTGAGCGACGTCGAAAGGGCTGCCCGCACCATCTATCTAAATCGAACGTGCTACAACGGGCTGTATCGCGTCAACAGCAAAGGGCAGTTCAACGTGCCAATGGGAAGTTACAACAATCCAAAAATTCTCTATCCAGAGGTATTGCGATCTGCCAGCGAGGCGCTTCAAGGTGTAAGCATAGAGGCCAAGGATTTTCGGGAGATCGTTGACCTGGCCCAACCGGGAGACTTTTTCTATTTCGATCCGCCTTACGATCCGGTCAGCGAGACCGCCAGCTTTACGAGCTATACGGCGAACAGTTTTGGTGATTCAGATCAACGAGATCTGGCCGCTGTATTTGCGCAGTTGACGGATAAAGGATGTTCGTGTATGCTCAGCAATTCTTATACCCCGTTTATCCTTGAGCTGTATCAGCAATTTAGGATCGAGGTGGTTTATGCCAGGCGCGCCGTCAATTCGGACGCTGGCGGCAGGGGAGCGATCAAAGAGGCTGTTGTTTTGAACTACTGATTGGGAGTGAATTGGAGCGATGAAGATCAAGATATTCTCGGTGGGCGGCACGATTGACAAGGTCTATTTCGACCAGTTGAGCGAATACCAGGTTGGCTTCCCCAACGTCAGGGACATTCTGAAAAATCTGCCCATCGCGTTCGAGTACGAAATCGAGTCGTTGTTGCGCAAGGACAGCCTGGATATGGACGACGCAGACCGACAGTTGATCAAAGAGCGCGTGGAGGCGGAGGAAAGCCGGAGAGTGATCATCACGCACGGGACGGATACGATGGTGGAGACGGGGAAGGTGTTGAGCGGGGTGAAAGGAAAGTGCATCGTGTTGACAGGGGCGATGGAGCCAGCGCAGTTCAAGTCGAGTGATGCAATGTTCAACGTCGGCGTGGCAGTGGGGGCGGTGATGTCTCTGCCGGATGGGGTGTACATTGCGATGAACGGGCGGATATTCGATCCGCTCAGGTGCCGGAAGAACCGGGAGTTGGGGATTTTTGAGGAACATGAGGTAAATTAACCACGTGCGGCGCGGTGGGACACCGCCGCGCATTGGAGAAAGCCATGACAACGTATGATGGTTTGACGGAAAAATTCGTAAACTGGGCTCAAGCCCAGCCTGATATCCGAGCGGCGATCGTTGTGGGGTCCCAGGCACGGCAAGATCACCCGGCCGATGAATGGGCGGACCTCGACATCATCATCTACACCACCACCCCCGAACGCTACTTTGAGCGCACAGACTGGATGGCAGACATCGGCGACGTCTGGGTAAAAATGCGCAACTTCACAGCGAATGGCGAGCCGGAATGGCTCACCACGTTCGAGGGTGGGCTTGACGTTGATTTTGTCTTTAACTCCCACCAGCCGATGAACCGGGGCACCCGCGCCTTGTTGCTGCTGCAAAAATTCCCGTGGTTGATCCGTTTCCTTCCCCGGGGCATGGCCGACCAGGTGGAGCACGAGGTTCCTCTCGGCGCCCAGCTATTCGACCGTGGGGTGCGGGTGCTTTTGGATCGAGATGGCCTGATCGCCCGAATGCGCCGCGCGCTCGGCCAGCCGCCCTCTCCCAAGCCGCCGACGGAGGACGAATTCCAGGAACTCGTCTCCCGCTTCTGGTGCATCGTCGGGAGGAAAGCGAAAAAGATCGGTCGAGGCGAACTGTACGTCGCCCAATCATGGTCACTGAATCTCTTGATGCTCCCCATGATCGAGTGGCACACCCGCGCGACCCAGGGATGGAACTATGACGTCTGGCACGGTGGGCGTTTCCTCGAAGAATGGGCCCATCCGCGCGTGCTGGAAGGGTTCAGGGAAACGTTCGCCCGGTACGACAGAGATGATATGTGTCGCTCGCTGTTCGCGACCATGGAGCTGTTCCGCTGGCTGGCTACCGAGACGGCCGAGCATCTCGGCTATCCATACCCAACGACCGTTGACGAACACATCACAGAGATGGTAGAGGGTTTCAGGAAAACAAAGCCTACCGAACAGGATCCAAAATGAACAAAGGGATGTGTAGGAGCAGAGAGCTTTGGGAATCGGGGTTCTATTGCGCCGAGAGCGTTCTGCTCGCTCTGGCGGAAGAACAAGGGATCCACTCCGATCTGTTACCCAGGATAGCGACCGGCTTTTGCAGCGGCGTAGCTAGAAGCTGTGGCACGTGCGGGGCTGTAAGTGGAGCCATCATGGGACTGAGCCTGTGCTCTGGAAGGAGCTTGCCAGGCGAATCGGTAGATGACGCCTACGCGATTGTCCGAGAACTGATGGGGCTGTTTGAGACAAAGTTCGGGTCGGTAAACTGCCAGGAGTTGATTGGCTGCGACCTGGGCACCGACGAAGGACAAACATTCTTTCGCGCGAACAACCTGCACGAACAATGCGGGCGATACGTGGAAGAAGCAACGAGGATAGCAATGCAACTGATGGAGAGATAACCTCGGTATGGTAACCCTCCGGCATTATCGCAAGACCGATGCAGAAAGCGTCGGCAAACTCATTGCCGACACGTTCAGCGAATTCAACCTCTCCTTCGCCTCACCCGAAGAGCAGGCGTTGTTTCTAGGTCCTTTTCAGCACGCCAGGTCCCCGGAGAAAAATCACCGGGAAGCCATTGCCCAGGTCATCCAGGCGGCGACGGTGCTTGTGGCTGAGGAGGATGGCGAGATCATCGGCGTGCTGAGAGGGAGGAAGGAGCGACTGCAAAGCCTGTTTGTCAGCGGCGACCATCATCGGCGGGGAATCGGGCGGAGGTTGGTGAAGCGGTTTGAGGAAGAGTGTGTTCGACAAGGTTCAGGCTCGGTGAAGGTAGCAGCGACGTTGTATGCCATCCCGTTCTACTTGAAAATGGGATACAAGAAAACAACAGGAGTGCGGTCGGGCGGAAGTTTCGAGGGAAGAGGGCTGCCGTACCAGCCGATGAAAAAGATGTTGGAGGGCACGTGAGAGCATTGGTAGCTCGAATGAACGTGGCGATCCAATTCAATGCCCTGGCACGCTACCTGATTCCCGCTTCGCTGTGCTATCTTGCATTTCCGTACCTTATTTTCTTCGTGGGATGGCTCAAAGGGTACTTTGCCCTGCTTTGTATCGGTCTCGTCGCGTTTCCATTCCTTCACTCCATTCAAGAGCTGGACCAGATCGTGGGAAAGGAAACAGCGCGGCCAGATAAATCCATACTCAGGCCGCGCCACGTCATCTTGTTGCTTCTGGCATCTCTCTTGCTTCTGTCCATCTCTGGCGTGGGTGGCTACGGATTCCAGGACACGGATTGGCTCAAGCACAACGGCGTGCTCAAAGATTTAATTGAGCGTCCCTGGCCGGTCACCTATACATTGGAGGGACAAGATGTGCCGCTCGTCTATTACATCGCCTTCTACCTGCCGGCGGCGCTCGCGGGCAAACTTGGCGGATGGGCCCTGGCCAATCACGTATTATTCATCTGGACCTTGATTGGCTTGATCCTGGCCATGTTGTGGTTCCTCGTCCTCAATCGCCGCGCAGCATCCACGGTGATTCTGCTGTTCGTGATCTTTTCTGGCCTTGACGTCATTGGAGAGGCAGTCGTCACGCCAGTTGTCGCCTCGCTCAGGCCAGAAGTCGATCTGTTTTTGAACTGGGAGCACATTGAGCAATGGGCCATTGGCTGGCAATACAGCGCGAACACGACGTTATTGTTCTGGGTGCCCAATCAAGCCCTGGTCGGCTGGATTGCCACCGGGATGCTGCTATACGCGATTCTGCATTCTTCGCAAAAAAAGTACAGCCTTTTCTATTGCGGCCTCACGGCTCTCTGGTCGCCCTTTGTAACGCTGGGCTTTCTTCCTTTTTTGCTGGCAGAGTTTATCCTGGGAAACGGTAGCTTGCCGAAACGGTTGAAACTGTACATCTCTCTGCCCAATCTCTGTGGGATCGTTCTGCTGGCGTTGATCGGATTGTTCTACAGCGCCAAATTCTATCCCATACCGCCGTCATTGACGGGGGAAATACCCCACGGATTTAGCCTCTCCTTTCTCGACGATATGGAAGCCAAAGTGATCGGCTTTGTGATGATCGGGGTGTTTTGCCTGTTGGAATTTGGTATGTACGCCATTTTCATTTATAGTAGTAACCGAGGTTGGGACTCAAGGACAAGAGTATTGTTCGCCACAACTCTCCTGTGCTTGTTGGTTTTCCCATTCTACCGATATGGGCGCGCCAACGATTTTGTGATGCGGGTTTCGATACCTGGCTTGTTCGTTCTGGCGGTTCTCCTGGGCAGAACGCTGCATGGTAAATCGCTAACGAGTCTCAAGCGAATCGTTCTGGTGATGCTCGTCGCTCTCGGTTCCGTGACCGCACTGGTCGAGTTTCGCCGTCATGTCACAAAGGTTTATGAAACAGGGAGAATTTTGCAGATGCCTGAGGTTGATCAAGTGATGAGCCTCTGGAATCCTTCAGTAGATACGTCTGACTCGCTCATCCTTCAATACATCGGCAGCTCGCAAGCACCGTTCTTCCAATGGATGACCAAGCAGTAAAAGGAATGCGCTTTTGGAAAAACAAACGATCTATTCGGCGCTCTTGTTCGCCTCGGTCGCTGCCGTGGGGAATGCCCTGTTCGTCTTTGGACAAAAAAAGGCGGCGGTGGCAGGCCATCCGTTTCTATTCCTCATCGGCGCATCGCTTGTGTGTCTGGTGCTGTTCTCCGTCACCGCCCTTCTTCTGCCAGAACCTGGAATGATGTCTTTCGTCAAACGTAATTACCTGTGGATCTTGGTGGGTGGACTCGGTTTTTATCTCACCTCCCTCGGTTTCTATTTCTTGTACAGCAGGCACGGCGCCTCATACTACGTGGTCTATGCGGTGCTTTCCATCGTCGCGACATCCATCGTAGTGGGAGTCGTTGTTTTCAGGGAATCGTTCAACCTCTATCACTTGCTGGCCGTCATCACGGCGATTGCGACAGTGGTGTTGTTTACCATAGGACAGACCAGGAAATGATGCAAACCACCGCAGACATAGTCATCATCGGCGCCGGTGTCATCGGATGCAGCACCGCGTACCATCTCGCCAAGATGGGCATCACCGACGTCGCCGTCGTCGAGATGGAGCAGGTGGGCAGCGGCTCGTCCGGCAAGTCCGCCACCATGTTGAGCCTGCAATTTCGCCACGATGAAGTGAGCATTCGCATGGGCAAGTACTCGTACGCCCGGTACATGGAGTTTGAAGACGAAGTTGGCGTCCCGATTGACTTTAAGAAAACCGGATGGCTGTCGCTCGCCACAGAAGAAAGCGCCAAGCACCTACGCAAGAGCGCGGAGATGCTGCAATCCTTCGACATCGAAACCGACCTCTTGGAGCCTGACGAGATCAAACGACGCTATCCTGAAATCAACGTAGAGGACATCGTGCTTGGTACCTGGGGGCCGGACGATGGGCCGTTCGATCCGCACATGATCATGTGGGGATACATCAACCGGGCGCGGGAGATGGGCGTCACGCTGTATCAGGGTGCGCGGGCGACGGGAATCCAGATTCGGAATGGGCAGGTGGAGGGGGTCAATACGGATCAGGGGTTCGTGTCTACCGGGGTAGTGGTGAACGCGGGCGGGCCGTGGGCCATCGAGATTGGCAGGTGGGCCGGCGTCGAGATCCCGATCAACAACCAGGTCAGAAATATTCTGGTCACCGCGCCTTTTCCCGATATCCCATCCACCAACCCCTTTGTCATGGACCTGGCCGCAGAATGGTACTATCGCCCCGAAGGCCCTGGCGTGTTGATGGGGATGGGGACGACGCCCACCGAAACCTTCGACGTGCACGTCAGCCGCGAGGCGATGAAAGAGATGATCGAGACGGCGACACATCGTGTCCCGCTGCTGGAGCACGCCTCCATCCTGACGACCTGGGCCGGCGTCCGGCCGACGACCTCCGACGAGCGTCCCATCCTGGGGCCGGCGCCCTCGGTGGAGGGACTTGTGCTCAATTGCGGATGGGGCGGGACAGGCATCATCCAGGCCCCGATTGCCGGGCAGCTCGTGGGCGAATACGTCAGCAATGGGCATACTTTGACGATGGATATTGGTCCTCTGGGAATCTCGCGCTTCACCAGGGAGCCTTGATCGTGGTTGCGCGCGACGCCGCCGACCACTCTGGAGAGTAATTATATGAACAAACCACGGGTATTGATCCTCCACGCCACCGGCACGAACCGTGACGGCGAGGCGGCTTTCGCAATCGAGCGGGCCGGTGGCCAGCCCGAAATTCTCCACGTGAACGAGCTGCGCGAGCGGCCCGCCCGGCTGCATGACTTTCACATGCTCATCCTGCCCGGCGGGTTCGCCTACGGCGACGCGCTGGGCGCTGGGCGCCTGTGGGCCATTGATTTGCGCTGGCTCTTTCAAGACGAGGTGGCTCGCTTCATCGGAGCAGGCAAACCTGTCCTGGGTATCTGCAACGGTTTCCAGGCGCTGGTCAAGAGCGGCTGGCTCCCCGGACCGCCGGAGGCTGGAATCCAGGCCACCCTGGCGCGCAACGCATCGAATCGCTTCGAGTGCCGCTGGGTGTGGCTCGAACCCAACCCGGAAAGCCACTGCGTCTTTACCCAGGGCCTCTCCGAGCGCATCTATTGCCCCGTGGCTCACGGTGAGGGACGCTTTGTCCCCCGCGACGAGGCCACGCTGGAGCAGTTGCAGGCGCGCCATCAGGTCGCCCTTACCTACGTCTCTGCCAGTGGCGGTCCGGCCTCCTATCCCGCCAATCCCAACGGTTCTGTCGCCGACGTCGCCGGTATCTGCAACGAGCAGGGCAATGTCCTGGGGTTTATGCCTCACCCGGAGGATCACGTCGTCCCCTGGCAGCATCCACGCTGGACCCGGGGAGAACAGGGTGAGATGGGCCTGCTTCTCTTTGCTCAGGGAATTCGCTACGCGGCTTCGCTTTGAGCGCGCTTTCAATGAGGACGGAAGACGAATGACGAGTGACGAAAGCTTTGTTAACTCCAGTTGTGATGCCTGGATCGAGTTGAATCTTGAAAATCTGGGGTGGAACCTGGACCGGATCAGAGAAAAGGTACAGGTTCCCATCATGGCCGTCGTCAAGGCGAATGGATACGGGCATGGGGTGGTTGAAGTGGGCCGCTATCTGGACGAGAGGGAGGTTGACCATCTCATGGTCTGCAAACTCCAGGAGGCGGTGCGATTGCGAGACGCGGGGGTGACCTGCCCCATCCTCAACTTTGGCCCCTTTTGCGCTCGAGACGCGGATGTTCTGGTGGAGCAAGACATTGCTCAATCGGTATTTTCGGAAGAGGTACACTCCCTGAATCGAGCGGCTCTCAAGATCGGGAAAAGAGCCAGGATTCACATTCACATAGACGCGGGGATGGGAAGAGTGGGTGTTTCGTACCGGGATGCGCTCTCCTTCCTGGAAGAAGCGGCCTCTCTGGAAGGGATCCACATCGTAGGAACCTCCATGGCCTTGACCGAGGACGGCGAGTTTGATCGGGATCTGATACAACGATTTCTCACGCTCTGCCATGAGGTGGAAAAAAGGGGCATCGCTTTGGGTCTCAAGCACGCCGCCAGCAGCGACGGGATTCTGACCTCTCCGTCGTCCTACCTGGACATGGTTCGACCCGGAATCCTGCTCTATGGTTGCTATCCTTCGGAAAAGACTCGACAGGAAGCTCAACTCGCCCTAAGGCCCGTGCTTCAACTAAAGAGTCGCGTCATCGCCGTCAAGACACTTTTGCCTGGCGACTCGGTTTCCTATCACCGAGCGTACACGGCAAGAGAAAGGGAAACCTACGCCGTGATCGCCATCGGATACTCGGATGGTTATCCCGTAAAAGCCGCTGGCAAAGGGTTCGTTCTGATCCAGGGCGAAAGGTTTCCCATCATCGCTCGGGTCACTGCGAACCACATAGCAGTTCTGCTCAAGCCGGATGTGCCGATAAAGCCGGGGGATGAAGTGGTTCTCATCGGCGCTCAAGGGAAAGAGCGTATTTCAGCGGTTGAAGCGGCTCGTTGGGGAGACGTCACCGTGTACCAACTCCTGGCGCGATTGAACCCTCTCCTCCCAAGACAAGTCTTGGACGGTGCTCAGCCAGCTTACCAGATGCCAGAACGAGCGATGATTGAACAAAGCTTCGCGCACATTGTTCCAGAGAGGGACGTGGGAAGTTAATCGAGAAACCAAAGAATATCCCCCCCAAAAAACCTCGCTTGACTTCTATGCAACCTGAGCTATACTCAATTCGTAGTAAGCAGTGTAGCACACTCCTATTGGCGCCAGATATTCAGCAAAGTATGCTTAACCGTATGCCTATGGATGCCCTCAATGTTTCAGAAAAGACAGTCAGAAAATATGAGAAGGCACAAACCCCTTTACGCGGTCGCTCCCTTCTCGTCGCTCGGATAGTCTGGGTCTCACTTGCCGCCCTGACCCTGGCTGTCTTTATCGCCTCCATTCCCGCTTCCTTCAGACAGATCGGCCCCTCCGGAGGACTGTACGAAAAGTTCGGATTGGTGCTGGACATCGTACAGGTGTCCGTGTACTTTCTGGCAGCCGCGGCGATCTTTTGGCGCAGGCCAGGCGAACGAATGGCAGTCTTTGTCTCAACTGCGCTTTTGATGTTTGGAGTGGCCATCGTTCCCTCCCTGAACAACCTGGTGGCGCTTGAATCTGCGTGGCGGTGGCCAGCCCTCCTCGTGCGGGGTCTCGGTGTAGGGTTGACGCTCGTTGTCTTTTACACCTTTCCCGACGGCCAGTTCGTGCCCCATTGGACGCGCCCGTTGACTTTTGCCTGGGTGGGATGGATATTGGCCTGGTCGCTCCTGCCCATTGCAGAGTTCGATCCACGTCACCTTTCCACTCCACTTCGATTTCTGGCCTTTTTGATCTCACCGGACGTCAGCGTTTTTGGGACGATACTCAACTATGCGCGCGTTTTCAGCCTGTCGCTGGTGCTGGTGTGCTGGTTTGGCAGCGGCGTGTTCGCTCAGATCTATCGCTACAAGCACGTTTCCAGCCCGTTGCAACAGCAGCAGACGAAATGGGTCGTGTTTGGCCTGACGGCATCGGTGGTGGGATACCTGATTCAGCTACTGATCGTCGCCCCGCCGTTCCGTCATCCCGAAACCGGGATTCTTTTCCACCTGATTGGCAAAGAGATCTCGGTGCTCCTTCTACTCCTCGCGCCGATATCCATCGGCATCTCCGTCCTGCGTCGCCAGTTGTGGGACATTGATCCCCTCATCAAGAACACGCTGGTCTATGGCATACTGACCAGTTCGCTGGCGGCTGTCTATCTCGGCGGCGTGTTCGTGTTGCAGCGCATCTTTCGCGCCATCACCGGCCAGCAGTCCGACGCAGCGATCGTCATCGCCACCCTGGTGAGCGCGTCCCTGGCCCAGCTCTTGCGCCGCCGCTTGCAGGATTTCATTGACCGCCGCTTTTACCGGGAGAGGGTGGACTTTCGGCACGCGATCATGGACTTTGCGCGGGAATTGCGCACCCTCATCGAACTGCCCGAACTGCTGCGCGTGCTCGTCAACCGCACGACCGATCTGTTGCACATCACGTGCGGAGCGGTCTTTCTCCGCAACCCCGATGGGACGTTTGAACTCGCCGAGGCGCAGAACCTGTCGTGGAGCGAGGCCACACAGTTGGTGTTGACGCCCAGCATGCTCGGTCCCCTGTGGAACGGCAAGACCGTTTCCCAGTCCGCGGGGGGAACGTTCCAGCTCCTCGTGCCGTTGATCGCGCCCCGGAAAAAGAAGGGTAACGAGCTGATCGGAGTGCTCGCCCTGGGCCCGCGCCTCTCCGGGCTGGGCTATTCGTACGAAGATCGCACCTTGCTGATGAACCTGGCCAACCAGGCCGGCACGGCCATTTACGTGGCCCGGCTGATTCAGGAGAAGCAGGCGGAGGCCCAACGAAGAGCAGAGATCGAGAGCCGCCTGGAAGCCCACCGGAATTCTCCCATAGGACGGGCGGAGGCATTTGCCGAAGCACTGCTTCCGAGACCGGAAACCGCCCTGATAGAGCTACATCGTCTGGCCCAGGCAGCGGGACAAGATCCAAGTTCGGCCAGCCTGATCGACAGCCTGCCCAACGCGCTGGACAATTTCGGTGCCGGGCCGATCGCCAAGTTGGCCGAGGGATTCAATTACGTCTTGACCAGCCAGTTTGAGCCTGAGGTACTGCCGGTTGGTCTGCGCACCCTCACGACTCAACTGGAGAACATCCCGACCGAAAACTTTTACTACGCCGACGAGGCCCTGTCCGCCTACCAGATCTGCCAGACGGCGCTGCAAGCCGGTTCCATCGCCGAGATCACGCAACTCCTGCCATCTCTACGGGACAAAAAAGAAGAGGGCAAAAAACGGACCCGGCAAAAGACGACTACGGAGGTCACCACACCTTTTCAGGGCCTCGTCTATGCTCTGACCAAACTGCTTCCGGTGGCAGAGGCCCTTTACGCTTACGAGCGCATGGATACCTCTCGCGACAAACTCGCCTACCTGGTCAGCGCCGTCGAGCACTTGAGAAAGGTCGATCACGTGGCGCGGGCCAAGCTGGGCAGCGCTGACCGCCCGGTGGTCCAGCGCGTCGCCGAGAGCTGGCTGGCCGTCATCACCGGGGCCATCGGCGAGCTCCAGACCCGCGCCGAGATTGCCTACCGACTGCTCACCCGCCACACCTGGCAGGATGACGTGGTGCCGCTGGTTCTCAAATTGCGCAACGAGGGACGCGGCGCGGCCTATAATCTCCGCGTCACCCTCACGCCCGCGCCAGAGTACACGGTGCTGGACGAAGACGCTCAGATCGATCAGATCGCTCCCGGTGAGGAGGCACGGGTTGAACTGCGCGTGCGCCCCCACCTGCCAGAGGGCGCCGACCAGTTCCGCGCTCGCTTCGTCATCCAGTACACCGATCCGCGCGGCCCCGACCAAATGGAACATTTTGCCGACGTCGTCCGTTTGCTGGCCGCCGAGGGCGAGTTCCAGTTCATCCCCAACCCGTACGTGGTGGGCACGCCCCTGGAGGCCGGTTCGCCGCTCTTCTTTGGGCGCAGAGACGTGCTGGCCTTCATTCAAGAGAACCTGACCGCTTCCTATCGCAACAACCTGGTGTTGATCGGTCAGCGGCGCACGGGAAAGACGTCGCTGCTCAAACAACTGCCGGTCCAACTGGGCGACGATTATTTGCCGGTCTATCTCGACGGCCAGGCGCTGGGTCTCGACCCCGGCCTGCCCAACTTTTTCCTCTCGCTGGCGACCGAGATCGCCTTCGCCCTGGAGGATCGCGGTTTCAGCATCGCTCCCCCGGAATACGAGCATTTCGTCGAAAGCCCAACCACTGCCTTTGAGCACCGCTTCCTGGCCCGCGTGCGAGAGTGCATCGGGCATCGCCACCTGCTCCTCATGTTCGACGAGTTCGAGGAACTGGAAACGGCGGTACGCCGGGGCAACCTCGACGATTCGATCTTTGGCTTTGTGCGCCACCTGATTCAACACGCCGCCAATCTGAGCGTCATCTTTTGCGGCACGCACCGGCTGGAGGAGCTGGCATCCGACTATTGGAGCGTGCTCTTCAACATCAGCCTGTACCGGCAGATCGCGTTCCTGGAGCAGGAGGAAGCCCTGCGGCTGATCCAGGAGCCGGTGGCCGAGTACGGGATGTACTACGACGACCTGGCGCTGGACAAGATCTGGCAGGTGACCGCCGGGCATCCTTATTTCCTCCAGCTCCTCTGCCACAGCCTGGTCAACCAGCACAACAAGACCGAGCGCAACTATGTCACGGTGGCGGACGTGAACGAGGCGCTGGACGAGATCCTGGCCTCGGGCGAGGCGCACTTTGTGTATCTCTGGACAGAAGCCAGCCCGGAGCAGCGGCTGGTGCTGGTCGCCCTCAGTCGAATGATCCCCCTCACCGGCCACGTCACGCTGGTGCAGGTCGCCGATTACCTGGACGAGCAATACGTGACCCTGGGACGACGGGCCATCAGCGACGCGCTGCACTACCTGGCGCTGCGCGACATCCTCACCGCAGAGAGCGAGATGGATCCCGCGATGGGTGAGGTGTATCGGTGGCGGTTGGGGTTGTTGGCGCTGTGGGTAGAAAAGTACCGCTCGCTGAGCCGCGCCATCAAAGAAGTACGAGAGAAATGCGTGGAGTACTGTGATGAATAATCCTTACGTCTTTCGTGGTCCGGTGCACGACCCGGCCATGTTCTTTGGCCGCGTGCACGAACTTGACGAGATCGCCGCTTTCTTGCGTGGCAATCAGTCTATCTCTATCGTCGGCCCGCGCAAGATCGGCAAGACCTCGCTCCTGTTTCACCTGATGCGCCCCGAGACGTGGCCCGATCTCCGATTGGGAACAGACATTCTCTTTGCCTACCTCGATTGCGAGGTGTTGGGCGAGGGGGAGCACGAGGACATCCTGGCCCAGTTCGCCGGAGAGATCGCGGCGGCGCTCGACGCGCGCGACCTACCCGCGGAACCGGCGCTCGAAAAGGCGATGGACAGACCCGCACGCCTTTCCTTCGAGGCTGCCATCCGCAAGCTCAACCGGCGCGGCCTGCGGGTCGTGCTGATCCTCGACGAGTTCGAGCGGCTGAGCACCAACGAGAGCCTCGACGTCAATTTCTTCAACGCGCTGCGCTCGGCCGCCGGGCGGTACCAGCTTGCTTTCCTCACCGCCTCGGCCCGCTCGCTCATTCAGCTCACGTACTCGGGTCGCTCGCAGGAGATTCTCTCCAGTCCCTTTTTCAACATCTTTGCCCCGCTCCTCCTGGGATTCATGCCCGAGGACGAGGCCCGCCAATTGATCCAGGAGCCGGCCCGGGCCGCGGGAGCGCCATTCCCGCCCGCCACCGAGGATTTCATCTACGACCTGGTAGGCGGACACCCATTGGGCCTGCAAGTGGCCTGTTTCCACGCTTTCGACACGCCGGACGATCCCGACGAGATCAAAGCGCAGACGATGCGCGAGCTGACGCCGCACTTTCAATATTACTGGCACAACCTCTCGCCCGAGGAGCAGAGCACGCTGCGCCGGTTGACCAACGCGGCCACCCGCGCCCCCGAGGATACCACGCTGCGCGGGATATTGCGCGATCTGGTCCAGAAATGCCTGGTCGTCACCGATGGCGAGAGCTACCAGTATACCTGCCAGACGTGGACGGACTTTGTCAACAGCCAGAGCATCACACCGCTGGGCCTTTCGAGAACGGGCGGCTCGTTCGCCGGCACGCGCCTGGGCACGTACGAGGTACTCGAACTTCTGGGGCGCGGCGGGATGGCCGAGGTCTACAAGGGCCGCCACCCGCGGCTCGACCGCACGGTGGCGATCAAGATCCTGCCCTCCAGCCTGGCCGCCGAGGCGGATTTCCGCCAGCGATTTGAGCGCGAGGCGCGATCCGTCGCCGGTCTCCGGCACCCAAACATCGTGCAGATGTTCGACTTTGGCGACGTCGAGGGCATCTATTACATGGTCATGGAGTACATCGAAGGGACCGATCTCGCCAACCACATGCGCGAGACCGGGCCGCTGGAATTGGCGCATGCGCGCCTCATCCTGGGCAACCTGGCCAGCGCCCTGGATCACGCCCACGCGCAGGGGTTGGTGCACCGCGACGTAAAGCCTTCCAACGTGATGCTGCCAACGGGGGTCTTTGAAGGCGCGGAGCAACACGCCATCCTCACCGACTTTGGCATCGCCAAGATCCGAACCAGCGAGACCGGAAGCACCAAGACCGGCACGATGATGGGCACGTTGGACTACATGGCTCCCGAACAGATTCGCGTCTCCAGGGCGATCGATGGCCGCGCCGATGTCTATGCGCTGGGCGTCATGCTATACCAGATGCTCACTGGCGAGCTTCCGTTCCAAAGCGACAATCCCAGCACCATCATGCTGGCTCACCTCCAGGAGCCTCCCCCTGACCCACGCGAATTGATACCCGATCTGCCGGAGAACGTCGCCACCGCGATCCTCCGCGCTATGGCCAAGGACCCGGATGAGCGGCATCCCACGGCAGGGGCTTTGGCGGAGATGATAGGATAGTTGATGGAGGTCTGACCATGTCTCGATTTCGCTCACATTCGATTCGTTTGGCGCTGGTGGCTTTGCTTGGACTGGTGTTGATGGGGACGTTTGGCCCGAATCAGATCGCACGGGCGGTCGAATACGACGACGACGGCATCATCGCCGCCGACGAGGTAATCGACGACGACGTGTTCATCTCCAGCGAGACCGTCATCGTGGACGGCACGGTCAACGGCACCCTTTTCGTCTCGGCCAGCAGTGCCACGATCAACGGCACGGTGGGCGGAGATCTGCTCGTGACCAGCGCCGACACGACGTTCACCGGCCTGGTGAAAGGCAATCTGGCCTTTGCCGGGCAGTTTCTATCGCTAGACGGCACGGTCGAGGGCACGTTGTTCTCCCTGGGCAACACCGTCACGCTGGGGCCATCGGCTGTTGTGGGCCGCAATCTGTTCTTCACCGGTATCAGTCTGGAAACAGAACCAGGCTCGACGATTGGGCGCGATATGCAAGCGAATGGCTATCAAGTGCTCCTGGGCGGACAGGTTGATCGGAACGTAGAAGCAAATGTGGTCGCCCTCGAGATTGAGGGCAGCATCGGCGGGGACGTAGTGACCAAAGTATCTCAACCAGGCTCAGGCTTTGAGGTGATATTCTCCGAATCTGAACGGGAGACGCCATTGGAGCCTTCAGGACTGCGCGTGGAGCCAGAAGCACAGATCGGCGGCACGCTCATCTATACCAGCACGGTGGAGCAAGCGAGCGCCATCGAGGCAGTTCCGGGCGGCGGGATAGTCTATCGGCCCGATCAAACAGCACAAGTCGATCTCGAGTGGCAAGCGAGGCAGTGGATATTGAAGCGGGTGCAGATGTTGCTCACGCTGGTCGTGTTGAGCTGCCTGGCCGCCTGGAGGTTCCCGGCCCTGTTGAGCCGTGCAGCGGACCATGCGCGGGCCGAACCGCTCCCGTCCGCCGGGTGGGGGTTGGTGGTTGTGCTCGGTGGGTTTGCAGGCGTGTTTGTACTCGCCGGGCTGATCGTACTCCTGGGGATGTTGTTGATCGTGGTCACGCTTGGCGAGTTGTCCTTTGCGGCCCTGGGCCTGGGATTTTTCGGGCTGGGACTGGCGTTTATATTGTTCTGGTTGATCGTCGCCTACGGGAGCAAGCTGGTCGTCCTCTGCCTGGTCGGCAAGTCGCTGTTGCGACGCATCGCGCCTCGCTCCGCAGAGACCGCGATCTGGCCGCTGCTGCTGGGCATCGTGCTCTACATCCCGGTGCGCTCGATCCCCGTGCTCGGCTGGCTGGTCGGGATCGTCGTGACGCTCATCGGTATGGGGGCGCTGTGGTTATTGTTCCGTCAGCAGCGCAGTGTCCCCGCGCCGTCGCTGGCAGTAGATGAGAACACACTGCAATAACATGCAAAGTATAGGCGTGATGATAGTTGAAGAATTTCCTGGAACAAATCCAAGTCCAAGGGATTTCATCTGTACAGCGCGCCCTTGCGGAGAGGTTCCTCGATACGCACATGCGAGATGGCGAGACCCTGATAAGCGTCCTCCAGAACTTGCATCGGAGATATCTTTTCCTTATTGCTCGATCAAGTTGCAGGAGTATGTTGTACATCTATTCGGTTTTCCATCAGCTTTGCCGACAAACTATTCTCTCAGGGATCTTCAATTTCCTATGGAATTGCAGAATCTGGGGTTCGTAGTGATACTGGACTTGGACTTTCTTCCTGACATTGAAGAATTTTATTTATCATCTGAAGCTCGTCACGATCCCTTGATTAGCGCTTTAGCTTGGATACGCACTCACGAACTGCCATTTGTAGCAATTGCCAGGGAACAAGAAGATTCTTCTACCGACTCAGAGGAGTTACAATCCATCTTTGAGTTGAGCGTGGATGTGCCAATATGCCGATGTTCTTCAAGCTTTGATGGTGAATTCGTGCAACAAGTACTGTGCAGCCTGCTCGCACAGTTTGAAGCCGCTTGAATCAATTGGAATGCGCTCCGCTATCTAATCGAGCAAACTTGTCCCCTCAAAAATCCTTCCGCATCCAGTAGAACGTCTCTCCCGGCGGATAATCCTCCAACTCTCCCACCACCCGATACCCCTCTTTCTCATAAAAGCCCCGCGTCTGGAAACTGAACGTCCGCAACCAGACCCGCGCACATCCTCGCTATTTGTTTCCGTCATTCCGAGCGAAACGGAGCGCAGCGGAGTGGAGTCGAGGAATCTCCACTTTCGTAGACCAGACCACCGTGGAGATTCCTCGACTCCCTTCGGTCGCTCGGAATGACGGGGGTTTCCAAGTCTCGTTGTACTCATTTACCGACGGCTCAGCATCTCTGACATGGAGAACAAACTGCTTTCCAGCTCCAGCGGTGGATACGCCCTCACAAAGTATTCGTAGCTGAACACCTGGCGCAGCATGGGCATGGGGAACATGTCCGGCTCCAGCGGAAACTGCGTGCGGTAAGTCGACAGGGCCGCGACCTTTTGCTCCACAAAGGCCGAGACGTCGATCTTGGTGGTCGCGCCCGTCTCGATCCCCTCTTCGGGCAGATCTCCCGCGTCGTCCCCCGTCAACGCGGCGTCGGCGCCGCGCCCCTCAAAGCCGGAGGGGGCATCGGGCGAGAGGATCATACACGTGGTATCCTCGCTCGCCACGACGTGCGCGCTGCGCGGTTGGTGGTATGCCAGCCCTGTCTCGCCAAAGAATTGCCCCGGCCCGATCTGGGCCTGCACGTGCAGCGTCCCATCCGCCTCCTCTTTGATAGCCTCCGCCTGCCCAGAGAGAATCAGGTAAAGCTTGGTGGCTGGCTCCCCTTGCTCGACGATATAGAAACCCTTGGGGAACCACTGCACGTGCACGTCGTCGCTGGAATAGCCCAACATCGCGGCCTCCTCGGCAAAGAGCAAGAGCGCGTACGCAAACTCGATCGTGCCGTCAAATTCCTGTTCGATCTCGACCAACCACTTCACCAGTTGATCGGCGAGCAAACGGCGGCTGCGGGGAAAAAAGCTGTAGTAGAGCCGTCCGGGAGTGTGGGGCGACAACCCCTCTTCCAGTTGTTCGGGGAACCGCTCGGCGTCGCCAGCGAGATGAAAAGCCCGGGTGGCGAGTTCGCTGATCGTCACGTGGTCGGGATGTCCATAGGCTCCATCGGGGCCGAAGGTGATGACGACGTCTGGTCGGAAAGAGCGGATGATCTGCGTCAGATGCCTGGTCAACGGCAGCGGATCGTTGTCCTGCAATCTGCCGTCGCCATAGTCCAAACAGATCGCCTGCTGCACGCCGAGCCGCTCGCAAGAACGTTGCAACTCCTCGGCGCGCACGCGGCCCAGCGTCCGGCGCGTCGCCACGTTTGCGTCGCGAATCTGCCCCGCCTCCCCCTGCGTGGCCGAGACGACCATCACTTCGGCGCCCCCGGCAGCGTGGCGGGCGAGCGTCCCGCCCGCGCAAAAGATCTCGTCGTCGGGATGGGCAAAGATCGCCAGGATGCGCAACCAGGCCCGTTTTCTCGATCTCGTTTCCATAACAGCATCTCCTTTCCTCTGCGGTTGTCACTCAGACATCCTCAACTCGTCATTCCGAGCGACCGAAGGGAAGCCTGCCTTGAGTATGTCGAAGGGTCGAGGAATCTCACAGGGGTTTTGTCTGCGAAAGTGGAGATTCCTCCGTGTGGCGTCGTGTGCCGCCACACGACGCTGCGACTCCACTCCGCTTCGCTCCGTTCCGCTCGGAATGACGGAGCTGAGTAAGAACCCTCTGTATGCCAATTACCTCTTTATTATACTCAACACCAGTCCTTGCACAAACAAAAGCGCCCACCGCCCCGCATTCTTGACGGGGCAGCAGGCGTAATTTTGCGCTCACCTGTCTCAAAAGGCGAGTGGGGGATTTTTGCTCGCGGCGCGCACCCGCCGCCACAGCCACAGGAGAAACAGGAACGTCACGAGACCAACCAGCATCATCCCGGTCGTGTTGTCCACTCGCGTCTCGTCAAGCTCTTGCAGAGGGGCGATCAGCACAAAGAACATCAACACGCCACCCGCCAGCGCCAACCGGTGCTCGTCATTCCACGCGCCTCCGCGCGACATTCGCTGCACTCCCCATGCCACGAGCGCGACCAACGCCACGGCAGCCAGCATCGTGAGCGGCACAGGTATGCCAAATTCGGGCAGCCCCCAGAAAATGCCGAAGAAAAAGACAAATTGGGCGACAAAGCCGACCAGTGCAAACCACAATGGTCGCGGTACCCGCACCGGGGGCATCACGCCCTCGCGCACCGGCAGTCGCCGCGCCGCCAGAAACAGCGCGACCGTAACGATAATTGCCAGCAAGTAGGGAACAAACGGCGGGCGATACAACGTCAGCAGGAAAAAGCCGAGCAGCACATCGGCCAACAGCAGCAGCGAGAGGCCAATCATCCCCCGCCGCCCCACCCAACGCTCGTCGCGCTGCGCGGGGAAGAGCAATTCGACCAGCAGAATCGGAATGGCGATACTGACCACAGCGTGGTAGATCGTCAAATTCAGGCTCCACACCCAGTTGACGCCCGCCCAGCGTCCATACGTGCCCAGCAAGCCCAGGTCCATCCAGTTCGGGTCGAAGAACGACTTGACCATCAGCCCTTCCTCGACGATGCCGTAGGCCGCGCCGAGCGCGAAAACCGTCGGCCAACCCTTATCCCAACGGACGCGCAGCTCACGGACGAGGATCTCACCGCTGCCGTACAGCGCGGCCATCACCAGCAAGCCGAACGGGTTGAAAAACTCGGCTGGCGGCGAGGAACCGGAGAGCAGTTCGCCAATCGCTGGTGCGAGGAAGAACAGCACCAACGCGGGCCATATTCCTTTCCGTTTGGATGTCATCGGTCGTTTCCCCCCTTGCAGGTGATCAACTCGCGCTCTGAAGAGAATGCGGTTCTATCGCATTTTACGTTTCAGCCAGGCAATTCATTGCTCTCGGCTATTGCCCGGCATTCTCGGCATCCGTAAAGATCTCCACGCGCCCCGTCAACCCCGGCAACAACCGCAAATCAGTAGGAGACAACCACACGCGGATGGTAAAGCGTGCGTCCGCCTCCACCGCCTGCTCGACCTGCGGGATGACCGCCTCGACCTCCCCCTCCAGTGGGGTCTCGGCAAAGGCGCGCAACGTGACGACCGCCCGCTGGCCGGGGTAGATGTCGGCGACGTGCTGCTCGTTCAGGTTCTGTGTGACGAAGCGGAGACCATCCCCCGCGTTGAGCAAGGTAACGACCGGCGTGCCCGCGCCGACGGTCGCCTCTGGCGCGACGTCTACCGAGAGCACGATGGCCTTCCACGGCGCAAAGAGCTGGGCGTGCTCCAGAGCTTCTTGAGCGTTGGCCAATACTCGCTCCGCCTCGACGAGGTCCGCCTCCGCTCTCTCTCGCTCTACCAGTGCCTGATCCACGGCCAGCTCGGCCCGCAGAAGCGTCTCTGTCAGCGGGCTACTCTGTAAAAGTTCCAACTCCTTCCAAGACTGATAGAGGGCGCTGCGGGCCCGATCCACGCGATTCTGGGCCTGAATTTCCTCGATGTGTGCATCCTCGATCGCCTCGTTCAACCGTCCTTCCGCCGAGATCATGGCGTTCATCGCGTGGTCATGGTCGCTCTGATTTGGATTACGCTCGTGCTTTGCTTTCTGCTGTTGATAGTGTCCGACGTACCAGTCGAATTCGATCTTGCGGGAGCGGACGGCCGAGTCGTAGGCGGAATTGAGCGTACTGCTGTAGGCGTGCTGCGCGACCTCCAGCTCGATGCGAGCGTCGCGCACGGCGGCATAGGCGGCGGCCAACTCGGCTTCGGTCGCTCCCTCGCGGGCGTCGGCCAGGTCGATTTGCGCCAACCGCACGTTGACGTCAGCCTGGGCGATGGCCTGCTCGCGATTTACGGCGGCCCGCTCAAGGTCGATCTGCGCCTCGTCTACCGCTTTCTGCAACTCGGCATCGTCCAGCACCGCCAGCAGATCGCCGGCCTCGACCACGTCGCCAGCCTTGACGGTGATCGTCAGCACCCGCCCCCTCGCCCCGCCTCCAAAGCTCAATGGCAGACTGGGATAGGGAGAGTTCAATTGACCATCCGCCATGATCGCTTTACCGGCTGGCGGCGGCGGAGGCAATGTCGGCTGCGAGCTATCTTCTTTCGGAACAGCTTTGTCTACCGGAATATCCATCGCCCGCTTGCCACAACCGACCAACAGAATCGCTACGATCAACAATGCCACCCAGTTCCACTTTGTCATTTTCAATCTCCAGTCTCTATCCTACCACGCCTCTCGCAGAATTTTCGTCACCTTGCTACGCACCACGCCACGCGCAGCCAGGCTGGCGCTGACGACGCTCGCCAGGACGACCATGACGAGGATGGCCGTCGTCGTCAGCCAGTCGAACGTAAACTGCGCAGGTACGTTGCGCATCATATTGTTGCTGGCGTAGAACACGTAACCCAACACCGTCCCGGCGGTCACGCCCGTCAGCGACGCACTGACCGTCATCATCACCGATTCGAGCGCAAAGGCGCCCACCAGCTCGCGCCGCCGCATGCCGATCGCCTTGAGCATCCCGATCTCGAGCCGCCGCACGTAGACCGCCACGTAGACGACGGCAAAGACGCCAAAGATGCTGGTGATGAACGAGAGCGCCGTCATGATGAGCATCATCACGCGCATGGTGCGCAT
>Ga0180434_10002173_pt1 | contig 26771 bp, 23 predicted proteins | sample SS_ome_7_FD_132453 | JGI IMG/M metagenome (GOLD analysis project Ga0180434, IMG submission 132453) | Hypersaline lake sediment archaeal communities from the Salton Sea, California, USA - SS_1_D_2 metaG | ecosystem: Environmental > Aquatic > Non-marine Saline and Alkaline > Hypersaline >... | reverse complement strand
GACAAGCAAGGGCCGCCGGCTGCGGGCACCCGGATTGATCAGGAAAGAAACTTGAACCCGAGCGTTTAGCCGCCAGCCATCCCCCGTACACGTGAACGTAAACGTGCTCGTGCTCGTGCACGGATCTTTCATCTTTACCGACGTCCCATTTGTTAAAGCCATTGATATCGGCTGTGCGGTCATGCAATGGTCACCAGGCCGGCGGGCTTTGCGCCCAACAACCGAGCACGTGCACGAGCACGTGTACGTGTACGTTCACGAAGGCCGGTCACGGCATGGGCGATTCAACATTCATCATTCGAAGTTTCAGACAAGCAGCACGGGATGCTTGTGATCTTTGGTCTTATAAAATGGGCCGGGCGACGTTGACATTCATGCTGTCGTAGGAGCGGAAAATCAGCTTTTCTTTTTGCCGGCGCTCCTCCGCCAGCGGTTCGAAGCGCAGGTCTTTCAGCATGGCTTGAAACCGCGCTTTGGACGGAATCCCCGCCAGGCCCTGCGCCACCGGACGGCCCGACAGGCTGTCCAGCAGTATGGCCGTCTTTCCGTCCGACACCATTGCAAACGGCAGAATGTAGGCGTCCAGAAGACGGGCGGCGGAAACGATCTCGCGCTCCCTGGATCCCAGGGAGCCGGCGGCGCATTTGACGGCCATGATGCGCCGGCCGCCGATGTGGACGACCAGGTCCACGTACGCACCGTAGGGCCGGCCGGCAATCTGCAGCCGCAGCGCCACGTTGACGGCGATGTCGGTTTTGTCAAAGCCGCGCGCCTCCACCAGAAAACGCTCCACGGCCTGGCGGTTGGCCTCGGCGCCCCGGTCGGGAACGCGCCGGCCGGTGATGTAGTCGCTGATATGCTGTTCCGCCGGACGCATGTCTCGCCTTTCTTTTTAAGTTTTTTTCAGCAGGGACGTGCCGGTCATCTCCGGCGGCTGTTTAAGCCCCATGATTTCAAGCATCGTGGGCGCGATGTCTCCCAGGCAACCCCGCCGCAGCGTCTTTTCCCGGTATCTCCCGTCCACCAGGATCAAGGGCACCGTGTTCAGGGTGTGCGCCGTGTGGGGCGTCCCCTTTTCGTCCAGCATTTTTTCGGCGTTGCCGTGGTCGGCGGTCACGATGACGGCCCAGCCCTTGTCGACGGCATGGGTGACGACATCCCTTGCACAGCGGTCCACCGTCTCGACGGCACGGACGGCGGCCGGGATGACACCGGTGTGGCCCACCATGTCCATGTTTGCAAAATTCAGGATGACGACATCGTAGCGGTCCGCATCAAGACGGCGGACCGCCTCCTGCGCAACCGCGGGCGCACTCATTTCCGGCTTCAGATCATAGGTGGCCACTTCGCGCGGCGATGGTATCAGGCAGCGGTCTTCACCGTCAAAGGGGCTTTCCTCGCCGCCGTTGAAAAAATAGGTCACATGGGCGTATTTCTCGGTTTCCGCAATCCGCAGCTGCTGCAAACCAGCGTCGCTGACAACCCGGCCCAGAATATTTTCCAGATGCGCCGGTTCAAAGGCCACCGGCAGCGTAAAATCCTCGTCATAGCGGGTCATACACACAAAATCACTCAATTGTGGTCTGAGCGAACGTTCAAAGCCGTCAAAGCTTTCGCTGGTAAAGGCCCGCGTGAGCTGGCGGGCCCGATCGGCCCGGAAATTAAAAAAGACGAGTGCATCGCCGTCTTTGACGCAGCCGAGCGGTTCTTGGTCGGCGTCCACCATGACCACCGGCTTTACAAATTCATCGGTTTCATCCCTCGCGTAGGCATCCGCCAAGGCTGCCGTCGCATCTGTCGCCTTTCGGCCGTCTCCGCGGGTCAGAAGATCGTAGGCTTTCTGCGTCCGATCCCAACGCTTGTCCCGATCCATGGCATAATATCGGCCGCAGACAGAGGCGATTTGGGCCGTGCCTTCCGATGCCATGTATGCCTGCAGATCCTGAATGTATCCCCTGCCGGCGTGCGGCGACGTATCCCTGCCGTCCATGATGGCGTGCACGTAAACACGCGGCAGATTGTGCTGCCGTGCCATGTCCAGCAGTGCTTTCAGGTGATCGAGCTGGCTGTGCACGCCCCCGGCGGACACCAGTCCCAGTAGATGCAGGGCGGATTGTTTTTCCTGGGCACGCCGCATTGCCGAGCAAAGCACTGTGTTTTTAAAAAAGTCTCCACTCTGAATGGCCATGTCGATGCGAAGCAGCTCCTGATAAACGACCCGGCCGGCACCGATGTTCAAATGTCCGACCTCGGAATTGCCCATAATGCCTTTCGGCAGCCCGACCGCTTCCCCGGAACAGACCAGAGATGTTCGCGGCCAGGCGGCCGACAGTTCATCCAGAAACGGTGTGGCCGCCATTTTGACGGCATTGCCCTGAACGTCAGGGTTTTCACCCCATCCATCCAGAATCATCAGCATACAGCGTTTTCCATTTAACATCGGTTGCGTCTCCGCGTCCTTGTGTGTCGGAGCGTTGGCTTTGTTGAACGTCTGTGGATCGATGCGCGGCGCATCGATCCACAGGCTTTCCAGATCGTAAAAGGCGCGCATGGGTTCATAAAAAATGTGGATGATCACGTCACCGTAATCCATGAGCACCCAGTGGCCCTCGCGGCGTCCTTCGACGTTGAGCGGCGCCACGCCTTTTTTTTTAAGTGTCGTCAACACATGCTCGGCGATCGCCGTCACCTGCCGATGCGAGCGGCCGCTGCAGATAATAAAGGCATCGGCCACCGAGGTCAGGTGCCGCACATCGAGAACCGTGAGATCAAGGGCTTTTTTGCCGAGAACCGCACGCACGAAGCGGTGGATGGTTGATTCGATGCCGCCGGAAAATTTTTCCGTCATAAATAGAGACCTTCTGCGTAAATGTAGTCTTCAACCGCAGGCGGCACCAGAAAACGGATGGATTGTTTTTCCGAAACCAGCCGGCGGATCTGCGTGCCCGAGATGCCCAGCGCGCTCACCTCAGCCACGTAAATGCGCTCCCTAAAAGGATGGATATAACATCTTTCAGTGGGTGAAAAGCGGTATTTTGCGGACAGCCTGTCCTGCATGAAGCTTTCGATGGCGGTGCCGGCCGACGGCGATGGGTCGCCGCGGCCGGCCGGCCGGGTCATGACAATCAGCGGAACCAGCTGCAGCAGGTCGTCATAGGCCTTCCAGGTGTCAATCTCAAGAAAGGCGTCCATGCCCATCACCAGGTGCAGCGCTTGATCGCCGCCGGCACGATCCATAAAATGGCGGACGGTATCGATCGTGTATGAACGGCCGGCGCGCTTGAGTTCCACATCGGATACACGGAAGGTGCTGTCCAGCCCGGCGGCCAAACGCACCATTTCCTGCCGGTCCGCCGCCGAAGCCATGTGCCTCGTTGGTTTGTGCGGTGGAACGGCCGAGGGAACAAACATCATTTTTTTCAGCCCGAACCGATCCACCACCTCCCTGGCGACCCGCAGATGCCCAAAGTGAATGGGGTTAAAGCTGCCGCCGAAGAGTCCAATACGCACGATGGTTTCGCCCGGTCTCTTCAATCCGTCTCGGCTTCCAGTTGCCCGGCGATTGCGCCGACCAACGCATGGACCCCCTGGCCGCTGACGGCGGATATGGTCAGAATCATCCGGTCCGGAACCGCGTGCCGAAAGGCGGCGGCCTTTTGCGCCGTCTCCGGCAGGTCCATTTTGTTGAGAACCACCAGCTGGGGTTTGGCAGCCAACTGCCGACCGTACCGTTTCAATTCCTGGTTGACCGCGTCGTAAGTCTTGCGGATACAGCCCGCTTCAACAGCGGATATGTCGACGAGATGGATCAGCAGACGGGTTCGCTCCACGTGTTTCAGAAAACGGGTTCCCAAACCGGTTCCCTTGTGGGCGCCTTGAATCAGACCGGGAATGTCGGCCACAACAAAGGGATGGCGTCCGCCGCCGGGAGCAACAACACCCAGATTGGGCACCAGGGTGGTGAAAGGGTAGTCGGCGATTTTTGGCCGGGCGGCCGAGATACGGCTGATCAGGGTGGATTTTCCGGCATTGGGCAGGCCGATGATGCCTGCATCCGCCAGCAGTTTCAGCTCCAGCTTCAACTGCAGCGTCACCCCGGGCTCGCCGGGCTGCGCAAACCGGGGGGCACGGTTGGTGGACGATTTGAAATGTGCGTTTCCCCGGCCGCCGCGCCCGCCGCGTGCCAAAACAACGCTGTCGCCGGACCGCACGAAATCCTTCAGAACCGCACCGGTCTCCACATCGCCGACAATCGTACCCGAGGGGACTTCAACAATCAGATCTTCGCCTTGTCGGCCGCTTTTGTTCTTGCCCTGGCCGCCGACGCCGTTTTCCGCTTTCAGAAGGGGCTTGAATTTAAAATCAAAAAGCGTGTGTTTTGCCGTCGTTGCCGTGAAGACGATGCTGCCGCCGGCACCCCCGTCGCCGCCGTCCGGTCCACCGCGGGGGATGAAGCGTTCCCGCCGGAAACTGACACAACCATTGCCGCCCCTGCCGGATTGAACCGTTATAACGGCTTCGTCAACAAACTTCACGCTTCATAAACGCTGACTTTTTTTCGTGAGCGGCCCAGGCGTTCAAAAGACACAACGCCGTCGCTGGTGGCAAAAAGCGTGTAGTCCTTGCCCACCCCGACATTTTCGCCGGGATGGATCTTTGTTCCCAGCTGACGGACAATAATGTTGCCGGCCTTGACCTTCTGACCGCTGAAAATTTTAATGCCGCGCCGCTGGCCGTTGCTGTCGCGGCCGTTTTTTGAACTGCCGCCTGCTTTTTTGTGTGCCATTTTATGCTCCCCGACTAAAATCAGAAGCCGCCGGCCTTGCCGGTGAAAACGGTGGGTTCTGATTTTAGAGATATTTCAATATTAAGTGAAGGGCGAATTATCCAGCGCCTGGAAAAAATTGAGAACCGCTGGATCCGTCCCCATGTCCGCCGATCCGCATTTTCAGGCGTTGATGGCATCAATTTTGACGCCGGTGAACGCCTGGCGGTGTCCCTGCTTTCTGCGGTATCGTTTGCGACGCTTGTATTTAAAAACGATGACCTTCGGACTTTTGCCCTGCTCCACAATATGCGCTTGCACGCTGGCCTGTTCGAGAACCGGCCTTCCGATCTGAACCGCCTGATCCCCGTCCGAGTAAAGCAGAACATTGTCGAACGAGACCGGTGAACCCACCTCGCCGGCGATTTTTTCGATGCGCAGAACGTCGCCCTCCTGAACTTTATATTGTTTTCCGCCTGATGCCACAACAGCGTACATGTTTGTTCCTCCTGAAGGTATGAAATTGCCGAACATTTTGCTTACTCTTTTAAAAACAATAATTATTTTATAAACAAACGATCTTGTCAAGAAAAATTCTTATGTTCCACCATTCTCCGGGCCGCTTCCGCGTTGCCCATCCGCCCATCCGTTCCTTTTTTGCAGGATGCCTGCCGTGTCCGCAAAAAAGACGCCGGTTCCATCCCTTTTGATGAAACCGGCGTCTTTGCATTTCTCTGTCAAGCGGCGACTTCTTCTTTCACCCCCACAGCCATTTTGTACAGCAGCGTCAGCACCAGCGCTCCCAGGGCGTACACCCCGAGTGTAATGAGGATTTCCAGAAAGGAGGGTGCGTATTCACTGACATGGTGCAGCGGGTTGGGCACAAATCCGCCGGAAATCATGCCCAGTCCTTTGTCGATCCACGTTCCGACAAACACCGTCACACAGGCCACGGCCAGCACGCCTTCGTTGCGGCGGGTCGCCGGAATAACCAGCAGGACGATCGACACCACCATCAGTGCATACGCGGTCCACATGAACGGCACCAGAGAGTTCTTACCGTGAAGGCCGGCGAAAAGATAGGTGATGTGGTCCATGTGTTCCGGAATTTGGCTGTAGAAAACGGTGAAGATTTCACAAAGAAAAAAGAAGACATTGACACAGATGGCGTAGGCCACGATTTTGGCCAGCGACTGAATCTGCTCACGTCCGGGATCAAAATTGCTCACCCGACGGATAAACAGGCAAAGCAATATCAAAAGCGCCGGCCCGGCGGCGAATGCCGAGCTGAGAAAGCGGGGTGCCATAATGGCGGTCATCCAGAAGCCGCGGCCCGGAAGCCCGGCGTACAAAAACGCCGTCACGGTGTGAATGCTGACGGCCCACGGAATGGACAGGTAGATGAGCGGCTTGAGCCATGCCTGGTAGTGGGTGCCGTTGCGCTCAGCCTCCAGCACGTTCCAGCCCACCACCAGGTTGATCAGTAAATAGCCCTGAAGCACGATGATGTCGAAAAACAGAATGGAGTTGGGGCTGGGATACAACAGGGTATTGAACACGCGCATGGGCTGCCCGAGGTCGACCACGACAAAGGTGATGCACATGACCAGGGCCGCAATGGCCAGAAATTCCCCCAGGATGGTGATCTTGCCGAACGCTTTATAGTCGTGCAGATAATAGGGCAGCACCACCATCACGCCCCCGGCGGCGACCCCCACCAGAAAGGTGAAGTTGGCGATGTAAAAACCCCAGGACACATCACGGCTCAAACCGGTGATTCCCAGACCGAAGTCGAGCTGCTTCAGATAAACCAGAAACCCGATTCCGATGATGACGAGCAGCGCCGCCAGCCATGCATAGTACTTTCTGCTGCCTTTAATTGCTAATTCAAGCATAACCACCTCACACGATGTAGTAAACAGCCGGCTCGGTGCCGAGGGTCTGTTTACGTCGAATGGTATAATTCGTTCTGATCAGCTCCCTGACTTCAGACTTGGGATCATAGAGATCGCCGAAGGCGATGGCGCCGTCGGATGCCTCTACACAGGCCGGCAGCTTGCCTTCGGCCAGCCGCTCCGCACAGAAGTTGCATTTCTCGACCACGCCTTTCATACGGGTTGGAAATTCTTTGTTCTGCTCCGGAATAAACGGCCGCGGATCTCTGAAGTTAAAGCTCCGGGCACCGAAGGGGCAGGCCGCCATACAGAAGCGGCAGCCGATGCAGCGGTGAAAATCCATCATCACAATGCCGTCGGATTCACGTTTGAATGTCGCCTGGGTTGGGCAGGCCCGGCAGCAGGGCGGATTTTCGCAGTGGTTGCACAACACCAGAAACGGGATGTGTTCAAGCGCTTCGTCCATGAACTGCGCCGCCTTGCCCGGAAAGGCATTGTGGTATTCCTCTTCCCAGATCCATTTGATTTCATGACGTTTATCAGTCAAAAAGGGCACATTGTGGGCCCGGTGGCAGGCCGCGATGATGGGTTCCAGATCTTGCGGATGCGCGAACCGGCGCGTGTCGATGACCATGGCCCACTGGGTGGCGTGAAGGGCGTTGTCGTTCGCACGGGTGGCAACGCCCGCCGATTCGGATCCACTGTTTTCCCTGGCGAACGCATTGTATATCGGTTTGGCGCCAAGACCTAGGGATGCAAGCCCGGCAAGTTTCAGAAACCGTCTTCTGCTGTCTTCCATTATTCTATCTCCTTCGGGTTCTCAATATGGCAATCCCAGCAGTAGGGGTCGACGGACACGTAGTTGTGACAACGGTCACAGAACTCGGGTTTGTTCGCGTGGCAGTCCATACAAGTGTTGGAAAGACTCATTTGAAACGTCTTGCCCTCGGGGTTGACAAACGTGCGTTCCGTGTTGCGCACCACGGCGTGGCGCCACAGATCCAACAGCTGCATGTGCTCTGTTTTCATGTAGTCGGTCGGCATCACGCACTGACCGCTGTTGGCTGTTTTGGCCCGTTCCGTGAGAACCGGTTCCGGTGCCGGCGCCGCCTTCCCCAGATTGTACCAGAAGGGAAAGGTCGCCAGCGCAATAAAAATGATCAAGCCGGCGATAATCAACTTCTTTTCATTCATCTGCATCCTCCATTCCCGGCAGCGGTTCGCCCCTCAAGTCCGTCTCCCGCTCTTTTTCACCGGGTAGAATAAGCGCGTTGGCGACCATTTCGTGAACACCGGTCACGTCCACTTCCGGGACCCAGTAGTTCATCAGGTCCGGCAGTACCGCCCGATCAATGGCGCAAATCGTGGCCAGCATGTTGACGCCCTTGCTTTCGTGAACGCTTTTCACCGCATTGGCCCGCGGCAGCCCGCCGGCCATTCGCAACTCCATGTCCTCTCCGGCATTCAGACCGGCCCCGCTGCCGCAGCAGAACGTCTGCTCGCGGATGGTGTTGGCCGGCATCTCGTAGTAATGGTTGCACACATTCTGAATGACATAGCGCGGCTCGTCCAGAAGTCCCATGCCGCGCGCGGGATTGCAGGAATCGTGGAAGGTGACGCGCAAATTGGCGTTGCGGCTTAGGTCCAGATCCAGCTTGCCGTGCTTGAGCAGGTCGGCGGTGAATTCAACGATGTGGACCATTTTTGTGGAACTGGCGTTTTCAAAGCGGGTCCCTGTAATGGGCGACACCGGCTCCTCCAGAAAGTCGGCAGGGCCGTTCATGGTGTCCATGTACTGATTGATGACCCGCCACATGTGCCCGCACTCCCCGCCGAGGATCCACTTGACACCCAGGCGTTTGGCCTCGGCGTACATCTTGGCGTTCAGCCGCTTCATCATTTCGTGCGAGGTGAAGAAGCCGAAATTGCCGCCCTCGGAGGCATAGGTGCTCCAGGTGATGTCAAAACCGTACTTTTCCTGCAGAAAGTGGAACAGCATCATGTAGCCCATGCAGGTGTAGGTGCCGGGGTCTGCAAAAACGTCTCCGGACGGCGTGATAAACAGGATGTCGGCGCCCTTCTTGTTGAACTGTGGATTGACCCGGATACCGGTGATGTCTTCGATGTCGTCGGTAAAAAAGTCCAGCATGTCCTTGTAGGCATGGGGCTGGATTCCCAGGTGGTTGCCGGTGCGGTAGCAGTTGGCCACCGGGGTGGCCACCCAGTCGATGTTCAGGCCCAGTAGATTGAGCAGCTCGCGCCCCATGATGGTGATTTCCGCCGTGTCGATGCCGTAAGGGCAGAACACTGAACAGCGGCGGCACTCCGAACACTGGAACATGTAGGACCACCACTCTTTGAGCACATTCAGCGTCATGGGCCGCGCTCCGCCGATTTTGCCCAGGATTTTTCCGGCCCGGGTAAAGTCGTTGCGGTACACCGAACGCAGCAGTTCGGCGCGCAGCACCGGCATGTTCTTGGGGTCGCCGGTGCCGATGAAAAAATGACACTTGTCGGCACAGGCGCCGCAGCGCACGCAGATGTCCATGAAGACCTTGAAGGAGCGGAATTTGTCAAGGCGTTCCTTGAACCCCTTGTGTATGATCTCCTGCCAGTTGTCGGGCAGCTGCCAGTCCTCGTCAAAACAGCTCCAGGTCCGCGGGTTGGGCAGCCCTACATAGTCCAGGCTCTTGGGGTTTCCGGCATAGCAGGCAATACCTTTCTTAATTTCGGCGGGAACGTCCATCCAGTCGGTTTTCGGCGGCCGGACGTCGGTTTTATACAGGGCGTCTGGTTTGGGAAGATCGGCCATGTCTTACTCCTTTTTGTCCGCTTCATCTGTTGCGGCTTCGGCGGCAGCCTCGGGGGCTTTTTCCACCGGCAAACCGGCTTCGACCATTTTTTCGCGGAATTCATCCTCGTATTCATCATAGGTGTGAACCGGAACCGGATAGTTCCAGGGGTTCACGTGGCGCGTCCTGCGGGTGTCCGCCGTCAGGTTGCGCGTGGGGCTGAGAAAGACGCCCCCCATGTGCATCAATTTGCTGAAGGGAAAATAGGCAAGCAGTATGCTGACCAGGAACAGGTGCACGTAAAAGATGGGCGCCACCCCCGCCGGAATGGTGGGGTGAAAGGTCACCAGCCCCATGGCCAGTTCTTTGGCCGCCGTGACGTCGATTTTGGACACGTAGCGCATCAGAATGCCGGTCAGGGCAATGGTAAAGATCAGAAACAGCGGGAAAAAGTCCGCCGCCAGCGAAATGTAGCGGACGCTGGGGATAAACACCCGGCGCAGAAACAGGTACAGGACCGCCAGCAGCAGCACAATGCCCGAAAGGTAGACGCCCGGAAGACCCGCCTGAACCATGTCATACAGCACTTCCAGACGGAAGAAGCCGTCCGCTCTTTCGAGCAGTTGAATCAGACCGGGCACGGGTTCAGTGAAAAACCGCAGGTGACGCAGAATCGTCACCAGAAAGGCGTAGTGAAAGGCCAGCGCGCCGATCCAGAGAAAAATTTCCAGATTGTAGGCGATTTTGGGGCCGGACTGCAACTTGAGCCGTGTGTTGCGGAAAAGAGAGCGAAAAAACAAAATTTCCAGGGCCATGCGCACCACCACGGCCCATTTGGAAAACGGATTGTCGATCCGGTTCGGCTCGATCCACGGCAGCGACTCCTGCTGGCCGCAGGTGGTGGTGATGCGAAATGGCACCGGTGAGCGCATCCAGTCCCGGACGCGGGCGACAAACCCCGCTAAAAACGCAATGACGGCCGCATAGGGCACGATGATGCCGAACAGGACTTTAAAGCCGGTTCCCGCGTTCACCAGAATGTACGCCCCCAGGGAGAGGACGACAACCGCCAGCAGGGAATACATGTACTTCACATTCATATACCATTACCTCGCTTCGAAAACCTAAATAAATTTTAAATTCGGTTCCTCAGGGTTCACGTCTTTTATCAAACCGGCCCTGGCAAAGGCCTTGTAGGTCTTGCTGCGCTCCTCATTGGTTTTGAGTTCGTATATTTTTTCGCGGCACTGCATGAAAACATCAAACCCCACCAGCGCCATGCGGTCGATCCGCGCTTCAAATCGAATCAGTTCACCGGCCGATTCCCGGGCGCGATGCTTTTTCACGACTTCTCGCACAATGGGCTTCAAGGAGAATACAAAACCGGTGGCGCGCGAAGGGGAGAAGGCCTGCACCGCCCGTATGCGGATCATGGGATCGATGATCCCGGCGACGGCCGCATCGTCCCGGCCCGAAAGAAGGGCATCGAACAAGGCGTCAAGGCTTTTGCGGGCGGTGGCGCCGACCGGATTGGCGAATTCGTTGGCGGTGTTTTGGAAAAATGCGGCGGCATCCGGTGCATAATCGCTGATGACCGTTTCGAACCACTTTTTGCAGATGGTCTCTTTCTTTGCTTCCAGCAGGTCAACCAGCGCCATGCAACGAGATGCTCCTTATTGGTAACGCACGTTATTCCGGCATTGAAAGTATATGCCTATAATCAAATTGCATTTTCATGTCAAGCATAAACGCCTGCCGCTGCGGCAGTGCAGGTGCGCGCCGTTCAGCGGCAACGCTTGTTCAGCAGGCCTGTCTGCGGCGGGCGCCGCCGTTCGACAACGCCAGATAAAAGGCGCCGGCGGCCAGCTCCGCACAGTGGTGGTGACCGACCGGCAGCGTCTCGAGCAGCCCGACGATGTCCTCGGGTACAATGTTCCATGCGGCCGCGATCGACCTTCCCTCCGCCAGCCGGGCCACGGCATTGGCGCAGGCCAGGGTGTTGCGGCACCCCTCGACCATAAAAAAGACCTGTTGTATGACATCCCCTTCGAGAACGAGGTACATCTCCACGGTGTCGCCGCAGACACCGGTTTTGCGTCCGAAGCCGTCCGGATCGGCCAGCCGCCCGATGCGATCGTTTTGAAAAGCCATTTCCAGATATGTGTCGGAATGGTCCTGCCAGAAATTGAACGTTTCGTTTTCCATTTACGCGACCTTGTATGCAACCAGATGTTGTTTGCCGGCCGTCATAATACAAACCACGCTTTCAATCAACTGAAATCAGACCTTCACGGCCGTTGCGAAAGGCGATTTTATAGCCGAACGGGCGAATGGTTTCAGCCAGCGGTCGACCGAAGATAAAATCGGTCATGTCCGCTTGAATGCCGCCCTTTTCCATCACCAGGCGCCGGATTTCCCGGTCGTAGCGCACCATGGCGATGACCGCCGCGATGGCGTCTTTGCGGCCCGGGCCGCCGAGGGCGTCGAGGTGGGTTTTTAAAAGGCGGTGGGCACAGCGCTGATCGTGGTCCGCCATCAGGTCCCACAGGCCGGCGACGCCGCCGATAAGATCCCGCCGCGTCAGACGGTCGCGCTCATATGCCCGTTCAAGGTCCCCTGTGTCCCAGCACTTCAGCAGGCGGCACTCCAGCGGGCGCTGATCGTAAACGGCGCAGGCCTTTTTGTCCGGGTCGTAGAACACACAGGCCCACGTGCCGGCGCGGCCCTTGATCTTGATGATCTCGGTCGGCGTGGGGCGGACAATGCCGCGCACATCGTCGCGCACCATTTCGCCCGCCCGGATTGTGTAAAGAAACCGGGTGTGGATGCGGCCCGCGTCGATCAAAAAGCGGTCCTCCCGGTGGAAGGCGGGTCCGCCCTTTTCACAGCAGGTGCCGCAGCGGCGGCATTGCTGCGGATCATTTGCGGCGTTCATTAAATCAGGCATTGCACAATGGCTTCAGCGAGCTGTTTGAATTCATTGTCTTTTCCGCTTAGTTCCGTGCGCCAGGCCGCCGCACACCCCGGCAACCAGGAGCAAACCCAGCAAGGTCAGCGCCAGGGGTCTGGATGTGCCGTCATGCAGAACACTCAAACTGAGGGCCGCCAGGCTGGCCATGAGCACGGGGACGGCGTTGACCACGGCCGACGCCGTCCCTGTGGGACAGTCGGTTTCATCCAGCGCCTTCATGGGCGCCACAGCGAACACCGGGCCCAGACCAAAGGTGGCCAGGGACATAGACAGCACCAGCGACATGGGCCGCAGCACATCGCTGAATCCCAGAACGCACAGCAGCAGCGCTCCCGCAGCAGCCAGCGCCAGGCCCCCGTTCAGGAGTCGTTCGGCTGCGACGCGCCCGGACAGTTTGCGCACCAGAAAGTTGGCCGCTACAAAAGACAGCACCGGCACGCACATAAATAGACCGAACCGCTGCGTGGCAACGCCGAAATTGGATATGAGAATGAACGGAAAGGCTGTTACCATGGCCATGATGATGCCGGAACCGGTTCCGGTCAGCAGCGCGTAGTACATAAAGCCCGGATTGATGAAGAGACGTCCGTAGTCGGCCGCGATCATCCAAATGCGAATGGGAGGCGCGCTGGCCGGCGCCGACTCCGGCAGGCGCCGGTTGATGAGCCAAACCGCCGCCAAGGCCACAGACGCAATCAGAAAGAAGATGACGCGCCATCCCAGGTATACCTGCAGGTAGCCGCCCAGAACCGGCGCAGCCGCCGGACCCAAGGCGATGGCCATGCCGTAGACCGCCAGCGCCCGCACCCGATCGCCGTTGCGATAGAGGTCGTGGATAATCGCATACACCAGCACGGCTTCCGCCGCTGAAAAAAGGCCCTGGCCGATCCGGGCGGCGATCAGCTGGTAAATCGACTGGGACGCGGCGCAGGCCAGGCTGAACACCGCAAAGCCCGAAAGTCCGATCAGCATCACCGGACGGCGCCCGAAGCGGTCGGACAGAGGGCCGTAAACCAGCTGCATCAGGCCGAAGGCCATCACGTTGAAGCTCATGGTCAGCTTGACCACCGCCGGCGTGGTCTCAAAATACACCGCCAGGTGCGGTAGGCTGGGTGTGTACAAATGCGTGGCCAGCATGGCGGCGATGGTCGACAGAATCAGAGCGGGCAGAATTCCGTCTTTGTGCGGATTGGGTTTTTGCAGCATCGCTCCTGTCCAAACGGTTTTTCGGGCGGCGGGCGCTGGACGCCTTAACGCACGACCATACTTTCCTTCGAAAAAACCCTGCTTTGACCATTCATACAGGAAAATTTGGCTGTATGGAAACGTTTTGTCCCGCGAAACCACCGGAACCCAATCCAGCTTATGAACCGCAGCGGCGGCGCCGTCTCCGAGACCATGCCCCTGATGCCGTGGATGCGCTTATCGCCGGCATTGCATATTGTATCCGGCCTTCAGGGATGATATGTTAAGCGGGCACAAATGAGACGCGTCTTTCGCTGCATGCCACCAAAAGAAAGGAAGCCCGCATGGATCGTCTGGATGCCATTTTCGCCCCGCAGTCGCTGGCCGTGGTGGGGGCGTCAACGACGCTCGGCAAGGTCGGACACGATATTTTCGTCAATATTTTAAAAGGCGGCTACACCGGCACGCTTTACCCGGTCAACCCGTCGGCGCGTTCGGTCGCCAGCGTCCGGGCCTACCCGACCATCAACGACATCCCCGATGCCGTCGATCTGGCCATGATTATTCTGCCGCCCCGATTGGCGCTGAAATCCGTTGAAGATGCCGTAGAAAAGGGCGTCAAAGGCATGGTCATCGTGTCCGCCGGGTTCCGGGAAGTGGGCGGAAAGGGGCTGGAAATCGAAAACAGCATCGTGTCTCTGTGCCGCGACGCCGGCATCCGTGTTGTCGGCCCCAATTGCCTGGGCGTGATCAACCCCAGCCCGGAAGTGCGGCTCAACGCCAGTTTTTCGGCGCGCATGCCGGTTTTCGGCAACATTTCGTTCATATCCCAGAGCGGGGCCCTGTGCACAGCGGTGCTGGACTTCGCCGCGGAAAGGGAGTTCGGCTTTTCCAAGTTCGTTTCCATCGGCAATAAAGCGGATGTGGATGAACTTGATTTGCTGCGCTATTTTCATGCGGATCCGCACACCGAGGTCATCATGATCTACCTGGAAGCCCTGGGGCGGGGCGCCGCTTTTATCGAGGAGGTCAAGGAAATCACGTCCGGCAACAACCCCAAGCCGGTGCTGGTGATCAAATCCGGCCGCACCGCCGAAGGCGCACGCGCGGCGGCGTCTCACACCGGTGCCCTGGCCGGCACCGAGGCGGTTTACAACGCCATATTTCAACAATCCGGCATCATCCGGGTCGACACCATCGATGAACTGTTCGACAATGCCACCGCCTTTGCCTACAAAAACAAAAGCGCCCTGGGCAAACAGCGCCGCAAGGTCCCCTACGGAAACCGGGTGGCCATTGTCACCAATGCCGGTGGACCCGGCATCGTCGCCACCGACGTGACCATCTCTTCCGGGCTGCGGCTGGCACAGTTTCATGAGGAAACCGTGGCCGCGCTGGCCAGCCACCTGCCGTCGGCCGCCAACCTTCACAACCCGGTGGACGTCATCGGCGACGCCGCCCAGGACCGCTACGAAAACGCCCTGGCGGCCGTGATCCGCGACGAAAACGTGGACGGGGCCCTGGTGATCCTGACACCGCAGTCCATGACCAATGCCCTGGCCACCGCCGAAGCCATCGTGAAAATCGCGGACCGCTCCCACAAGCCCATCCTGTGCTGTTTCATGGGCGTCGTGGATGTTTCCGCGGGCGTCAAATATCTGCAGGCCAAAGGGGTGCCGGTTTTCCGCTTCCCGGAGAACGCCGCCAAGGCTTTCGGCGCTCTTTACCGCTACTCCCGCTGGATGAACCGTCAGATTCTGGCCAAATTTCAGTTGACCCACGACACACAGACCGCCGCCGACATCATTCAGCAATCGCTGGATGACGGCAAAACCTATCTGGGAGAACTCGAGGGCCTTTCACTGCTGGCGGCCTACGGATTTAAAACTTTGCCCACGGCCTTGGCCGCCGATGCCGATGAAGCGGTGGCCCTCGCCGAAAAAATGGGCCCGCCGGTGGTCATGAAAATCGTTTCGCCGCAGATTCTGCACAAATCCGATGCCGACGGCGTCATGATCAACCTCGCCACACCCGATGCGGTTCACGCCGCCTTTTTGCAAATCAGCGCCAATGCCAAGCAATACAATCCAGCAGCCGAAATCCGGGGGGTTCTGGTGCAGAAGATGGCGCCCCGCGGTGTGGAAGTGATTTTCGGCATGAACCGTTACCCGACCTTCGGGCCGCTGCTCATGTTCGGCCTCGGCGGCATTTTCGTCGAGTTGTTCCAGGACGTCGTTTTCCGACTGGCGCCCATGAACCGCAACTCCGCCCGCCGTATGATCCGGGGCATCCGCGGGTTCAAAATGCTGGAAGGCTTCCGCGGCCTTCCCAAGGTCGATCTGACCGCGATGGAAAAAGCGCTTGTCAGCCTCTCGGACATGGTCACGCAGCACCCCGACATTCAGGAGCTGGACATCAATCCCCTGATCGCCGGCGACACGGATGCCGGCCTGACCGTGGCGGACTGCCGCATTATTCTCAAACGGCATTCGAATGCGACGCCAACCTGACCACCCAAATGTTTTTTAACTGCTTATGACCGGAATTTCTCTCCGCCGGGCCGACCGCGCACCGAAAACGGCGTTTTCCGAAAAGCATTCCGGCACGCGCCCCGGACGGCCGCCCTGGATTCTGCCGGCGGTGGTCTTTTCACAATTCGCCGGGACCTCGCTCTGGTTTGCGGGCAATGCGGTGCTGGGCGATCTCCAGCAACGGATCGCCCCGGGATCGCAGGCCATCGGGCTGATCACATCCGCCGTACAGCTCGGGTTCATCGCCGGCACCCTCATTTTCGCCTTTTTTATGATTTCCGATCTTTTTTCACCACGGCGCGTTTTTCTGGTCTGTTCCCTGGCCGGCGCCGGCACCAACCTGCTTTTACTGATCGGGGGCGGGTGGGGCTGGCTGCTTCTGATCCGCTTCGCCACCGGGTTTTTTCTGGCTGGTATTTATCCGGTGGGCATGAAAATCGCCGCCGGCTGGTATCGCAAAGGGCTGGGCAACGCACTGGGCTGGCTGGTCGGTGCGCTGGTGCTGGGCACCGCCTTTCCCCACCTGATCAAGGGGCTGGAACAGGGTCTGCCGTTTGTCGTCGTTCTCTGGACGACGTCCCTGGTCGCCGCCGCCGGGGGGGCGGCCATTTACCTGCTGGTGCCGGACGGTCCCTATCTGAAAAAAAGTCCCCGATTTCAGGTCAGTGCCATTGCCGCCGTTTTTCGGGAGGATCGTCTGCGCTTTGCCGCCGGCGGCTACTTCGGACACATGTGGGAGCTTTACACGGTTTGGGCGTTCGTACCGTTCATGCTGACCGTTTATTGTGCACTGCATCCAGAAAACGTGGTCAATTCTTCTCTCTGGTCTTTTCTGATTATCGCCGGCGGCAGCATCGGCTGCATCGCCGGCGGCTGGATCTCGTTCGCCGCCGGCAGCACCCGGGTGGCTCTGTGGCAACTGCGCCTGTCCGGCCTTTGCTGCCTGGTTTCGCCGCTGATGTTTTTCCTGCCGCTGCCGCTTTTCCTGGGCTTTCTTCTGTTCTGGGGCGTCGTCGTGGTGGGGGACTCGCCCCAGTTTTCCACCCTCGTCGCCCGGTCGGCGCCGCCGGCCTTTGTCGGATCCGCCCTGACCATCGTGAACTGCATCGGCTTCGCCATCACCATTGTCAGCATTCAACTGGTTTCGCTGCTGACGGCCGTTGTCCCCCCCTTCATGGTCTTTCTCTTTCTGCTGCCGGGACCCGTGCTGGGGGTGTGGTCTCTGCAGCGGATAAGAAAATCGGCGCCTTTGGCGGAATAACAGCATGTTTTGGACCATCCTGCACCTGTCGCTGCACGTTCTGATACCCGGAGCGGCGGCACGCCTTTTTTTTGCACAGCGCTGGAAAGCCGCCTGGCTGATTATGGTGTTGACCATGCTGGTGGATCTGGACCATCTGCTGGCCGATCCCGTGTATGACCCCACGCGCTGCAGCATCGGCTTCCACCCGCTGCACTCCTGGGCGGCGATCGGCGTATACGGATTGATGGCAATGTGGGCGCCCGTGCGCATTGCCGCTGTGGGGCTGTTGCTTCACATGGGGATCGACGGCCTGGACTGCCTGCGAATGTAGCGCCGCTCGGATAAAGATTGCATCAATAAGCAAAACAGTATAGAAAATAGCGCATGCCGAATACCGCTGATATGAAGACAGATGTGGTCGTCATCGGGGCCGGGGTCGTCGGCCTGGCCGTGGCGGGCGAAATCGCACCGTGTTTTAACGATGTTTTCGTACTGGATCAACATGCGTCTTTCGGCCGTGAGACCAGCAGCCGCAGCAGCGAAGTGATACACGCCGGCATCTACTATCCGGAAAATTCCCTCAAAGCCCGTCTTTGCATCGACGGCCGGCAGCGGTTGTATGCCTTTTGTCTTGAAAAAGGGATCCCCCATCAACGCTGTGGAAAGCTCATCGTGGCCACCGCCGAGGAAGAAAAAGCGCCGCTTACGGCGCTTTTTGAGCGCGCCCGGGCCAACGGCGTGCGGGATCTCATCCCCTTCTCCCCCAAACAAATCCGGGAAAATGAGCCGAACATCAAAGCGGCGGCGGCGCTGTTTTCACCGTCCACCGGCATCATCGACAGCCATCGCCTCATGGCCCTGCTGGAGACCCGCGCCGCAAATGCCGGCGCTGTATTCGTCTACCAGACCCGCGTGGAGGGTGTTGAAATGATCGCCCCGCATCATTACCGACTCCGTATTGTCAATCCGGACGGTGGCAAATCCATCTTTGATACGCAGTTTTTGATCAACTGCGCCGGATTGCAGGCTGATGTCATCGCCGCCGGCCTCGGTTTTGATCTGGACGCGCATGGCTATCGGCAGTATTTCTGGAAAGGGGAATATTTTACGGTGCACGCCCCTGCCCATCACATCCGCCGCCTGGTTTATCCTGTTCCGCTGCCGGCCCATGTCGGTCTGGGCGTACACGCCACCATCGATTTGAACGGTCAGATCCGATTGGGGCCGAATTCCAAATATCTACCGGATCGCCGGATGGACTACAGTGTAGATCCTTCTGAAAACATTGCTTTTTTTGAATCCGCCCGCCGCTTTTTGCCCTTTTTGCGCCTGGCGGATCTGGCGCCGGACACCGCCGGCATCCGCCCCACCCTGCAGCAGCCCGGGGAGCCGCGGCGGGACTTTGTTATCCGCGAGGAAACCGGCAACGGTTTCCCGGGGCTGGTCAATCTCATCGGTATGGACTCGCCCGCGCTGACATCCTGCCTTTCGATCGCCCGTTATGTAAAAAAACTGCTGGAATGAATTATCTGCACTGGCTTGTAATTATTCTGCATTCGACCATATCCGCTGTCGCCGCCGGACACGCGCTGGTCTGGAAAAGGGATCCGCGGGCGGCACTGGGTTGGATTGCGGTGTGTCTGGTTTTCCCGCTTTTCGGACCGGTGTTGTATTTTCTATTCGGCGTGAATCGCATCCGCACGCGCGCTGTTAAATTGCAGCGATATTTTCCCGTGCGCCGGCCGAACAGAAGCGACGGCGACACGGTAGCGGACGCTGCAGCCGCCCTGCCGCCGTCGCTGAGTGAAATCGTGGCGATCTCCTCCGCCGTCTCCCGACGGCCGATCGTCTCCGGAAACACAATCGAACTGCTCCACAATGGCGAGCAGGCCTATCCCGCCATGCTGGCGGTTGTCGACACCGCCCGGCGATATCTTTATCTGTCAACCTATATTTTTGAAACCAACGCGACCGGACGTCAATTCATTGCGGCGCTGAAACGGACCGTAAATCGCGGGGTGGACGTCCGGGTGATTGTCGACGGCATCGGTGAGCTGTACTCCCTGCCGCGGGCCGGCACCCTGCTGAAAAAAAGCGGCGTGCGTGTCCAGCGGTTCCTGCCGCCGCGCCTCATCCCGCCGGCGCTGCACATCAACCTGCGCAACCACCGCAAACTGCTGGTGTGTGACGACCGCGTCGGTTTTGTCGGCGGTATAAACATCGGCGACCGCCACCTGGCCGATGCCCTAGACAACCCCCGGCGCGTGATCGACCTGCATTTTTGCCTCAGGGGGCCCATCGCTCACCAACTCCGGCAAGTGTTCCTGGAAGACTGGGTTTTCTGCTCCGGCGAGGCACTGCCTTCGGCGTGTCCTGCGCGCGATTCGTCCGGCCCCGCCGCGTGTCGGGCGATCGTCGACGGACCGAACGACGACCTCGACAAGTTGTCCGCCATTATCTTCGGCGCCGTTTCCACGGCCCGTCGCCGCGTCTGGATAATGACGCCTTACTTTCTGCCGTCGCGGGAGCTGACTGCGGCGCTCCAGAACGCCGCCCTGCGCGGGGTCGACGTGTCGGTTCTGCTGCCCGGACGCAACAACCTGCCCTTTGTCCACTGGGCCACCGCCAAAATGCTCTGGCAGCTCCTGCAAAAGGGGGCGCGTGTATATTATCAGCCGCCGCCTTTTGTTCACAGCAAGTTGTTTATCATCGATGACCACTATGCGCAGATCGGTTCGGCCAACATCGATCCGCGCAGCCTGCGGCTGAATTTCGAGCTGGCCGTGGAGGTGTACGGCGAAGCGGTCAATTCGGTGCTGGCGCCCCATTTCAAACAATGCCTGAATGCGGCGCGGCCGGTGACCTTTGAAGAAGTCGAGGCCCGCTCGATCCCGGTCCGCATTCGGGACGGACTGGCCTGGCTGTTCTCCCCCTACCTGTAATCACTTCGATCGGATCGGCTGTGCCGCGGCGGCGGCCCGGGCGTTCCGGTCCTCAAGCCGATTGATTTTTTACGCCGCACAGCCAAAATGGGCCGCAGCGGCAACAACTTATTGACAACGCGCTTTATTAAATGTGAAAAGTGATGAAAAAGACAATTTAAAGGAGGCCCCGATGAAGCTGACCATTACGCGCGCGCAGACCCTCAAACCCAAACCCGACGACCATCAGCTGGGATTCGGCAGCATATTCACCGACCACATGTTCAACATGGATTATCATCCTGATAAGGGCTGGCACAATCCCCGCATCGAACCGTACGGTCCTATTTCCATGGACCCGGCCACCATGGTGCTACATTATGGTCAGGCGGTCTTCGAAGGCCTGAAGGCCTACTGCAACCCCGGGGGGGGCATACAGCTTTTTCGTCCGACCGACAACTTCAGGCGGTTGAACCGGTCTTCAAAACGGCTTTGCATACCGGAAACAGACAGCGCCTTTGTTCTGGATGCGCTCAAAAAGCTGGTGTCCATCGAAAAGGAATGGGTCCCCAAAGCGGCCGGAACGTCACTCTACATTCGGCCCACCATTGTTGCCATGGATCCTTTCCTGGGCGTGCGCGCCTCACACACCTACCGGTTTTTTATTATTTTATCCCCCGTGGGGGCTTATTATGCAGAAGGTTTCAACCCGGTCAAGATCCTGGTGACCCCGAATTACGTGCGCGCCGTCCGCGGGGGGGTGGGTGAGGCGAAAACCGCCGGCAACTACGCCGCCAGCCTGCTGGCCGGTGAAGACGCCCACCGGGAAGGATACACGCAGGTGCTCTGGCTGGACGGCGTCGAACAGACATATATCGAAGAAGTCGGATCCATGAACATCTTCTTCGTCATCGGTGGTGAACTGATCACACCCGCTTTGGGCGGCAGCATTCTGCCGGGCATCACCCGTGACTCCGTGATTCAGCTGTGCCGTTCCTGGGGCATGTCGGTGGTCGAACGGCAAATCAGCATTCAGGAAATCATCGCTTCCCATGCGAATGGAAATCTCACCGAGGTTTTCGGATCCGGGACCGCCGCCGTTATTTCACCGGTGGGGGAACTTAAATACGGCGACCAGGTGATCACCATCGGCGACGGCGGCGTCGGCGCGGTCGCCGGCCGGTTGTTTAACGCCATTCAGGATATTCAGTACGGCGCGGCGGAAGACGCCATGGGTTGGGTCGTACCGGTTGAATAACCGTCCAATTATCGCCAACAAAAGGCCTAAAGGCATTGGTGCACAAATGAAACAGGCGGCACACCTTAACGATTTCGTTGCGAAAATGAAAAAAGAGGGGCTGAAAGGTGACGTCATCGAAACCTTCTGTCACTACTATCGTCAGCTGGTAAGCGGCGAAACAGGTTATCTCCCGGATCAGCGCCTTCGCGCCGTGCCGCCTTCAGATGTCAAGAACGCCGCTTTTCTGGATGAACTGCGTAGCGCCGGAAACAAGGTGTTAGGAAAAACCGTCCATATCGTCCTCAACGGCGGCCTGGGAACCAGTATGGGATTGACCGGCCCCAAGTCGCTTATCAACGTCCGGGACGGGCGTTCCTTTCTGGAAATCAAGCTGCGTCAGGCGGAAAATGCCGGCGTTACACTCGTACTCATGAACAGCTACCGTACCGCGCAGGAAACGCGGCACGCGCTCAGCCGCCTTTCGCCCCGCCATTTTCCTGAAACATTTGTTCAAAACAAATTTCCGAAAATATTAAAAGAAAATTTAAAGCCCGCGCACTGGCCGCCAAATCCGGAACTGGAGTGGAATCCGCCGGGACACGGCGATATTTATTCGGCCCTCCGGAGTTCAGGACTTTTGTCCAAGCTGATCAGTAGCGGCGTCACCTACGCCTTTATTTCCAACTGCGACAATCTGGGCGCCTACCTGGACAAGGCCCTTCTCGGCTATTTTGCCACCTACCGTTTCCCATTTATGATGGAAGTCGCCGAGCGCACGCCGGCGGACGTCAAAGGCGGACATCTGGCCCGACACGAAAAAGGCTACCTGCTTCTGCGCGAACTCGCCCAATGTCCAAAGGAGGACATCGACGCCTTCAAGGATATTCGGCGCTATCGGTATTTCAACACCAACAATTTGTGGCTTAATCTGAAACACCTGGAAAAATTGATCCGTGCCGGAAAACCGATTCACCTTCCCATTATTTTAAATACCAAGACCCTGGATCCGAGAGATCCGCAAAGTCCGCCGGTCATTCAAATCGAGACCGCCATGGGGTCGGCGATTTCGCTTTTCAAAAACCCAGCGGTCGTCAAAGTGGATGACCGGCGTTTCTTTCCGGTTAAAAAATGCAACGAACTGCTGGCGGTTCGCTCCGACTGTTATCTGATGACAGATGACTTTCGTCTGCTACCCAATCCCGCCCGTTCACTCGGCCGGATCAGGATTGATCTGGATCCGGCTTTTTTCGGGAAACTGGATGATTTTGAAACCCGTTTTGCAAACGGCATTCCCCGTCTGGTCGACTGCCGTTCTCTTAAAATAAGGGGTGATGTCTCTTTCGGCACCAAGGTCCGATTAAAAGGCGACGTGAATATAGAGGCCCCCACCGGCCGCCGGACCGTTGTCCCGGACAACACCGTGTTGGAAGGCGCCGTGCAGTTGTAGGATCAGCTGCGTTTGAACAAATAGTAGTATTTTATCACTTTCCTCACATACGCTTCGGTTTCCTTAATCGGCGGAATCGCTTTGTAAAAATCCACCACCGTCGGTCCGGCGTTGTACGCCGCCAGCGCCAGCGGCAGCTTGCCTTCGAAGCGGTCGAGCATTTCCCGCAGGTAACGGGCGCCCCCCCAGATATTTTCCCAGGGATCGAAGGGGTCGTTAATGTCCAGCGCTTTGAGATTCTGCGGCATAATTTGTGTAAGTCCGACGGCACCCGCGCTTGAGACGGCCCTGGCGTCGAAATTGGACTCGGCCTTTATCACGGCTTTGAGTAAATGAAAGGGCACGCCGCTTTTTTTGGCTGCCTCGACGATGAGATGATCATATTTGCGGGTGACGTCTTCCTTTTTGGGGCGCTCTTTGATGTACAACTTGTAATCACCGGAGGTCGGGGCGTTGGTGAAATGAAGGACGCCGTCGCTGTCGATATACATGTAAATATCCGCCTGCACTGCAAACGCCGGCAGGAAGATGCCCATCAGAATCAACATGCTGGGAATCCATTGCCGAACAGGTAACCGACGTGTCGCGGCATTGGCGGTATTTTTATAAAAAATCTTTTTTTTCAGGGAGTTCAAAGTAAAAGCGCCTTTTGTAAAAACACGCTAAAAAAGCGACAATTGTGTCTGCTGATGCCGGTTTTGCAGCCGACCTGTTTGTTTTTCAACGGTTTTTAAACACTGTGGAATGTCCTTTAGAAAAGGGGACGGCTGCATTTTTTCGCATCGGCCGAAAACGCGGCGCGTATTGACAAACGATAGAAACAGTTTGTGGCCGGCGCGGGTCAGGGCCACATAAAACAATCTTCTTTCTTCCGGCAGATTCGTCAAGATCGGATCCGCTTGCGCGTGTCGAAACGGTATTAGACCATCTTCGCACCCACAGATGAAGACGATCGGAAATTCGAGTCCCTTGGCGGCGTGCATGGTCATCAGCACCACCTTTTCCGCTTTTTCCTCATATGCGTCGGTATCTGACCGCAAGCCCATTTCCTGAAAAAAGGACACCGGGTTGTTGTCGCCGGCCGCGGCTTTTTTCGTCAAAACGTCCAATGCCGCCTGAAATCCATCATCTGCTTGCGACCTGGAAGCGGGGTTGATGAAATGGGATGCCTTCACAATCTGAATTTGCTCCACCAAGGATTTTCCGCTGCATTTTTCTTTTGTGTCGTCCATTCGATCCAGAAAATGGTTCAGTTTCTGCTGCACCTCGCGCCGCAGACCCTTGACGGGAAAACGTCTTACCGCCCGCAGTGCTTCATGCAGGCCATATTCCCGGAGATAAGCCCATTTTTTTAAGCGGACAAGCGTTTGTCTCCCGATTCCGACCCCACTGAAAGCGACGATTTGCTCAAAGTCCCGGAAGCCGCCGGTGTCATTCACTATTTTTAGGTAGGACAATAAGGCCAGCAGACCCTTATCCGTCAGAGACGGCGCTGTCGTCGCCGCCTGAAAAGGAATGCCGGCCCTGCGGAACACGTCCATGAAAATTCGGACCTGGCGTGTGGTTCGGACCAGAACCGCTATGTCGCCAAAACCCCATTCATCTCCGGATCGGCGGTTTTCGGCTTTGCCGAAATCGATCGAATGAAACCCGATTCCTCCGACCAGGGACTCAATCCGTTTTCCCACGGCGACCGCTTCGCTTTTTTCATTCCGACACGCAATAATGTCCAGTGTGTCCGGCCCTTTTCTTTGTGTGCGAAGGCGACCTGCATCGCCCTTTTTGTGATGGTTTTTCACAACAGCGGCGGCGGCGTCCACAATGGTCTGGGTGGAGCGATAATTTTGTGACAAACAAAACCGGGCCGCATCCGGGTAATCTTTTCCAAAACGATGAAAGTAACGGACGTCGGATCCCCGGAATCCGTAAATGGACTGATCCGGATCGCCGATGGCACAAAGGTTGGCGTGCGGCGGCGACAAGGCGCGTATCAACCGATATTGTGCATAATTGATATCCTGATATTCGTCCACGAACACATAGGAAAATTGCTTCCGGTATGCGGTTTTTAATCGGCGGCTGCTTTCGATATGCATAACCACCCGCCGGATCAAATCCTCATAGTCGCACATGCCCTGAATGGACAGCATTCGTTCGTAGGCCTTGAACACGTCGGTAAACAGCGTTTTTCCAAGACCCCCCGCCGGAAAGGGGACATCCCCGGGTTCCATCAGCTCCTGCTTGACCCGGACGATCCCTTCCAGAATTCCGCGTCGCCCGGCTGCATTATTGAAATCGGCGGCCTCAACGACCATCAGGGCATCCTGTACCAGACTTTCCTGCTCTTTTTGATCAATCACATGCAGCGGTTTGTTATTTTCCAGTTTTGTAAGCACCTGAACGCAAAATGCATGAAACGTTGTCGCCAGGGGAACGGCGCTTTTTTTAATCAGGGATTTTAGGCGCAGCACTAGTTCCTCGGCGGCCTTGCGGGTAAAGGTAAGCACCAGTATGTCCGCCGGATCTGCTTTTTGCGCATCGATCAGATATGCAATGCGATGGGTGATGGTGCGCGTTTTTCCGGTACCCGGACCGGCGACGATAAGCATCGGGCCGGCGCTATGCAGCACAGCCCGCCGCTGTTCCGGATTCAATCCGGCGACAATTCCCCCGGTCGGTTCGTTCCGCGGCCGCCGTTTTTGGTCCGCAGGAATTTTCCTTTCAGAAAGGGCGCTGTCTAGGAATTTACCGGCGTTCTGATCCGGCGGCGAACAGGCGATCCGGAACAGCTGCATTTGACCCAACAACCGCTGTTTTTCCGCATCGGAAAAAATTTCAACCCGCCCGAACTCTCCGTCATATCCCGGCCGCCATTGAACCCTGTTTTCTCGAATGCGGCGAACCGCCTCTTGAAAAAGCGGCAGATCCGGCTGATACAACGCATGCAGCGGGCATTGGTGCAAAATATGCAGCTCCGGCCCCAGTTTTTCCAAAAGACCATGATAGGCACGGCCGACTTTTTGGGTGTTGGGTCCCACATCCAGCAGCGCCGCCAGAACATCATGCAGGGGAATGAGGCGGTAAAACGGGTGTGTCTTTTCCGGTTTTCCTCCCTCCGTTCGCTGGGCCAACGCCTCGACGCGGTTGAGCACGCCGAGCGTCATGGGTCGTCCGCAAACCGGGCATAAACCGTTATGCCGCCGGCTTTCGGCCGGCCACATGCGAACACCGCATTTGCGGTGGCCGTCCAGGTGATATTTGCCTTCTTCGGGAAAAAACTCCAATGTTCCCAGGAATTCAGCCGCATTTCCGGTGGCCAGCGCGCATTTAATGGCATCGAACGAAAGGGGGGTTTCCAGAATATTGGCCTCCCGTCCCACTTTCACGGGAGAATGCGCATCAGAATTGGAAATAAGCGTCCGCCCATCGAGATCCTTCACACGCCAGTTCATGGCCGGATCTGAAGAAAGTCCTGTTTCAACGGCGAAAATCTGATCCGCCAAATCCTCGAAACATTCCTGTACGGCGTCAAAGCCGGATTTGGAGCCAAACAGGGAAAACCAGGGCGTCCAGATATGTGCCGGCACCAGAAAACCCGTCGGACATGTCTCCAACACGATCTCCAGCAAATGCTTGGCATCCAGCCCCAGAATCGGCCGCCCGTCCGACTCTACATTGCCGATTTTAGCCAGTCTGGCGTTGAATTTCTCGACGGACGTCAAATCCGGCAAAAACACCAGATTGTGATTTTTTCGGGTCTTGCCGTTTTTTTTGTAAATAT
>Ga0180434_10002171_pt1 | contig 26802 bp, 28 predicted proteins | sample SS_ome_7_FD_132453 | JGI IMG/M metagenome (GOLD analysis project Ga0180434, IMG submission 132453) | Hypersaline lake sediment archaeal communities from the Salton Sea, California, USA - SS_1_D_2 metaG | ecosystem: Environmental > Aquatic > Non-marine Saline and Alkaline > Hypersaline >... | reverse complement strand
TCGCACCGCTCGCCGGCAACGGCGGGCGGTCCGATCAGCCGACATAACGTTCGCACACACCATCAATCGCTCGATGAAAAGAGATTCTGCAGCCTCAGGCCGCATTCTTTAGCAGCCTGCTAGCGCGCCGGGAGCCGCGATCTGCGGTCGCGGGCATCCTCCCCCGCACGAGCGTCCATCGCGCCAAAGGATGCCCGCGGGCGAAGCCTGCGGCTCACGACTTGGTCGCAGCGCCGCGTGTCGATTGACTCGCCCCCCCACGCCGCCGTATACTCTCGCCGATGCGACCCCCCGCCGTCATCCTGCTCACTGCCGCGGCCGCTGCGGCCGCTCTCGCCGGCTGCGAGGGCTGGGGCCGGCACGAAAAGGGTGAGCCCTTCGCCCTGAGACCGATGCGTCCCGGCGGCGGCGAGGACCAGCCCCGCATGTACCAGGTCCAGGTCGTGCGCCTCATGCACCGGATCCGCCCGGACGCCCCCCTGGAGGACACGTGGCGGCTGCTGGGCACCACCGGCGTCCCGCACGAGAAACGCGCGCTCTGGCGGGCCAACGACCTTCGGCTGGGCGAGGGCGGCCAACTGGCCGCCGAACGCCTGAAGGAACTCGTCCGCGAGACGCCTGACCGCACCGCCCGATTCAGCCGGCGCGTCGTGCCCGAGAACGGCAACTTCGTCGTCGAGGGCGGACCGCCGCGAACCGACCTCGACGTCGTCTGGACCGATGCCGCCGGCCGGCTGACCGGCCGACGCTTCGACCGGGCCTGGCCCCGGTTCCGCCTCGTCTGCCGGCCGGCGCCCGACCAGCCCCGCGCCGTCTGCATCGCCCTGGTGCCAGAGATCGCCCACGGCGAGCAGCGCTTCCACTACCGGCGGACCGAGCGCGGGTTCGCCCCCCGGATGGGACGCCAGACCCGCACCGTGCCCGAACTGGCCGCCGAGGTCCGCCTCGACCCCGGCCGGATGCTCGTCCTGGGCGGCGACCGGTCCAGCGACGTGAGCCTGGGGGCGGCGTTCTTCTACGAGCGGCGCGGGCCCGACCTCTGGAAACAGACGCTGCTCGTCTCCGCCCGGCCGCTCGGCCCCGACGCCGAGACGGAAGCCGAGGACGCCGATGTCTCCGACGATACGGCCGCCCCTGCACCCGCTGCCAAGTAAAATTATCGGGCGATAACTTTCCTTGGCCGAAACATTAAGTCCGTAAGTAAAGATTCCCTTCTCTACGCCTCCCCCGTCTCACGGGCCACCAGGGACCGGTACCCCTCCGCCAGGCGGCGGGTGACCGGCCCCGGCTCGCCCGTCCCGATGGGCCGGGCCTCCACCCGAGTCACCGGCATCACCTCCATGATGGAGCCCGTCAGGAAGACCTCGTCGGCGTCGAGCAGGTCGTGGACGGTCAGCGACTCCTGGGCGGCGGGGATGGCCAGGGCCTCGGCGACCTCGAGGACGGCAGCCCGGGTGATGCCTGCCAGCAGACCGTCCTCGACGGGCGGCGTCCGCAGCCGCCCGCCCGTGACGACGAAGACGTTCGAGACGGCCCCCTCGGCCAGGCGGTTCCGGGAGTTGAAGCGGAGGGCCTCGGCCGCCCGGCCCCGGCGGGCGTCCCGCAGCGCCAGCAGGCTCGCCAGATAGTTCGTCGTCTTGTGAAACGTCCGCGGGTCGGTCTCGTTGGCGTGGATGTCCGAGACGACCACCGTCGCCCCGTGCTCGTACAACGCCTCCGGGTAGGGCGTCATGGGACCGGCGCTGGCGAGCAGCGTGGCGGGCGGGCCGGCCTCCTCGTCCACCGCCTCCGACATCGGGCCGCGCGTCGCCGTCAGACGGATGCGGGCGTCCGGGACCTCGTTCTCGGCGACGAGGCGGTCCAGGATGGCGGCGATCTCGTCGTCGGTCTCGGAGACGACGATGCGCAGGGCCTCGCCGCTTTCGCGAAGGCGCGCCAGGTGCGCCGCCAGGCGGAACGGCCGGCCGCCGTAGGTCCGCAGCGTCTCGAACAGGCCGGCCCCCAGCAGGAGCCCGGCGTCGAGGGCCGAGACGCGGGCCTCGGCCATCGGGACGTACTCGCCCGCGGCGTACATCAGGGCGGTGGATGGCATCGCGCTCCCCTTCGGGTCACGGCTAAAAGGTGCATGCAGCGCTTGCGCCGGACGCAGTTAATCCGAAATCCGCATTCCGAAATCCGAAATCATCTATGCCGGCAGCCCCAGCGCCGCCAGCAGGGCCCGGGCCTTGTCGGTGGTCTCGTCGAGTTCGGCCAGAGGGTCGGAGTCGGCCACGATGCCCCCGCCCGCCTGGAGGTGGACGTTCGGCCCGGCGGCCAGCAGCGTCCGGATGGCCAGGTTCAGCGCGCATCGGCCGGCCGGCTCGGCCGGCGTCGGCGGACCGATGTACCCGATGCTCCCCGTGTACACGCTCCGGCGGGTCGGTTCAAGTTCGGAGATGATCTGCATCGCCCGCACCTTCGGCGCCCCGGTGATGGACCCGCCCGGAAACGTCGCCCGCAAGAGGTCCACGACATCGCGGCCGGCGTGCAGCCGACCCTCCACGGTGGCCACCGTGTGGAAGACGGCGGCGTAGGCCTCGACGGCCCGCGGCTCGGTGACGCGGACGGTGCCGTAGGAGCAGACGCGGCCGAGGTCGTTCCGCTCCAGGTCAACGATCATCACCAGTTCGGCCTGGTCCTTCTCGGAGGCGAGGAGGTCGCGAATCTGGCGGCGGTTGAAGGCGTCCTGGCTTGAGCGCGGCGGGTCCGGAGACCCGCCGCGCGCTCGATTCCCATCCGCTGTCTGCGCGGCGGGTGCGGAGACCCGCCGCGCCTCCCCACCGCCCACCCCGCCGCGCCGCGGGCGGGTGCCCTTGATGGGCCGGGTCACGACCCGCCCGCCACGCAGGTCCAGGAAGAGTTCCGGGCTGGAGGAGAGGACGGCCCGGCCCTGCCCCAGGCCCAGGTACGCGGCGTACGGCGCCGGGTTCGACCGCCGAAGCCGGCGGTACAGCATCGCCGGCCGCGCCGCCGTGAGCCGCCCTGCCGCGAGCCGGGCCGCCGTGAGCCGCGACCTCTGGTCGCGGGCACCTTCGCCCGCCATAACGTTTATTGCCCTGGACGATACCCGCGGGCAAAGCCCGCAGTTCACGGTGAAGCGTCGGCTGAGGTTGACCTGGAAGATGTCGCCGGCGGCGATGTAGGCGCGGGCCCGTTCGATGGCGCGCAAGTACCCGTCCCGGCTGAAGTTACAGTGTAGCGTGTCTGCGGCGGGCTCGGCCGTTTCATCGTCGTCGGCCGTTTCGCCGACGGCCTCGGCCTCGGAGGTATCCGCGAGCCCACGTTCGCGGCTCGGCGCCGCCAGCGCCTCGCCTAAGGCCTCGGCCGACGGGCCGGCCGCCCGGCCCACGAGGTGGGCCTCGCGCTGCTCGCCGTCCAGGACGAGCACCGTCTCATAGAGGCCCAGGTGCATCTCCGGCAGGGGGATGTCGGCCGCAGGCGCCGCCCCCGCCGTCGGTTCGACGTATCGACCTAAATCGTAGGCAAGATACCCGTAGAGGCCCGGTCCGAACGGGCAGGCGGGCGGGGCGGCATCGCCGTCGGTCGGCGTCCGGGCCAGCGTCCGGCGGAGCGCGCCGAAGGGGTCGGCCTCCACCGCCATCCGAACCGTGCCGTCCGGCGCGAGCAGGCGGGTCGTCTCGGCCTGGTGGACGAGGACGGCGGCGGGCTCGGCCGACAGGACGCTCCAGCGGGCTGACGGGTGGGTGGCACCCGGCGTTCCCTCCCGGCCGGGCAAGCCGGCCGGGCCACACGCCGAATCGAGCCACACGCACCCGCGGCGCCGGGCCAGGCGGGCAAAGACGGCCTCCACGTCCTGGGGCCAGGGCACGCGGGGCACGGGTCAGGCCTCCCCGGGTCGCTGATATCCCGACTCGTCGATGTGTACGATGCCGTCGGCCACGCGGAGCCGGCCCTCGGCAAAGAGGCGGATCGCCTCCGGGTACGCCTCGCATTCCTCCCGGAAGACCCGGGCCGCCAGCGTCTCGGTCGTGTCGTCGGCGTAGGCCGGCACGGGCCGCTGGAGGATGATGGGCCCGGCGTCGTATTCATTGTTCACGAAATGGACGGTGCACCCGCTGACCTTGCACCCGCGGGCGAGCACCGCCTCGTGCACGTGATGGCCGTACATCCCCTTCCCGCCGAACGACGGCAGCAGGGCCGGGTGGATGTTCATCACGCGGCCGGCGTAGCGCTGGGGCACGAGCCAGTAGGAGAGGAAGCCGGCCTGGCAGACGAGGTCGGCGCGGGCCTCGTCCAGGAGGCAGGCCATCGCCTCGGAGTACGCATCGACCTTTTCGTATTCCTTGCGGCAAAGCACGTGGACGGGGACGCCGGCGGCCTGACCGATTTCGATGCCGCGGATGCCGGGGCGGGAGGCGATGACGACGGCCACCTGGGCGAGGCCGGCCAAGCGGCCCTCGTCGATTTCGCGGAGGAGGTTCTCGAGCGTCCGGCCGCCGCCGGAGAGGAGCACGCCCAGGCGGACGGGTTCGGGCATGGTTCGTCCTTTCGCGTGTGCGACGCCTTGACGTCTGCTGCGCCGGGGGCTTCCCGCAGGCGGAGCCTGCGGCTCACGGTGACGTCTGCTGCGCCGGGGACTTGCCGCGGGCAGCGCCCGCGGCTCACGACAGGCCTTGCCGTGAGCCGCGACCTCCGGTCGCGGGCATCTTTCAGCGCATGAGAGTTTATCGCGCCAACGAATGCCCGCAGGCGGAGCCTGCGGCTCACGGCAGGGCGGGGTAACGCTGATTCTCCACATATCGCACCAGTTGAGCAAGGTGCTGCTGCGTGAGAACGGTCTCGACTTTGCCGCCTTTCGTCCACCATCGGCGTCGCGCCGGGAAGGCCTGGCGCAAGCGCCGCGTGGCAAAGGCCTTGAGAACACGTATGGCGTGGCGGCCGCCGACGCCGGGGGTCTGTACCAGGACGTGGACGTGGTCGGGCTGAACGTTGAGCGCCGCCACGGCCCATCCCTGCGCCACCCACGCGTTGCCGATGCCTTCTGCGGCGAGACGACGCTGGCGCGGATTGAGCCAGCACGGTGCTTCCGCTGCGGGTCGCCGTCGGGATACGGGGTGCCGGGCACACGGTGACGGCGGTCAACGTAGCCCCGGTCGTCGCCGGGGAGCCATTGGCCGTAGCACGTCCACGTCAGGTGGTAGGCCAGGACGGACATGTGCCTCCCCTGCTGGGGCCCATCGCGCGGTGTGACTCTCCGCGGGCGGAGCCTGCGGCTCACGGCGGCTCGCGGCTCACGGCACGATTTCCGTCCCCACGCCGCGGTCGGTGTAGATTTCCAGGAGCAGGGAGTGGGGCACGCGGCCGGAGACGACGTGGCCCTTGCGGACGCCGCCCTTCAGGGCCTCGAGCATGGTGCGGACCTTGGGCATCATGCCGCCGGTGATGACGCCGTCGGCCATGAGGCGATGGGCGTCGGCCTCGGTGAGGTGGGAGAGGAGGCTGGCCTCGTCGTCCGGCCGCTCGCGGATGCCGTGCGTGTCGGAGACGTTGACGAGTTTCTCGGCGGCGAGTTCGCGTGCGACGGCGGCGGCGGCCTCGTCGGCGTTGCAGTTCAGTTTCTGCTCCTGGGGCCCGAGGGCCAGCGGGGCGACGACCGGCACGGTCCCCAGGTCGCACAGGCCGCGAAGCAGCAGGCCGTCGGCACGGGTGACGCGGCCGACGAGGCCAAGGTCTTCGCCGGCGGGGCTGGTGGTGGGCTCGGCCCGCAGGGGGCACCGTCCCTTGGAGGTCAGGCCCTCGGCCTTGGCGCCCGCCCCGCGGAGCAGGCCGACGATGCGGCGGTTGACGTCGGTGGCGAGGACGTCCTCGACGATGCGGAGTTCCTCCGGCCCGGTGTAGCGGAGCCCCTCGACCCAGCGTGGCGCGAGGCCGGCGTCGGCCATGGCGCGGCTGATGGCCTTGCCCCCGCCGTGGACGACGACCGGGTGGATGCCGACCGCCCGCATGAAGGCCAGGTCGGCGCAGACGGCTTCCAGGTCGTCGGCGGCGTCCATGAACGAGCCGCCCAGTTTGACGACGACCACCGTGTCGCGGAACCGGCGGATGTAGGGCAGGGCCTCGATCAAGACGCGGGCCTTGGCGGCGGCGGCGTCGAGCATGGCAGGGAGTCTCGCAGGAGCAGCGCCCGCATGAGCGTTTAGCGCGAAGGATGGCGTGAGCCGCGACCTGCGGTCGCGGGCATCCTGGTGCGCATGAGCGCTTACTGCGCCGGAGGATGGCCGCGGGCAAAGCCCGCGGCTCACGGCGCCCGCGGCTCACGGCGCCCGCGGCTCACGGCAGCGCGCCGGGGCGCCCTACAGTCGGCGGTCCTTGGTCTTCTCCTCGAACCGTTTCAGCGGGCCGCCGGGGTACTTGCGCCGCTCCTCGCCGGGCACGAGTTGGGCGGGCGGGACTTCGCCCTTGACGGCCTCGGCCTTCTTGGCCAGTTCCTCCTTCGTCTCGTAGAACTTGCGGATGAGGACGTCGCGGGAGTCCAGGACGAGGCGGAACCGCACGGGGTCGTCCGGGTCGTCGAACAGATAGAACAGTTCGTTGACCTTCTGTTCACTCTGGGGGTCGTCGGGGTCGGCCAGGATGGTGTCGCCGAGAACGTGGGTGGGCTGGCCCAGTTGCTCGATGACCTCGTCGCGGGTCATGCCGACCTCGACATGGGCGAACTGTTGCTCCAGGTCGGGGCGCTGGTACCAGCAACCGGCGAGCATCAGGCCGGCCATCGCCCCCGTCAGCAGAGCCAGAGCGTAGCGGCGCATGGGCGTCTCCTTGCGCGGAACCGTTCTGGGGGCAGCCCGACCCTTCAGGTGCCGGGCGCCTGCCCTTCGCGATGGTTCTCCCACGGTTTCTCGGGGTTCTGCCACGCCTTGCCGATGACGCGGCCGTCCTCGTCGAAATAGACCTCGACCTTCGTCAGGTCGCGCGGGTCGTCGCGGGTCCAGACCCACCGGCCCTCGAAGCGGTATCGCGGCTCGCCCAGCACCTGCTTGACCTCGTCGGTCTCCTGGCCGAGGCCGACCGCCTGATAGTTCTTTCGCGTGAGGTTGCATCCGGCGGCCAGCACGACTGCGGCCGCCAGCGCCATGCCGATCGTTCGCCAACGCATCCTGGCACCTTGCCGTCGGTCAGTCCGATTCCTGTTCGATCTTGGCCCCGGCCTCCTGGCCGGCCCCGGCGCCGGTCTCCTGGCCGCCGATACGGATGAGGCGCTGGGCAAACAGTTTTTCCGTGAACCCGCCCGGCGGGTAGTACGTCGCCTGGACGATGACCGGCGTGCCGGGCGGAATCGCCTTGTCCCACAACAGCGGGAAGACGTACGACCGGTCCACCGGGTCATAATATCGGCGATTGGCCTCGGCGTCCAGCACCGAAACGAACCAATGGCCCAGCCGGCCGCCACGCTCCTCGCCCGTGTGCGACCGACGACGGAACACCTCGATCCGGTACGAGCCGACCGCCTTGGTCGGGTCGCCGAATTGGTCGAGCGGCTGGAGGCGGACCTCCAGGCCGTCGTGGCCCGGCACGTCGTCGAAGTTCTTGCTCTGGCTGAAGAAGCCGATGACCAGGCTCCGGGGGGCGAACAGGGTGGCCCACTCCGGCGCCGGCATCTTGCCGCCCGGCGCCTCGGGCAGGTCCGGCTCGCCGGGCGCGGTCTCCGTCGGCTTCAGGACCGAGTCCCGCGCCATCAGGTTTCGCACCTGGATCAGGCCCGTGACCAGGCGTTCGCGCCGGCCCGGGTCCTGGACCTGGAGGGCCTGTTCGCGGAGCGCCTCGGCCAGTTCCACCACCAGGCGGTCGCGCTGCGGCGTGGCCGACGGGGTCCGCGAGCACCCCGCCAGGATGCAACCGGCCAGGGCCGCCAGGGCGGCCGTCTGCCACGCCCTCGTGCACGTCTCACCCATCTGCGCCGGTCTCCGCCTCACCGTCCTCGCCACCCATGTATCGAAGCCGGATTATAGGTGCCGCCCGGCGGAGGTGTCAATCAAATAGGGCCGCGCTCGCGGCAACCGTCCCGCGCGGTGTGTCTCCCGATACGCCGCGCGGTGGGCAGGACTCAAGTGGCCGGCGCGGTGCCCGGTCTTGGGCACCGCGCATCGAGCGCGGCGGGCAGGACTGCCCACCGCGCTGCACGCGGCGCGCGGATCACAGATTGATGTCCGCCTCCAGGGTCTCGTCGGCCGGGTGGGCCGCCAGGATCGGGGCCACGTGGGCCGAGAGAAACGCATCCACCTGCTCGGGCGCCCGGCCGATGAAGCGCGCGGGGTCCAGTTCGGCGTCGATATCGACGGCCTTGAAGAGCGGGTCCTGCTTCAGGCGATCGAGGAGATCGTTCTCGCGTCCCTCGACCTTGACCTCGCGGGCGGCGGCCTGGCTGTGCGTGCGGATGGCCTCGTGCAGGGTCTGCCGGTCGCCGCCGGCCCGCACCGCCGCCATCAGGACGTTCTCGGTGGCCATGAACGGCAATTCGGCCTCGATGTGCCGGGCCGACATCTTCGGATAGACCACCATCCCCTCGGCAATGTTCTGATACAGGCGAAGGATGACGTCGGCGAGCAGGAACCCTTCGCCGAGCACGAGCCGTCGGGCGGCCGAATCGTCCAGCGTCCGCTCCAGCCACTGCTCGGCGGCGGTGGCCCCGGCCGCCGGCGAAAGGTGCAGGAGCACGCGCGAAAGGCCCGTCATCCGCTCGCTCCGCATCGGGTTCCGCTTGTACGCCATGGCCGAGGAGCCCACCTGGGTGGGCTCGAACGGTTCCTCCAGTTCCTTCCGGTTGGCCAGCAGCCGCAGGTCGTTGGCGAACTTGTGGGCGGACTGGGCGATGCCGGCGAGCACCGACGTGACGCGCGCATCGACCTTCCGCGTGTACGTCTGGCCGGTGACGGGCTCGACCTCGCGGAACCCCAGCGCCTCGGCGACCATTTGCTCCAGCCGCTCGACCTTGGCGTGGTCGCCGTCGAAGAGCCGCAGGAACGAGCCTTGAGTGCCGGTCGTCCCCTTGATGCCGCGGAAGCGCAGGCCGTCGCGGGCGTCGGTGACGGCCCGGTAATCGAGCACCAGGTCCCACAGCCACAGGCAGGCCCGTTTGCCGAGGGTCGTCAGTTGGGCCGGCTGGTAGTGGGTGAACCCCAGGACGGGCCGGTCGCGCCAGGTGCGGGCGAAGTCCGCCAGCGCCCGGATCGTCGCGGCCAGGCGGCGGGCCAGGACCTCGAGGCCCCGCCGCATCGCCACCAGGTCGGCGTTGTCGGCGACGTCGCAGGAGGTGGCGCCCAGGTGGATGATGGGCCGGGCGGCCGGGGCCTGCTCGCCGAAGGCGCGGACGTGGGCCATCACGTCGTGCCGCAGGTCCCGCTCGAGTTCGGCGGCGCGGTCGAAGTCGATGGTCTCGGCGGCGGCGCGCATCTGCTCGATCTGCTCGTCGGCGATCTGGAGGCCGAGCGCCTGCTGGGCCTCGGCCAGGGCGATCCAGATCCTCCGCCACGCCCGGACCTTCTCGGCCGGGCTGAAGATTCGGAGCATCGCCTCCCCGGCGTAGCGGGAAACCAGCGGCGAGACGAAGCGGTCGTGACGCTGGGCCTCGGCGTTCATCGTGCCCTCCCTGTCCACAGCGGACGACGACTAACGTGTGCTGGCATGGAGAATCGTGACGCCGACGACGACGTCGCCCTCGTACCGCAGGATGACGTCGTCGTCGGTCAACTCGCTGTCGGTCGCGCGGGACGGCTTCTTGAAATTGACGTACAGCGTGTCGGCCTCGGCGTCGTAGGAGAGCCACATCAGGTGATACGGCGTCTCCTTGACTCGCGGCACGAGCCTGACGAAATCCTGAATGTCTAGCGGGGCCATATCTGTCTCCTCCGCTGGAGCGAGCGAATGCGGCGGGTCAGAAACGCCGTAATGATGAACCCGTCGTCCTGCGACTCCCGGTAAACGGCAACAAGCCACTTCCCCGATTCAAGTTGCCTGACAGCCATCAGTTCCCCGGCACCGCCGGCCAAGACACGCTCCGGATCAGACACGCACTGCAACACCTCCAGCCGGTAGCCGGCCAGTTCGCAGTGCTCCTCGGTAACATGGCTCCAGCGCTCAGCCGTGAGCCGGATGGGTACTCCGTTCTTGGAGGTTGCCGTCTCCACCACGATCCGGCCTCCCTCTACGACAAGGCCATTATGCCGAAAGGATACCGCAGCGGCGGTCGGCATGCCAGCAAAAGCGCGGCGAGGACGAACACGCGCCCGAGCCGCGATCCGGGTGCCACGGATTGCTTGTCAATCCGTGCGGGAGGTGCCACGGATGGCTCGCCAATCCGTGTTGCCCGGACCGGCGCACGGCTCGACAAGCAAACCGTGGCCCGCCGCGCAAAACGCGGCAACCCCCTCCCCCTTACCCTCTCCCACCGGCGGAGAGGGATGCTCGGCGCGCGAAAACGGGGCCGCAACGTGCGCGGCCCCTGAACGGCAACTCCTCTATGTAAACGCGGCCGTCAGGCCACGATATCGGTGGCCTCCTCGATGACCCGGACCGCCGCCGACACGTTGTACGGCCTGGGCAGGCAGCCGTCGAAGCCTTCCCGCAGCCGCGCCGCCTGCTGCGCCTGTCCGAACTGGTCCTCGACGGCCACGACGCGGGCGGCAAGCAGTTCCGGGTCGGCCCGGAGGGCGGCCCGCATCTGGGCGGCCTTCAGGCCCGGCAGGTTCGTATCGAGAAGGATGACGTGCGGGCGGGTCTGCCGGGCCAGCATGCCCGCCTCGAAGACGCCCGTCGCCACCTGCACCCGGTAGTCGAACCCGGCCTCCAGCGCCACGCGCAGCGCGTCGGCAGTCTCGTAGTCGCGGTCCACGATCAGCACCCGCGTGACGGCCCCGTCCAGACCGCGAAGCGGGATGCCGTGGGCACGCATAAAACGAACCAGCGCCTCGCGGGGGATTCGCCGATCCCGCGACCCCGGTATCTTGAAGCCCCGCAACTTGCCGGTGTCAAACCACTTGGAGACGGTCCGCGGCGCCACGCCGCAGATCCGCGCCACCTCCCCCGTGGTCAAGACTTCCTTCATCGCACAACCCCCGGTGCGAGCACCCCTCAGGCAACTCCCGTGAATTGGCAGCGCTACACAACCCCCAGGATGCAACCAACAAACACAACACTATACCACAAAAAATGCCGGCGGTCAAATCGCTGGGCCTTAAATCCATATAAAATACCGAGCGAACGGCCGCACAGACCGAATAACCTGCCTATCTTCACGCGCCGAGGCCCTCGGAGCACGGGAGCGGGCAGGCGAGGGACCCGGGTTCGCCGCCTCACGCGCCCAACCCGGCTACGCCAAGCCCAGGCGTCGGGCGGCCTCCACAGGGCCGAGGCCCCGGACCACGAGGGCCTTCTCCGGCCGCGTCTTGCCCCGGACCAGGGCCACCTCGCCCCGTTTCACGCCCAGGGCCGAGGCCACCAACTCGCACACGGCCCGGTTGGCCTTGCCCTGTTGCGGCGGCCGGCGGACCTGGACCTTCAGCCGATCGCCCAGCGGACCGGCGATCCGGTCGCGCGAAGCGCCCGGCACGACCTTGACGGCGATGCGGCAACCGGCCTCGTGCGGTTCGACGATCGGCATCGGCCTCCTCCACGCACGGTTAGCCGCCGAGCCCGCCAACGACGGCGGGTAAGTTTACTCGGCGCGTGCGTTTCGAACGGCGCGCGCCGACCACGGTCGGCGGCTAAGAGGCTGTTTCAGAACCCCCTCTCCCTTGATGGGAGAGGGATGGGGTGAGGGTGAATGCCGGGAATCGGAGCGGCGCCCCCCCTCACCCTACCCTCTCCCACCGGGGGAGAGGGATGTGAAACAGCCTCTAATACTACAACGCCAAGTCAGCATTTGGCGCGGTGGGCCTGGAGCACCCGCCGCGCTCGAGAGGGCGTTTTCGGGGCGGCGCGGCGGGTGCGGAGATTTACCCGCCGGAGGCGGGCCCGCCGCGCACGAGTTAGCGTTGTAGTGCTAACGGTGCCCCTTGAAAACGGCCGCTACCCTACCCGTAATCCAGCCGACGCAGGTCGGCCTCGCCGAGGCCGAAGTGGTGGCCGATCTCGTGCAGGACGGTCCGGCGGACCTGGTGGCGGACGGCCTCCTCCAGGTCGGCCTCGCCCCCGCGCCGCCTCGCCGCCGCCAGCACGGGCCGGCGGAAGATGACGATCTGGTCCGGGCCGACGGCCCCGTAGGCATGGGTGCGGCGAGTCTGCGGCACGCCGCGATACAGGCCCAGCAGCGTCTGGCCGGGCCCCAGGCCCATCTCGCGTCGCGTCCGGGCCGACGGCGCCTCGGCCACTACGACGTCGACGTTCTCCAGCCGCCGGGCCAGCGCCGCTGGCAGCGACGCCACCGCTTCGTCCACCAGGTCCTGGAACCGGTCGGGGTCCATCGGCCGCCGCGCTCCTTGCGCGTCCGCGAGGCGGCGCGATGGTAGCGGGCGGACGGGGCCGGAGCAAGCGCCAACGTCAAGCCCCGGCGATTTTCCCCTTGCATGGCCGGCCGCACGCCCATAGACTACGCGACTCGCCCCCCGGCAACCCGGTGAGGGAGGCGCTTGACGCCCGGAAGGAGCCGAAGACCGTGGCAGTACGGATACGCTTGAAACGTCTCGGCCGGCGGAACCGCCCGTTCTGGCGCCTCTGCGCCACCGACCGGCGGACCGCCCGCGACGGCCGCGTCATCGAGGAACTCGGCCACTACGACCCGCATCTGGACAACGAGAACAAGGTCAAGGTCCGCCGCGACCGCATCGTCCACTGGCTGAAGCAGGGCGCCCGGCCGTCCAAGACCGTGAGGGAACTGCTCGGGCACCTGGGCCTGGACGCAGGGGGGAACGAGATTCCGCCCAAACCCTGGCCCAGGAAGACGTCCCAGGCCCCGCCGCCCAAGGCGGCCGAACGCCTCGCCGCGGCCAAGCCCGAGGCCGAATCGGCCGAGAAGGCCGAAGCCGCCGCCGAGACGCCCGGGGCCGGCGAAGAGAAAGCCGAGACCAACGAGCAAACGCCCGAGGCCCCCGGGACGGAGACCGAATCGGCGCCGGCCGCCGGGACCGACCAGCCCGCCGGCGGCGAGGCCGACCCGGACAGCGACGACCCGGCCGGCGCGGCCGGCGGGCCGGACGCCTCCGCCTGACCCGCCCGGCCGGGAGGCCGACGATGGCCCTCCGCGTCGACGTCATCACGCTGTTCCCGGAGGCGATGGAGAGCATCCTGGCCTCCAGCATCCTGGGCCGGGCCCTGGCCGACGGGCGCCTGGAGGTCGTCCGCACGAACCTGCGGGACTTCGCCGTCGACGCCCGCGGCACGGTGGACGAGAAGCCGTTCGGCGGCGGGCCCGGCATGGTCCTGCGGTGCGAGCCGGTCTTCCGTGCCGTCGAGCACGTCCAGGGGCTGGCCCCGCGGCGGGGGTGGGTGGTGCTGCTCTCGCCCCAGGGTCGGCGGCTGGGCCAGCAAGGGGTCCGCGACCTCGCCGGGCGCGGTCGGCTCATCCTGGTCTGCGGCCATTACGAGGGGTTCGACGAACGGATCCGGTCGCTGGCCGATGAGGAGATCTCGATCGGCGACTACGTGCTGACGGGCGGAGAACTGCCCGCCCTGGTCATCATCGAGGCGGTGGTTCGGCTGCTGCCGGGCGCCCTGGGGGCCGAGGACGGTTCCCGGGAGGAGAGTTTCGCCCCCGGCGTGCCGGGCGGCGGGCTGGAGTATCCGCAGTACACGCGTCCGCGGGAGTTTCGCGGCATGACGGTGCCGGAGGTCCTTCTCTCCGGCGACCACGCCGCCATCGCCCGCTGGCGCGCCGAGCAGGCCCGGCAGCGGACCCGGCGCCGTCGGCCCGACCTGCCGTAGGGCCGGGCGCCACGGATTGCTTGCCAATCCGTGTCCCCCGCTCAAGACGCACGGGTTGACAAGCAAACCGTGGCACCCCGCGCACCGCGCGGCGCGGCGAACCACAGAGCCGAAGGATTCCAGCCATGCGCAAACCCGCCATCGAACGGGCCGAGGCCGACCACCTCCGCGCCGATCATCCCCCGTTCCACATCGGCGACACGCTGGACGTGGGCGTCCGCATCCGCGAGGGCGAGAAGGAACGGACCCAGGTCTTCCGGGGCGTGGTCATCGCCCGCCGCGGCCGCGGGTCGGCCGAGACCTTCACCGTCCGGCGCATCGTGGCCGGCGAGGGCGTGGAGCGAACGTTCCCCCTGCACTCGCCGTCCATCGCGTTCCTGGCGCCGGTGCGCTCCGGCAAGGTGCGGCGGGCGAAGTTGCACTATCTGCGGGAGCGGGTCGGCAAGGCGACGCGGCTGGCGGAAATCCGCCGGTCGCCGGCGGCCTCATCCGATAAGGCCCGGCCGGGGCCGTCGGCCGAGGCGCCCGAGACCGACGGCGCGCCCGGCGACGCCCAAGGCTGAGGCGCCCGGCGTCACCGGTCCGCGCGGCGCCAGCCCGCCGCGAACCTTCGCTGAGACAGGGCGGCGCATGAACGCGTTCCGCCAAGCCCTTCGACACTGCTGGCCTTACCGCTACCGCATTCTCCTGGGATGGGTGTGCGGATGGTTGGGCGCCGTCCTCTGGGTCGGCTCGGTGAGTTCCGTTCTTCCGATGTTCGACCTCCTGTTCGGGGAGCCGCCCTCGGCCATCCGGTACGTCGAGCCGACGGCCCGGCCGGAGAGCCCTGCGGAGGCCCTGCTCTCGGCCGGCGAGGAGGCCGAGGCCCCCAAGGCGCCGTGCCTGGAGGTGCCCGCCGGGTGGAGCGTCGTGTCGGACCCGTCGGTGGAGGGGTTCGAGGTCGAGGGGCGGCGTGTTCGGCACGCGCCCGGTCTGGAGGTGGTCCGCCGGGAGGGCGGGCTGGCGGACCTGGCCCGCCAGGCCCGGCGACGGGGCAAGATCTACGCCCCCGCCGCCACCTGGCTGGCTGAGGTCTTCCCGCCCGACCGCTTCCACGCCCTGCTCTGGGTGATGGTGGCGCTGATGGCCATGGCCGTCGGACGCGCCGCCTTCGTCTACACGAGCCAGTACCTGGTCGGGCACGCGGTGGCCCGGGCGATGCTGTCGATCCGGCTGCGGGTCTTCGAGCACGTCCTGCGTGCCCGGATGGCGTCGCTGGCCCGCCTGAAGCCGACCGACGTGCTCAGCCGGTTCCAGAGCGACTGCCGGAACATCCTGGACGGCATGAAGACGGTGCTGGGCAAGGTGGTCATCGAGCCGCCGAGGGTCCTGCTGTGCCTGGCGGGGGCGGTGATCATCGGCGGGGGCATTCACCCCCTGCTGCCGGCCATCGTCCTGGTGGCCACGCCGCTGCTGGCGTACCTGGTCCGTCGGTTCGCCCTGCGGATGCGGCGGGCCAGCCGAAAGGCCCTCGAAGGCCGGGCCGGGCTGGTCGGCATCATCGAGGAGAGCCTGTTCGGCCTTGGGGTCATCAAAGGATACCGGCTGGAAGGGCACCAGCGTCGGCGATTCTTTGCCACGGGCCGCCGGCTGCTGAAGCAGATGCTCCGCACGATCCGGATCGACGCGGCCACCGGGCCGGTGGTGGAGGCCCTGTTCACGATCTCGGTGGCGGGGGCGATCGTCTACGGCGGGTACCTGATCGCCCGCCGGGACGTTGACCCCGCCGAGTTGACCTACTTCTTCGCCCTGCTGGCCGGTGCCGCCGACCCCGTCCGGAAACTCTCGAACGTCTCGAACCGCGTCCAGATGGGCGCCAGCGGCGCCGACCGCGTGTGGGAACTCCTCGGCGCCGAACTCGAGCCGCGCTACGGGACCCGCGGCACGGAGTTGGCCCGCCACGCCGAGCGGATCGAGTACGAGGGCGTCTCCTTCGCCTACGTGCCCGGCAAGCCCGTCCTGCGGGAGGTGAACCTGACGGTGCACCACGGCGAGGTGGTAGCCGTCATCGGCCGCACCGGGTGCGGCAAGACGACGCTGGTCAGCCTGCTGCCCCGGTTCTTCGAGCCTGACGCCGGCACGATTCGGATCGACGGCACGGACGTCCGCGACGCCACGCTTCGGAGCCTGCGGGACCAGATCGCCTACGTGCCCCAGGAAGACGTCCTGCTGGCCGACACGGTCTCGGCCAACATCGCCATCGGGGCCGCGGGCAGTCCTCGCCGGCCGCCGTCGCAGGAGGCGATCGAGGCGGCCGCCCGCGCCGCCCATGCCGACGCCTTCATCCACGACCTGCCCCAGGGGTACGAGACGCTCCTGGGGGAGCGCGGCACGACGCTCTCGGGGGGCGAGCGGCAGCGGATTTCCCTGGCCCGGGCCATCCTGCGCGACCCCGCCATCCTCATCCTCGACGAGGCCACCAGCGCCCTGGACGAGGAGACCCAGGCCCTGGTCCAGGACGCCCTGGCCGAGTTCGTCCGCGGACGGACGACGCTGCTGATTGCCCATCGCCTCTCCACGCTGACCATGGCGGACCGCATCGTCGTGATGGACGCCGGCCGGGTGGTGGGCGTCGGCACGCACGAGGAGTTGTCGGTCTCGTGCGGGCCGTACCGTCGGCTGCGGGACGTGGGGCTGGACGGAACATGAAGAGCGCGCAAAGGCTTTTTTCGGCTGGACTTATGGTGCTCCGGCCGATTGTGGATATCCTGTGGAAACCCTCCCGTATCCGAGCCAAGCCCTTTAAAGGCAAGGACTTACAGTCAACGCCCGGCCGCGGCTAATGTTAGCAGTGACGGCCGGCTACTGGGCCAACGGCAAATGCCCGCTGTCCAATGCTCAAGGCTCAAAGAGGCTGCGCATAAGGGGTGGACGGGACCATCTGCTACGAGAATCATCGCAAAGGACGATGCCCAGACCCCCTCCCGCGACCGTGCAAAAGGGGCGGCCTCCGGGGCCCCGCGACCGAGGAAAAAGTTTCTTTCGGCGGCGGGTGCACCGTGGTATGTTTGCGTTGACCCGCCCGGCGGGTTGTGGTAAGGTGCGGCCCGGTGGCCAAACCACGTCGCTTCGGTGTGCGGTCGGGCCGGCTCACGCGCATCATCGCCGCCCGCCGGCGGATGCCTTTGGTACAGATGAACACATGAGGATGGGAGTCGGCTTCCATGGCGCCGGCCGAGCAGAATGCCTGGCAAGAGGTCCTGGCCGACCTGGACGGCAGCAGCCTCCCCATCCCGTCGTGGCTTGCCGAGGCCCGCCTGTCGCACGTGGACGAGACGCACGCCTCGCTGACGCTGCCGGAGGCTCACGACCCTTCGCAGGTGGAGCAGGCGCTGCGTGCTGCACTGGAGCAGTCGCTCGCCCGGACGATGGGCCGGCGCCTGGAACTGCGTTTGGAGCCGGCCGAGGCGGCGGAGCGCGAGGCGGCGACCGGGTCCGCGCCGGTGCAGGTTCCGGCCGCGCCCCCCTGGCCGGAAGCGTTCCGCCAGAACGCCCATTCTCCCCTGAACCCGCAGTACACGTTCGGGAACTTCGTCACGGGCCCGTGCAACCGGATGGCCCACGCGGCGGCGATGGCCATCAGCGACCTGCCCGGCCGCGCCTACAACCCGCTCTTCCTTCATGCGAGCGTGGGGCTCGGCAAGAGCCACCTGATGCAGGCCATCTGCCATAACCTGGCGAACAACCGGCCGGACGTGCCCATGATGTACATCTCGTGCGAGGACTTCGTCAACCAGTTCATCGGGGCAATCGAACACGGCCTGTTGGAGGATTTCCGCTACCGATTCCGGTACCTGGACGTCCTGGTCATCGACGACATCCACTTCCTGGCCGAAAAAGACCGGACCCAGGAAGAATTCTTCCACACGTTCAACACGCTGTACCAGGCACAGAAGCAGGTGGTGCTCTCCAGCGACTCCCCGCCGCACGAGATTCCCAGCGTCGAGGAGCGACTGGTCAGCCGCTTCAAGTGGGGCCTGGTGGCCCGCATCGATCGGCCGAGTTACGAGACGCGCGTGGCCATCGTCCGCAAGAAGGCGCACCTGCGCGGCCGCGAATTGCCCGAAGACGTGGTCCAGTACATCGCCTCGACCGTCGATACGAACAACCGGGAACTGGAAGGCGCCGTCGTCCGCGTGCTGGGGTTCGCGGCACTCTCCGGCCGGGAAATCACCATGGACCTGGCGCGGGAGGCCCTTCGCGATCTCGCCCACAAACCCCGCCCTGCGGTCACGATTCAGCGCATCGCAGACGCGGTCCTGGAGCGGTTCAACGCCCGGCTCTCCGACCTCCAGAGCAAACGCCGCGCCCAGTCGGTCACGGTACCGCGCCAGATCTCGATGTACCTGGCCCGCCGCCTCACGAACCACAGCCTGGAAGAAATCGGCGCCTTCTTCGGCGGCCGGGACCACACCACGGTGCTCCACGCCGAGCGGAAGATTCAACAGACCATCGGGCGCGACCCGGCGTTTCGCGGCCTCGTCGAAACCATCGAGCACCAGGTTCTCAAGGAGTAAACGCCGTGGAAAACGCGTGGCGCATGCGTGGTGGCAGGACCGGCATCTGACAGCCATCCCCGCCCCGCTCCATGCGCCACAGGCCTCGCCGCCGAAGGTTACATGGAAAATCACAGGTTTTCCACTCGGGACCGGCGTCGACAATCCCGTAACCCCTTGATAGATAAGCAGTTAAATCGACACCCTGAGGCGTAACACGTTCTGCACACTGCTTATGAGGATTATGATTATGTTTGACCTTACAGTAAAAGGTACTACAAACGTCTCACTTCAGGCACAGGAGGAACTCGCATGAAAGCCGCGTGCGACCGTGCGACCCTGACCCGGGGAGTGCAGGTAGCCTCGGGTGTGGTGGCTGCTCGAAGTCCCAAACCCGCCCTGGGCTGCATTAAGATGGAAGCCCGGGAGGATGGGGTGACGTTGCTCGCCACCGATCTGGAAGTCGGTATCCGCGTTCGGCTTGACAAGATGGAGGTAACCGAACCCGGCGACGGTCTCGTGCCGGCGGACCGCTTCCACGCCATCCTGCGGGAACTGGAAGAGGAAACGATCTCCATTGCCTGCACCGAGCAGGAGACCACGATCGAGGCCCCGAACGCCCACTTCACGGTGCTCGGGGACGACCCGGCCGATTTTCCGCAGGTGTCCGAGTTTCCGGAGGAAGGGGCGTTCGAAATCGGCGCCGACGATCTCCTGGCCTTGGCCGAACGCACCCTGTTCGCCACCGCCAAGGAGAACACGCGCTACGCGCTGAACGGGGTTCTCTGGGAGGTGGAGAGTAAGAATCTGACGCTCGTCGCGACCGATGGAAGGCGGCTCAGTCTTGCGCGCGGCAAATGCAGCGGCGGACCGGAGGAGAAAGTCTCGGCCATTGTGCCGAGCAAGGCCATGCAACTCATCCAGCGGTGCCTGGCCGACGTGGCGGAGGCGAAGGACCCCGCCCGCGTCGTGCTCGGCGAAAAGGAAATTCTGCTCGCCGCCCCCCGCGCCGACGGCGCCAGCCGGACCGTCTATTCGCGGCTCGTCGACGGTCACTTCCCGAAGTATGAAGACGTCATTCCGAAGGAGTTCGATAAAAAGGCGACGGTCGGTACGGCGGGTTTCCTGGCCTCGGTCCGAAAGGCGGCCCTTCTGACCAACGAGGAATCGCGGGGCGTGACGCTGAAGTTTTCCACCGGCGAACTCGTCATCACCAGCCGCACACCCGAAATGGGGGAGGCCGAGATCCGCATGGCCGTTCAGTACGAGGGCGAAGACCTGGAAATCGGATTCAACCCCGCCTACCTCATGGATGCGGCCAAGGTGGTCGACGCGGAGGAAGTCACCCTCTCGTTCAAGAGCCCGAGCAAGCCGGGCGTGCTGACCGAAGGAGGACACTTCACCCACGTCGTCATGCCGGTCAGCATCGTCTGAGCGAGCGGCGTGGAGGCCCTTGCACCGTTGCCTCGCGGGGACGGGTTTGTGTTCGCCGGACCGTTCCCGGGCCGTGTTTCATGGTTCTGATCGTTGGCTGGTCGCAGCGCCGCCCGTGTTCGCCGGCTCGCTTTCGTGCCGCGTGCCGTTTGTCGCGCGGCCCACGTTTACCCGCCGGAGGCGGGCGCCGCGGCGAAGATCGGCAACCCCAAGTGCCCGAGCGACGGGACGTATGTCCGCCGGTGTGAGCATCCTCATGCCTTTGGGCCGCAAAGAAGCCTCCGACTTTCGGCCTGTCCGGGCCGAGTCCATCGGCGAGGTGGCCCGCCGATGGGCCGCCAGGAGCGGGCTGCTTCGCGTCTCGGACCGCGAACGCGTCTGGGAGGCGTGGGAGCGGCACCTCGGTCCTGCGGCGGCCCATACCCGGCTCGAATCGCTCCGCGGGCACGTGGCCACGTTCGTCGTCGACTCCAGTGCCCTGCTGGCCGAACTCAACAACTTCCGCAAACCGGAACTGCTGACCGTGCTCCGGCAGGACGTGCCGTCCTACTTCGTGGACGACCTGCGATTTCGCCTCCAGAAGCGTCCGCGCGGGCGTGGCTGACCCCTCCGCCGCAGGGAGGGCCTGACGGCCGATAGCCTCTCCGACGCTCCGGCGGGGCCGAAGCCGGCTCGCGCCGCCCGTGCGAGGACATGATGGACTTCCCGGACGAACCCACGCCGCCTTCGCCGGAGACCGAGGCGGCCGGGGCGCCGCGCCGGCGTGCCAACCTGGCGATGGGCTGCGGCCTGGCGGGGGTGGTGCTGCCGATCGTCGGCCTGGTGCCGGCCCTGGTGGCGGCGTGGTGCGGCTGGCGGGCGCTGCGGGCGACCTCCGCCGAAGCGCGCAGGGCAGGGGCCGCTACGCCCACGTTGTTCGACGTCCTCGCGCCGGAGGAGGACCGGTGGGGCGCCTACCTCTCCCGGCCCCGCGGACGGGCCCTGGTGGGCTTCGCCCTCGGGCTGGGGGGCCTGGGCATCCAGGGAGCCGTCCTTTATCTGGCGGCTCGATATTGGATTTGAGGCGGCCGGTTCGACCGTGTTATAGTCGTGGCGTCCCGTCGCCTCGGAGGTCGTCCCGTGGCCGAGGGTCGCGCCCGCATCACTGCCGGTCGCATGGTCGTCCTGGCCGCCGTCCTGGCGGGCCTGGTCGTCCTGTGGACCGGCCTGAGCGCCGTGGACTGGCGCAGCGGTTCCTTCCACCGGCCCTACTTCCTGACTCCCGACAACCTCATCGACGTGGTCGGCTCCTGCGCCATCAACCTGATCCTGGGCGTCGGGATGACGTTCGTCATCATCGGGGCGGGCATCGACCTGTCGGTGGGCCGACTCATCGCCCTGACGCACGTGGTCCTGGTGGTGGCGGCGAACGCGGCCGGCTCGTTCCCGGCCGGGCTGGCGGCGTGCCTGGGCTGCGGCCTGGCGGCGGGCCTCGTGAGCGGCGCCATCAGCGTCCGGTGGCGGATCCCCTCCTTCATCGTGACCCTGGGGATGATGATGGTGGCCCGGGGCCTGGCGATGGTGGCGGCGGGCGGCAAGAGCATCGGCTCGGCGATCAGCCCGCCCCTCGGCGTCCAGCGGTTCCTGCCCATCCTGGTCAGCCTGGCCGTGGTGGCCGCCGGGCACGTCGTCCTGACGCGGACGGTCTTCGGCCGGCACGTCTTCGCGGTGGGCGGCAGCCCGGAGGCGGCCCGGCTGTGCGGTATCCGGGTGGGACTGGTGCGGGTGATCACCTTTGCGGCGAGCGGCCTGTGCGCGGGTCTGGCGGGCCTGGTCTACTGGGCCCGCAACGGCCTGGGCGATCCCCTGGCCGGCGACGGCCTGGAACTCTACGCCATCGCCGCCGTCATCGTCGGCGGGACGAGCCTGGCGGGCGGCCGGGGCAGCGTGGTCGGCACCCTGCTGGGGGCCCTCATCATGGGCGTGCTCCAGTACGGCCTCCATTTTATGCTTGTGCCGACGCACTGGCAGTGGGTTATCATTGGCTCGGTCGTCATCGCGACGGTCCTGGTGGACCGGCTGAAACGCCGCGAATAAAGGAGGCATCCGGTGCAACGTATCTTGCTCGTCGTGCTCGCGCTGGGCGGGGGGCTCGCCCTGGCCGGCTGTGCCGGCGACGCCGAACCCGAGGCCGAGGCCGGCCCGCGCATCGCTCTCATCTACAAGGCCACCACCAACCCGTTCTTCCAGGCCATGGAGCGGGGTGCACGCTGGAGGGCCAAGGAACTCGGCGTCGACCTGGAGGTGGCCGGCATCGAGTCCGAGACCGACGTCGACCGCCAGGCCGACCTGGTGCGCAACATGCTCAACCGGCAGGTGGAGGCGATGGTCATCGCCCCGGCCTCCAGCCGCGGCATCGTCACGCCGCTCTTGCGGGCCCAGGCCCGCGGCGTGCCGATTGTCAATATCGACAACCGTATTAACCAGGAGGAAGCCGAAAAGCAGGGCCTGGCCGTCGAGACCTTCATCGGCCCGGACAACTTCGAGGGGGCCAGGAAGGTGGGCGCCTACGCCTGCGACCTCATCAAGAAGACAGTCGGCGAAGGCGAGACCGGCCAAGTGCTCATCCTCCGCGGCATCGACGGCGTGGAGAACGCCGAGGCCCGCCGCCGCGGCTTCGAGGCCGCCGTCGAGGAAGCGGGCCTGGAGGTGGCCGGCTCCGAGTCCGCCCACTGGCACACCGACGAGGCCCAACGCGTGACCAGCGCCCTGCTGGCGGCCAACCCGAAGGTGGACGGCATCCTGTGCGCGAACGACAAGATGGCCCTCGGGGCCATTGCCGCCGTCAAGGCCCGCGGCAAGATCGGCGACCTGGTCATCGTCGGCTACGACAACATCGGCCTGGCGCGGGAGGCGATGGCCCGCGGCGAGATGCACGCCACCATCGAGCAGAACCCCGCCATGATGGGGGCCATGGGCGTCGAGGCCGCCCTGAAGGCCCTCCGGGGCGAGGACCTGCCCGAAGTCATGCCCGTCCCCACGCAACTCATCACGCCGGAGGACGTCAAAGCCACAGCCCGTGACTAGCCCCGAGCGTTAGCGAGGGGTCGCCTCCCGCGCCGCGACCAGCGCCGCCACCACCCGCTCCAGGTCCTCCTCGGTATGGGCGGCCGTCAGGCTGACGCGGAGACGGCTCGTGCCGGGCGGGACGGTCGGCGGCCGGACGGCCGGGCAGAAGATGTCCCGCTCGAGCAGCGCCGCCCCGGCCGCCAGCGCCCGCTCGGCGTCGCCGAAATGGATGGGGATGATGGGCGTGGGCGGCGCCGCGGCGTGTGCGTTCACACTTGTTCCCGCGCGGCGGGTCTCCTGACCTGCCGCGCGCTTGCTTGGCTGCGCGGTGGGTCGGGAGACCCGCCGCGCGGGATTCGCATCGTCGGCGGGGCCCAGGTCGAACCCTTCCTCGCAGAGGCGCGTGCGCAGGGTGCGTGAGAGGCCGTGCAGACGGTGTCGGCGCTCGGGTTCGGCGCGGAGGATGCGAATCGCCTCCCGTGCCGCCTCGCACGCCGCCGCGGGCAGGGCGGTTGTGTAGATGAACGGCCGGGCCCGGTTGACGAGCAGGTCGACGAGGTCCCGCGAGGCGGCGACGAATCCCCCCACGCCGCCGAGGGCTTTCGAGAGCGTGCCGACGCGGAGGACGGTGTCCGGCGCCTTCTCAGCACGGCGAGATCCCTCGACTCGCTTCGCTCGCTCGGGATGACATCGTATGCTGGATGGCGCATCGCCCCTTTCCTCGAACACCTCTTCTGCCAGGCCCGCGCCGCCGGGGCCCAGGACGCCGAGGGCGTGGGCCTCGTCGAGGAGCAGCATGGCGCCGGCGCGGTCGGCGGCGTCGGCCAGGGCCGAGAGCGGCGCCCGCCTCCCGTCCATCGAGAAGACGGCGTCGGTGGCAAGGAGAATCCTGCCCCGCGGCGGGGCTTCGCGCTTCCCGCGCGGCGGGTCTCCCGGCCCGCCGCGCTCACGCTGATCCGCGCGGTGGGTCGGGAGACCCGCCGCGCGGGACCGTTGCGCCAGCGTCTCGGCGGCCGCCGCCGCGTCGCACGGAGGGTAGCGCACCAGGCGGGCGCGGCTCATGGCGGCGGCATCGTACAGGCTGGCGTGACAGGCCCGGTCCATGACGACCGTATCGCCCCGGCCGAGGAGCGCGGTGACCGCCCCCAGGTTCGTCATGTACCCGGTGGGGAAGACGAGGGCGGCCTCGGCGCCGAGCCAGTCGGCGAGGTCGTGCTCCAGCGCCTCGTGGGCCTCGGTGTGGCCGGCGAGGAGGCGGCTGGCGGCCGCGCCCCAGCCCCACCGTTCGGCGCCGCGGCGGAGGGCCTCGGCCACGCGCGCCTCGGCGGCCAGGCCCAGGTAGTTGTTGGAGGCGAAGAGGAGGACCTCCCGGCCGTCGAGGCGGACGCGGGGCCCTGCGGCGGAACCGACGGCCCGCAGCCGGCGGTACAGGCGGCGGGCTTTCAGGCGGGTCAGCGTGTCGGCGATGGGATCGGGCATCGGGATTTCGGATTTGGGATTGGGGCCCGTCTCCGGCGGGTAAAGTTTCGGAATGGCGCGGCGCGGCTTGTCATGCTGAGTCCCGATGCGTCGGGACGAAGCATCTCGCCGCTCGAACGAAGAAACAGCGAAGCCCCCGGCGAGATTCCCGTTCGGCTCGGCTGCGCCTCGCTCAGGGCGTGCTTCGGTCGCTGCGCTCCCTCAGAATGACAAATGTGAACCGCGCCCCGCCTACATCCCGCCGCCGGCGATGAAGATCGTCTCGCCGGTGATGAAGCCGTCCGTCTCGCCGGCCAGCCAGACGACGCACCGGGCGATGTCCTCGGCCTGGCCGAGTTTGCCCACGGGAATCGACTGCCAGAACTCCTGCATCCGGGCCGGCTCGGTGTACTTCTCGTGGAACGGCGTGTCGGTCACGCCGGGGCCGACGGCGTTGACGCGGATGCCCTCGCCGGCCACCTCCTTGGCCAGGCCCTTGACCAGGGTGAACAGGGCGCCCTTGGCGGCGGCGTAGTGGACGCTGTTGCCCCCGCCGCCCGTCCGCCCGGCGACCGAGGAGTTGATGATGATGTTGCCCCGGCGGGCCCGCAGCATGTGCGGCAGCGCGGCCCGGATGGTGTAGAAGACGCTGTCGAGGTTCAGGGCCATCGTCCGCTGCCACAGGCGGTCGGACATGTCGGCGATGGCGCACCGCTCCACCAGGCCGCCGGCGTTGGCGAAGAGGAGGTCGAGCCGGCCGAACGCCTCCACGAACCCGTCGACCATGCGGGCGACGGCGTCGGAGTCGCACACGTCACACTGGAGGAGTTCGGCCCGTCGGCCGAGCGCCTCCACCTTGCGCCGGACCTGCTCGGCGGATTGCCGGTTCTGGCAGTAGTTGATGCCGACGTCGCATCCGGCCTCGGCCAGGGCGACGGCGCCGGCGGCGCCGATGCCCGTCGAGGCGCCGGTGATGAGGACGGCCTGGTCCGCCAGGTCGGTCATGGTTCGGCTCCTCCAGGTGTGGGCCAGAAAGAAGTCGGGTTCCCAGCCTATCGCAAGGGCCCCGAGCTGGCAACGGTGCAGTCGACGAAATGCCTGCGCGCCGCGTACCAGCGGCGTTACGGACCGGCTTTACCCCAGCCCTTTCGCGCCGAGAGTGGTGAGAGCGGCCTACTGCCCTTTGTTTTCAGTGTCGCCGTTTGCTTTGGGGAATCGGTCTCCCGCGCGGGGATCGCCAAGCACTCTCTGAAGGTCGCGGGGGCGGTAGTAACCGGTCCTGGAATAGTGTTCCTTCATTTCCCGCACCCATGCCGGTTCGGGCGCATTCAGGAACTTCTCTCTAAGGTCTTCCTTGTTCATGCTCTCGTCTCCGGAGATTGGTGTGTCGTTACCGCCTCGCTAAGCCGTTTGTGGCAAACCCATCTGAACGGTCTGTCGGAGGTAACCGCTGCGATCTCGATCGGCCCTCCGCACAGCGGTTCCAGGTGCGAAAACTTCATGGTCTTAATTGTAGTATAGATGGAGGCGTGCATCCAGTCAATGGCCTCCCTCAGCGGCAAATCCATGGGGCGGCCCAGTCTGCTTTGCTCGAGAATTTGAAGCAAATCCCGGAAAGAGCCCTGCCAGTGCGGGCTGTTAGAAATCCGCGACGCAGTCTGAAAATCAGTGCCGCGAAGAACCCGTTCGATAAGGTTAGGGCAGCCCCAGAAATATGGCGTTCCCTTTGCGAGTTCGTTGACACGCGAGGGGAACGGCCCAGTCACATCAAACACAATCTCAAAGGCCCTTGGATTTCTTGATGCCCCCCACCTACCCCCAAGGCATATTCCCAATGCCAGCATCTGTTTCCAGTCTGCAAGAGCCTCATCCTCTTTCTTTGTTCGTTCTTCGCCTTTCTGTTGGAGGGTGTTGGCCTGCGTGATGATATCACGAAACGATTGTTCATACTCCTGGGCATATAATTGCCCGACCAAATCAGCTACCTGCTTGAGATCCGGCAGATTGGCAGTGAGGCTTTGGTCGGCGGCTTCGGCGATGATGGTTCTGTGGCTTTTGGTCAGCAAGGAGCCCAATCCCCAAAGGGTGACTCCAACAGAAGCCCCTGGCTCCCCGAACTCGAAAACCTTCTGCGCAAAATTGAAATGATGTTCTGAGCCTTGCTGCGCGCCGCTCCCAGGGACGAACACGGTCGACATGCTGTCCGCCCCGAGCACGACGCCCTCTGTGGACAGGTAGCAGGCCGCTATGGTCATGGTACTCCCCCCTTTGCCCAAGCCGAACCCTTGTTTGTGCTTCCTGCTCCCGCGCCTATTCTCTGAGTCTTGAGTGACTTACCGCTCGGACCGTGCCGCCGCCAGGGCGCCGCCGGCGCCGGTGCCCGCGCCGCGGGCCTTCCCGGTCAGGCGGGCCT
>Ga0180434_10002170_pt1 | contig 26810 bp, 14 predicted proteins | sample SS_ome_7_FD_132453 | JGI IMG/M metagenome (GOLD analysis project Ga0180434, IMG submission 132453) | Hypersaline lake sediment archaeal communities from the Salton Sea, California, USA - SS_1_D_2 metaG | ecosystem: Environmental > Aquatic > Non-marine Saline and Alkaline > Hypersaline >... | reverse complement strand
TATCGCCACCGCCATCGGCGGCGGTACGGCGACCGACGGCACCCCGGGTGCGGACACCTAAATCGGCGAACCGAACACGGCGACGGCCCCCTCCCTCGGGAGGGGGCCGTCCTCGTCATCCCGTGGATAGCCCGCCCGGCACTTGCCCCCACGTCCGGAATCGTCCCCAGCCAAACCCTGACGACGGCCGTCCCACAGAGACACCCCAGCGGACACGAAAAGACACCCCAGCGGACACGAAAAAACCCCGCAGCCCTCAGGGCCCACGGGGTTTGATCGCACACCAGGGTGTTACCCCCGGGGCGGGTAGGGCGGCTACGCCACGGCGCCGCTGAGGTCCACCGCGACAAAGTCCGAACGCCACAGGCCCTCGAACAGCTCCACCGCCATGTACTCCAACTCGGTCTGATCGGCATTGGCCAGCACCCCGCTGCGCGCCACCCGGGTGGCAATCTCACGGATCGAGCGCTCCCCGTCGACCTGCTGGGCGAACGCCAGATGGGTGGGGTCCAGCCGGATCCGCCAGCCCGGCCGGTAGATCTCCTGACCGCTGATACCGCACCGCTGCCGCAGGAGCGGCACAAAATCCAGCGCGTGCGGCGCCGAGAAGTCGATCCGGTAACCCTCGGTGGGCCGGCCCGGGTGACACGCCAGGAAGAAGTGGCAGCCGTTGAGGGTGCGGACCCGCTCCATCACCGACCAGATCTTCTCCACCGGTAACTGGTTGACCGCGGCGTAGAACTCGTTGCCCGGCGCGGTCAACGTCGGCGGATAGTACGACGTCTTCAACAGCCAGTCCTGGAACACCAAACCCGCCGAGGACACCAGGTCCAGACAGTCGTCCACGGTGTAGCTGCGGTCCCGGCCGTGCAGGAACGTGTCCACCATCCCGCCGTCGAACGACAAATCCGGGGCGATGTCCATATAGCTGCGCAGCGGATGGGTGGAGGCCAGCGAGTTGACCGCCGCCTTCACCATCCGCAGTGACTCCTCGTCCTGAACCAGCCCCATCTCTCGGAACACCGCCTGCATCAGCTCGACCCCGGCCCGGCCGTAGCGGGCGTAGAGCATGATCGCCGCCACCCCGTCCGGGCGCAGCACATCGGCCAGCGCCTTCATCCCGGTCTTCGGCTCGTCCATGTGGTGCAGCACCCCGGTGGACATCACCAGGTCGAAATCCTTACCCAGGGATGTCACTTCCTCGATGGGCAGCAGGTGCAACTCCAGGTTCTTCAGGGCATATTTGTCCTTGAGGAACTTCTCGTGATCCAGCGACGGCTGGGACACGTCCACGGCCACCACCTTCGCCGCCCGGTTCGCGTAGGCGATCTGGGCGGCCTGGTTGGTGCCGCAGCCGGCGATCAGGATGTCCAGGTCGGGTTGCAGCGGCCGGTCCGGCCACATGATCCGGTGGGCGTGGCTGGGGTCGAACCACTGCCAGTTGTTGGCGATCCAGGTCTCAAGGTTCTGGATTGGCTCCGGGTAGGTCCACTTCGCATACTGCTGGGCCACCACATCGGCGCGCGGGCTGTCGGTCACATCGTCTCCTTCACGAATGTCTGCGCAGGCCCGTGGTCACGGGTTCCGGTTCTGCAGCAGCGGATTCATCTTCAACACCGGCAGTGGAAACATGTGCTCGGTATCGGTGTCGTCCAGGCTGTCGTACAGCCCGATCGCGTACACCCCGGGCGCCTCCACCCGCATCGGCAGATACTGGGCGAACACCCGGAACTTCACCGAGCTCGGCGGGTTGTCATGCCAATGCCAGCTGAACTCCAGGCTGCCCACCCGCTCGCCTTCGGGGGAGTGGGCCACGATGTACTTCACCGGGTCGTAGTCGGCCCCGCCGAGGGCGCAGAACGACACCACCATCGGCACGGTGATCTGGGCCGGGAAGCTGTTGACATAGGTACTGGTCATCGGGAAGCCCTTGAGGACGACACCGCCGCCGGCCTCGTCCTCCTCGGCGCTCAAAGCTGGCGCGAACGCGACGACACGCATGATTTTCCCCTCAATCGACAACGAACTCGATAATGCTAGTCGGCGCCGGCGGTCACGGTTCGGGGAGGGGCCTGGCGCACTGCCGAACCCGTGGGCGGCCTCTCGCGCCGGGCGGGGTGGCCCCCGACCCGGAACCGCCGACACCGCACCGAGCCGGCAGCCGCACCAACGGATCCTTAGCCCACCTGAAATTCCCTTGGCTTTAGCTCAGAGTTTGCTGAAATTAGCCGCGCTCGACCGGTAGCGTGAGTTTCGAATCCGGAGCCATCCAGCTTCGCGCGGTGTGATTGAGGAGCAGCTTTGCCCACAGCAAATGTTTCGCGACGTGGTGTCCGCCTGCCAGTCAAAAGTGAGAGCAGCCTGCGACCCATAGAATGCGGTCACCGGATCAATCGTGTGCGGGAGCCCTCCTCGTTTAGTTATTCCCGGTGCGTCGGCAGGGTCGGCGCCTTGGCGCTTGCGCTGGGGATCGGCTCGGGTTTCGCGGCCATGCCCATGGCGTTTGCGGACACCACCGGCTCCGCGGGGGCCACCGGGGCGGGCCCGGCCGGAGCGTCTGGTAGGAGCGACTCCTCGGCCTCGCCGCGGACCCAGAGCCCGGCCCGGATGTCCCGTTCCGGCTCGCAGACCTCACCCTCGATGCCCTCGACTCCGTCGACCGAGGTCGTCCGGGCACGCGGAAACAGGTCCGGCGGGGACTCCGCGAGCACCGCGGCGCCACGCCGCCAGAACTCCACCCCGGCGGTCACCGCTGATATCCCGGTGGACACCTCCACCACCCTGCCGGGAAGCCGGGCTGCCGGGTCGCCGGTCACCCCCGAGAACCCCGAGAACCCCGCGCTTCCGGTCGTCGCACCCGCGGCCGCCGACGTGCCCCGCGCCTCGGAGGCCGACGAGACTCCGGTGCCGGCCCCCGGCGCGGTGCGCGAATCGCTGGCTGTCGCCGGCCCGGCGGCTGCCGCCGCGGCCGCCGCGGACGCTGTCGCGGCAGCCCCGGTGATTGCGGCGACCCCCCGCGGATCGGTCAGCGGGATGGGTAGCACGCTGCTGTCGTGGCTGGGGTCCGGAAGCGGGGGCGGCTCGCCGGTGGCGGCCCCGCTGGCCTGGGCGGCGCTGGCAGTGTCCCGTCGTGACCTGGGCTCCGGGTCCGCGACGGCCAGGGCGGCCGCGGCAACGTCGACGGCCGAGCCTGCGAATGTCGGTGGCGCCGTTAGTGGGGTGGCCGGGCTGCCGGCCACCGCGTCGTCGATCTCCGACCCGGTCACCGATTTCATCCGGTTCTTCATCGGCAGCGGCACCGCCGATAACCCGAACGCGGGGATTCTGTTCGGCAACGGGTTCAGCTATTCGGCTTCGACGTGCACCAGTGGTGGGTGCAATGGCGGTAACGGTGGGCTGTTCGGTAGTGGTGGCAACGGTTACGGCGGCGGCAACGGCGGTTCGGCGGGCTGGTTCGGTAACGGCGGCAACGGCGGTGCGGGTATCGACGGCGGGGCCGGCGGTGACGGTGGGACCGGCGGGTTGTTCATCGGTAACGGCGGCAACGGCGGTGCCGGTGCGGTGGCGATCACGGCTGGTGTTGCCGGTGGCGCGGGCGGTGCGGGCGGCAACACCGGGTTCCTGTCGGTGTTCTCCGGTGCCGGCGCGGGCGGTGCGGGCGGTGCGGGCAATGCCGGTGGCGGCGACGGCGGTGATGGTGGTGCCGGTGGTCGCTCCTGGCTGCTGAACAGCCGGGGCGGCGCCGGCGGGGCCGGTGGCGATGCCGGTGCCGGCGGCGGTAACGGTGGCGATGGCGGCGCCGCGGGTGCGGCCGGGGCGGTGGCCCTGTTCAGCAAAGGTGCTGCCGGTGGGGCCGGTGGCGACGGGGCTGGGTTTAGTCCCTCGAAGGTCCTCGGTGGTGCCGGCGGTAATGGTGGTGCCGGTGGGAGTACGGCGGCGTTGGCCATTTGGGGTCGTGGCGGTAACGGTGGTGCCGGCGGCAACGGCGGTGACGTGCAGGGCGGCAACGGCGGCGCGGCCGGAAACGGCGCGCTGATCTCGGTGTTCGCCGTCGGCGGCAGTGGCGGTAACGGTGGCGCCGGCGGCGCGGCCGGTAGCGGCGGTAACGGCGGCGCTGGGGCCGGCGCCGGATGGTTGTCGGTGTACAACGCCGGTGGTCGTGGCGGTGCCGGCGGCAGCGGACCCGCGGGCGGGGGCAACGGCGGGAACGCCGGCGCCAGCACGTTCGCCTCGCTGATCGGGTTCGGCGGCGACGGCGGCCTCGGCGGTGACAGCGCCAGCGGCGCCGGTGGCAACGGCGGTGTCGGCGGCGATTCAGCGTTGTTGACGGTGTGGGGCCTCGGCGGTGTCGGCGCGGCCGGCGGGTCGGGTGCCCGCGGCGGCAACGGGGGCGTGGGCGGCCGCGGCGGCCTAGTGCTCGGCGGCGGCGGCGACGGCGGTGATGCCGGCTCCGGCATCGCCGGAGTCGGCGGCAACGGCGGCAACGGCGGCAGCACCGGCCTGTTGTCGGTGATCGGCAACGGCGGAAACGGCGGTAACGGCGGATCCAGCATCGGCGTCAACGGCCGTGACGGAGTCCTGCCCGGGGAGTCCGGCACCGACGCCGGCCCCGGCGGGGACGGCGGTAACGGCGGCAACGGCGGTGAGGGCAGCTGGATCCTGGGCCGCGGCGGCAACGGCGGTAACGGCGGCTCCGCCGCCGGGGGTAACGGCGGCAACGGCGCGGACGGCGCCGACGGCGAGAATCCGGGTGACCCCGGTCAGGCCGGCGGCAACGGCGGCAACGCCGGAGTCAGCGGCGACGGTGGGGCCGCCGGTCAGGCCGGCGGCGGCCGGATCCTGCTGTTGTTCGCCAATAACGGCACCCCGGGTGACGGCGGTTCCGCCACCGGCGGCGGCAACGGCGGCAACGGCGGTAACGGCGGCGCCGGAGCCGATGGCGACCAAACGGCCCCGGCCGGCGGCGACGGCGGGGCGGGCGGCATCGGTGGCTCGGCAACCTCGGGTGTCGCCGGTAACGGCGGACGCGGCGGTGACGCGGGTTCGGGCGCCGACGGCGTCGACGGCGCCGACGGAACCGACGGGGATGCGGCCAACCCCAACGGCACCTCGGGAACCGACGGCGGCAGCGGCGGTGCGGGCGGCACCGGCGGCGCCGGTGGCGCGGCCGGGGTGGCGACCACCGGGACCGGTGGCACCGATGGTGACGGCGGGGCCGGCGGGGCCGGCGGTGTGGGGGCCGACGGCGGTAAGGGCGGCGCGGGCTACTCCGGTACCGACGGCACCATGGCCGGCGATTCCGGTACCGATGGCGGTGCCGGTGGTGACGGTGGCAATGCCGGTGCCGGTGGTACGGGCGGCGCCGGGGGCACCGCCGGCGGTGTGACCGGGAAGGCCGGCGCGGATGCAGTCGGTGGTGCCGGCGGTAACGGGGGCGCGGCCGGTAACGGCGGTAATGGCGGCAGCGGAGTTTCCGGGGTCAGCAGCACCACCGCCGGTGTCGACGGCACCGACGGCGGTTCGGGCGGTAACGCCGGTCACGGCGGGACCGGTGGTGCCGGAGGCGCCGGCGGCGCCGGCGGCGGTGCCGCGGCGGCGGGAGCTGATGGTGATGGCGGCGCTGGTGGTGCCGGCGGTAACGCCGGTGATGCCGGTAACGGTGGTAACGGCATCGACGGCCCCAGCGGTTCGGCCCCCGGCGCCGACGGGGTCGATGGCAGCGCCGGCGGCAGCGGCGGTGCCGGCGGTAACGGTGGTATCGGCGGGGCCGGTGGCGCGACCGGCGGCAGCACCGGAACCGCGGGAACCGACGGGGCCGACGGCCGCGGCGGTGCCGGCGGGAACGCCGGCGCCGGTGGTAACGGTGGTAACGGCGCCGACGGCATCAGCGCCCAGATCCCGGACGGCGGTGCCGGCGGCCGCGGCGGAGACGGTGGCTCTGCGGGTCTCGGCGGGTCCGGCAACGCCCCCGGCGTCGACGGTCTGTCCGCCAACGGCGGCGACGGCGGGAACGGTGGTAACGGCTACAACGCCGTCGGAACCGACGATGCCGGTGCCGGCGGCAAGGGCGGGGCCGGCGGTAATGCCTTCACCGGTGGGAACGGTGGTGCCGGTGGCGCCGGTGGTTCCGGCGGCGACGCGATCGACGGTGCCGGTGGTGACGGTGGCGACGGCGGAAGCGCCGGTTCCGGCGGCACTGCGATCGACGGCCCGGGCGGCGATGGCGGTAATGGTGGCACCGGTGGTGACGGTGGCGACTCGGGCACCGGCGCCGGCGGCAACGGTGGTAACGGCGGTGCTGCGGCCGACGGCGCCGATGGTGTGGACGGCACCGAGGACAATCCCGATGGCACCGCCGGCGGGGACGGCGGCAGTGGCGCGACCGCGGGCAACGGCGGTTCGGGCTCGACCAGTGGGACCGACGGCACGACCACCCTCGGCGGCAATGGGGGCGACGGCGGTGACGGCTGGACATCCACGGTGGCCGGTAGGACCGGCGGAAACGGCGGTGCCGGGGGTAGGGGCGGCGCCGCGATCCCGGGTACCGCCGGTACCGGGGGTAACGGCGGTGCCGGCGGCGACGGCGGCGGTGGATTCACCGCCCCGGCCGGATCCGGGCTGGACGGTACCGCCGCCGGTAACGGCGGCGACGGTGGCAGCGGTGGCGCCGCGACGACGGGCACAGCCGGTAACGGTGGTGTCGGGGGCGCCGGTGGTGTCGGCGGCAGCGGTGGTAGCGGCGTCGACGGAGGCGACGGCACCCTGGGCTCCCCGGACGGCACGTCCGGCGGCGCGGGCGGTTCAGGTGCGGCCGGCGGGAACGGCGGCGCCGGTGGTGCGGCCGGTGTTGCGAGCACCGGTACCGATGGTAATGACGGTTCCGGAGGTGCCGGCGGTGCCGGCGGTAACGGTGCCGCGGGCGGGACGGGCGGTGCGGGCCTGACCGGCACGGCCGGCACCAACCCCGGTGATGCCGGGGTGGCCGGCGGTAACGGCGGCGACGGTGGTGCGGCCGGTGCCGGTGGGGACGGCGGTGTCGGCGGTGCGGCAGGTGGTGCGACCGGCGCCACCGGTGCCGACGCGGCAGGGGGCAATGGCGGGGCCGGTGGTGATGCGGGTGCTGGTGGTGACGGCGGTGACGGTGTGGCCGGTGCCGCGGGCACCGACCCGGTGACAGCCGGCGGTTCGGGCGGCGCCGGAGCCGATGCCGGTAACGGTGGTAACGGTGGTGCGGGTGCCGCCGGCGGCGCCGGCGGCGGCTCGGCCCCGGCGGGTATCGACGGCGACGGCGGTAACGGTGGCGCCGCGGGCAATGGCGGTTCAGGTGCGGCCGGTGGGCGTGGCTACAGCGGCTCGGCCGGCACCGGGGAGAGCGGCACCGTCGGCGGTTCCGGCGGTGCGGGCGGCACGGGCGGTTCCGGTGGTACCGGTGGCGCGGCGGGCGGCCTCGGGGGTGCCGTTGGTGCGGATGCGGTCGGCGGCAATGGCGGGGCCGGTGGTGATGCGGGTGCTGGTGGTGACGGCGGAAGTGGAGCCGAGGGCACCTCGAGTGCCGCGGTGGGTGTTGCCGGTCAGGCCGGCGGTGACGGCGGTGATGCCGGTGATGCGGGTGCCGCCGGTAACGGTGGTGCGGCCGGGGCCGGTGGCGGAACGGCCGCCGCGGGTATCGCTGGTGATGGTGGTGATGGCGCCGATGGTGGTTCCGGTGGCACCGGCGGCGCGGGCGGTGCCGGATACAGCGGGGTCGCCGATACCGGCGAGGACGGCACCGATGGTGGTGCCGGTGGTGCTGGTGGCCTGGCCGCTGGCGGTAGCGCGGGCGGCAGTGGCGGCAGCGCTGGTGTCGACGGTTCCGGCGGTGACGGCGGCAGCGGCGGTGCCGGTGGTGACGGTGGTGACGGCGCATCGGGTGTGACCGGCGGGGGTGATGGTGGTAAGGCCGGTAACGGTGGCGCCGGTGGCGATGGTCAGGCCGGTGGTATCGGCCCGGCCGGTGACGGTGTGGCCGGTGATGGCGGTGCTGCCGGTGCCGGTGGTGACGGTGGTGCCGGCACCGATGGTGCGAAGGGTGCGGTGAGTATCGGTGGCGGTGATGGTGGTGCCGGCGGTGATGCCGGGGCGATCGGTTCCGGCGGGGCGAGCGGTTCCGGTGGCGCCGGTGCCGATGGTGCCGGTGCCGATGGCGGCAACGGTGGCGCCGGCGGCGCGGGTCTGAGTGCCACGGACACTTCTGCTGTCGGTGGCACCGGTGGTGACGGTGGTGACGGTGGTGCGGGATCGGGCACCGGTAACGGCGGTGTCGGTGGTGACGCGGGTACCGGCGGTAACGGCGGTGCCGCCGAGCCGGGCTCGGGTCGGCTCGGTACCGCCGGTGGTCGTGGTGGCACCGGTGGTGCCGGCGGTGATTCCGTCGACGGCATCGCCGGCGCTGGTGGCGCCGGTGCTCGGGGCGGTGACGGCGGTGACGGCGGGTCGGGCGCGACAGGCGGCGGCTCCGGTGGTGTCGGTGGTAATGGCGGCGATGCGGGCGCCGGTGGTGCCGGTGGTACGGCGTCGGGAACGGGTATCGACGGTGATGGCGGCAACGCGGGCGCAGCCGGCAACGGCGGTGCCGGCGGTGCCGGCACCGCCGGGGTCAACGGCACCGACGGCGGCACCGATGGTGCTTCCGGAACGGTCGGCGGTGATGGGGGTGCCGGCGGTAACGGTGGTGCCGGTGGCGCCGGGGCCGCTGGCGGCACGGGCGCAATCGCGGGTATCGACTCAGCCGGCGGTAACGGTGGTGCCGGAGGTGATGCGGGCGCCGGCGGTAACGGCGGCAACGGTGCGGCGGGCACGGCGAGCTCGGTGGTAGGTGTTGCCGGTCAGGCCGGCGGTGACGGCGGTGATGCCGGTTCCGGTGGTAGTGGAGGCAACGGCGGTGCGGCCGGTGCCGGTGGCGGCAATGCCGGTTCGGGCACCGATGGTGACGGCGGCAACGGCGGTGACGCCGGCACCGCCGGTAACGCCGCCGACGGCGGCGATGGCTCCAACGGCAGCAACGCGGTCAGTGGCGGCGCTGTCGCGCAGGCCGGCACCGATGGCGGTGCCGGCGGCAACGGTGGCGCGGGTGGTAACGGCGGCGCGGCCGGGAAGGCCGGCGGAGCGACCGGGACGGACGGCGCCCAGGGCAACGCCACCAACGGCGGCGGTGCCGGCAGTGGCGGCCTCGGCGGTAACGGCGGGTCGGGACTCAACGGCACCTTCACGTCGATCGTGAACCGCCCGGGTGCGGTCGGCGGCAACGGCGGTAACGCCGGCGTCGAGGGTCAGGGTGGCAGCGGCGCGAATGTGACCACCGCCGGCGCCTTCGGTAACGGCGGCAACGGTGGCAACGGCGGCAACGGCGCCAACATCGGCGGTGCCGACAACTTCGGCGGCGACGGCGCCAATGGCGGTAACGGCGGCACGGCGACCGGAGGGACCGCCGGTAATGGTGGTAACGGCGGTAATGGCGGCAGTGGCGGCCCCGGTCGCACCCCGACCACCGGCGGCACGGTCACACCCGCCAACGGCGACGACGCGCCCGCGGCCGGCGCCGCCGGTAACGGTGGTAGCGGCGGTTCGGCGACCACGGGAATCGGCGGGACCGGCGGTAACGGCGGTAACGGCGGTAACGGCAACAGGGCTGGTAACGGCCGCGACGGCCAGGTACCCGGGGTCGCCGGCGGTGCCGGTGGGCTCGGCGGTAGCGGCACCGCCGGCGGTGCCGGTGGCGCCGGTGGCAGCGTGACCGATCCGACCGGCACCAATGGCAACGGCGGCAACGGCGGTACGGGTGGCGCTGCCGGATCCGGCGGAAACGGCGGTAACGGCGCCGCTGGTGACGCCGGAACGCCTGCCGGTGCAGCCGGCGGCGACGGCGGCGACGGCGGCACCGCGGGTGTCGGCGGCGCCGCCGGTGCTGCGGGCACCGGCGGCACCGGTGGTACGGCCGGTTCGGCCGGCTCCAACGGCACCGACCCCACCGGCGGCGGCAACGGCGGTAACGGCGGCGCCGGCTTCAGCCCCGCAGAGGGCGACGGCGGTGCCGGCGGTAAGGGCGGCGACGGCGGCAACTACGGCAGCGGCGGCGCCGGTGGCGCGGGCGGTAAGGGCACCAGCACCAGCGACAACGCCAACGGCGGGGTCGGCGGCGCCGGCGGCGCCGCCGGATCGATCGCGGGCACGGGTGGTGCGGGCGGAGCCGGCGGCGATGCCTCAAGCATGGCCAAGCGCGCCATCGCCGGCAACGGCGGCAGCGGCGGTTCGGCCACCAACGGCACCGCCGGTGACGGCGGTAAGGGCGGGTCCGCCACCACTACCGCGACTACAGGGGGCAACTGGCGCGCCACCGGCGGCTCCGGCGGCGCGGGCGGCACCTCGGTCACGGGTGACGGCGGCAACGGCGGGGACGGCGGAAGTGCCAACAGCGCCAACTACATCGCCACGGGTGGCGATGGCGGTGACGGCGGTACCTCGACCAGTGCCAGCGGCGGTAACGGCGGCAACGGCGGCGCCGCCCAAACGGATTCCGCAGACAACGATGACGCCTTCGGCGGTGCAGGCGGCAACGGCGGTGGCGGGGCCGTCGATGGCGGCAACGCCGGAAACGGTGGTTCAGCGACCGCGACCGCGGACGGCTCTGACGCCACCGGTGGATCCGGTGGTGAGGGAGGTGCAGCCGGTACGGGAAGTGGCGGCCAAGGCGGTAACGGCGGAGACGCCACCGCTGAGGACGGCTACGCGTACGCCGGCGCCGGCGGCAGCGGCGGCACATCGACCTCAGGGGACGGCGGCAACGGCGGCGATGGCGGCGATGCGCAAGCCAATGCCAACTATGTCGGTATCGACGCCATCGGTGGCGACGGTGGTGCCGGCGGCGCCGGCGGCGGCGACGGTGGCGACGGCGGCAAGGGTGGCCGCGGCACCGCACTGGCTAGTGGAGGCGATTCCCAGGGCGGCGACGGCGGGGTCGGCGGCCAAGGCGGCACCGGCGACGGTGGTGCCGGCGGGGCGGGCGGCGATTCCTACGCAAACGATGTCAACCTTTCCTCCGGCGGCTCCATCGGCGGCACTGGTGGTGCCGGCGGCGATACCACCGACGGTGCCGGCGGTGCCGGCGGGAACGGTGGAAACGGCACCACCGAGGGCGGCGAAGTGGTGGGTGGCGCCGGCGGTGACGGCGGCACCTCGACCAACGGGCCTGGCGGAATCGGCGGCGACGGTGGCACCGCCACCAACAACACCCTCGGCTTCGCGACCGGTGGTAAGGGCGGTGACGGCGGCGGCGGCACGGGTGGCGCGGCCGCGGGCAAGGGCGGCAACGCCTCCCTGGCCACCGGTGGCACCGGCACCGGTGGAGCCGGCGGTGTCGGCGGTGACGGGAGTACCGGAAACGGCGGCGACGGCGGCGACGGCGGAGACGTTCTGGGTGCACCGGATGTGGGCGCCGGCGGCGCCGGTGGCGCCGGTGGCGGATCGATCTCCGGCACCGGCGGCAACGGCGGTAAGGGCGGAGACGCCACCGCCGTCGGCGCCGATGAGTCCGCCACCGGCGGCGATGGCGGGGCAGGCGGCGCCTCCGTGGACGGCGATGGTGGCAACGGTGGCGACGGCGGCAACGCCGACGGCACCGGCCTGGGCACCGAAGCCTACGGCGGCAGCGGCGGCGCCGGCGGCGCCTCGGTGAACGGTACGGCCGGCGATGGTGGCGCTGGCGGAAGTGCCACCAGCGAGGAGTACTTCGCCTACGGCGGAAATGGTGGTGATGGCGGCATATCGACCAGCGCCGACGGCGGCGACGGCGGCAACGGCGGCTCCGCCGAATCGAACAGCTTCATCGGTGGCGATGTCGTCGGCGGTGACGGCGGGGTCGGCGGCTCCGGTGGCGGCAACGGCGGTACCGGCGGTAGCGGAGGTGTGGCGACCGGAACGTCGGATACCGACGAGACCATTGGCGGATCCGGCGGTGACGGCGGCAGCGGCGTTAGCGGAAACGGTGGCGCCGGCGGTAACGGTGGCAACTCCGTCGGCTCGATCGAGGGCACCGGCGGTGACGGCGGGACGGGCGGCGGCTCGACGGACGGTGACGGTGGTGACGGTGGTGTTGGTGGGTCCGCGGCCGGCGATTCCGCGACCGGTGGTGCCGGCGGTGCGGGCGGTGCGGCCGGTGGCGCCGGGACAGGCGGTAACGGCGGGACCGGCGGCGCTGCGGTGGGCGGTCCGATCAATAACGCGACTGCCGACGGTGGCGACGGCGGCGGCGGCGGCGACAGCCTGTCCGGTGCGGCCGGGAACGGCGGCACGGGCGGCAACGGCATCATCGATGCCGGGCCCAACCCGAGTATCACCATCACGGTCAGCGGTGGCAGCGGCGGTGACGGCGGTGACAGCACCGCCGGCAATGCGGGCGACGGCGGTGACGGCGGCAGCGCACAGGCGCTTGGTGCCACCTCCGGAAGCGGGACGGCAACCGGCGGCAACGGCGGCAACGGCGGGCTGGTGTCCGGCGGTGTCGGCGGCACGGGCGGCACCGCCGTGGGCAGCGGCAGCGGCACGGCCACCGACGGAACCGACGGCACCGATACCCCGCCGTCGGTCGTGACCTTCACCAACTACACCACCGCCGACGGGCTGGGCTCCAACTCCGTGCGGGGGGTCTATGCGAGCGGGGCAACGGTGTACGCCGGGACCTTCAACGGTGGCGTGGGCATATCGACCGACGGTGGGGTGACATACACCGCCTACACCACTGAGGACGGTCTGGGCTCCGACAATGTGCAGGGTGTGTACGCAAGCGGGGCAACGGTGTACGCCGCGACCACGGGGGGGCTGAGCATCTCGACCGACGGTGGGCTGACCTACACCAACTACACGACCGCTGATGGGTTGGGCTCCAACTCCGTGGCAGGTGTCTACGCAAGCGGGACAACGGTGTATGCCGCGACCCGCGGGGGCGTGAGCATCTCGACCGACGGTGGGGTGACCTACACCAACTACACCACCGCCGACGGGCTGGGCACGGACTTCGCGCGCGGGGTGTACGCGAGCGGGTCAGCGGTGTACGTCGCGACCATTCAGGGCGTGAGTATCTCGACTGACGGTGGGGCGACGTACACGAACTACACCACCGCCGACGGTCTGGGCTCCGACAGGGTGCTGGGCGTGTACGAAAGCGGGGGAACGGTCTACGCAGCAACCGAGGGCGGGCTGAGCATCTCGACCGACGGCGGCATGACGTATGCCAACTACGGCGAGGCCGAAGGGTTGGGCTCCAACGCCGCGCAAAGTGTGTTCGCAAGCGGGGGAACGGTATATGTCGGCACCCGGTCGGGAGGCGTGAGCATCACAGACGACGGCGGGGCGAGTTTCACCACCTACACCACCGGCGACGGACTGGGCGGCGACAATGTACGGGGTGTATACGCAAGTGGGGCAACGGTGTACGCCGGGACCAGCGGCGGCTTGAGCATCGCCACCTTGCCGTAACCGGGCCGACCCGCCGCCGGCGGTGACCCGGTGAACGCGACCGGGCCTAGACCGCACCGAAGAGCGGTACGCCCACGTCTGTGCACGCGGACATCAGGCGCTTGTCCCGGGTCCACAGCGTCGTTCCGGGCACCAGTGTCACCGCGGCCATGAGGTGAACGTCGACCGTGCTCAGCCCGCGGCCCCAGAGTTGCAGACGTTGATCCGCCTGGAAAGCGACCGATCCGCGGACTCGCGTGCGTGGTGGCTCACCGATGGAAACGTCGCGCCAGCGGTCCACCCCGGCCGGGGGAGTGGCAGGTGTAGCCATTCGGGATGCGCAGCAGGTAGTCCTGGTGTTCCGGTTTTTCCTCCCAGAAGTCCGATGCCGGGGTCACCTCGTGGACCACCGTGCCCGGCCACAGCCCGGCGGCGTCGACGTCGGCGATGGTGTCGCGCGCGATCTGCTCTGCTCGTCGTCGAGGTAGAAGATCGCCGAACGGACCGAGATCAGCTCCGACTTGTACACCCATCACGCTTCCGAATGACATGGCTGATGTCGTGCGCGACAAGGTTTCCGCCGGTGACTACGCCAGCGAGAGCGAGGTGATCCGAGAGGGTCTGCGGGCGTTGTTTGCCCGCGATCGAGCGGTTGAAACCTGGCTTCAGGCCGAGGTCGCCACCGCCTACGACGCCGCAGTCGAAGACACCACACGCACGGTTTCGGCACAAGCAGTACGGGATCGGCTGGCCGCGGAGCAGGCCGGAGGCGTGTGACGTTCAGCGTTACCTTCACACCGGAAGCCGGATACCTACCGACGGGGAGCGGACGTTACGCCGGTAGCGGTACCTCCCAGGGCAGCGAGTAATCGGATATCGCCAGTGGCGTCAGCTGGTGGTACCCATGATGCTGCTGACCGGCCCGTCCGTCAGACCTTTTCCCGCCGCGGCAGCGTCCACCCCGGCCGGGGGTAGTGGCAGGTGTAGCCGTTCGGGATGCGCAGCAGGTAGTCCTGGTGTTCGGGTTCGGCCTCCCAGAAGTCCGATGCCGGCACCACCTCGGTGACCACCGTGCCGGGCCACAGCCCGGAGGCGTCGACATCGGCGATGGTGTCCAGTGCGACGGTCTTCTGCTCGTCGTCGAGGTAGAAGATTGCCGAGCGGTAACTGCTGCCGACGTCGTTGCCCTGGCGGTCCTTGGTGGTCGGGTCGTGGATCTGAAAGAAGAACTCCAGAAGTGCCCGGTAGTCGGTCACCGCCGGGTCGTAGACGATTTCGACGGCCTCGGCGTGGCCGGGGTGGTTTCGGTAGGTGGCATGGGCGTTGCGTCCGCCGGTGTAGCCCACCCGGGTGGAGATCACCCCGGGCTGGCGCCGGATCAGATCCTGCATACCCCAGAAGCAGCCGCCGGCCAGGATCGCGGTCTTATTCTCACTCATCTCGGTCTCCTTGTCTGTGAACAACGTTCGGTACTCGCCGTAGCCCTGGGCCTCCAAGTCGTCGCGGTGCACGAACCGCAGCGCCGCCGAGTTGATGCAGTAGCGCAGCCCGCCGCGATCGCGTGGGCCGTCCTTGAACACGTGCCCCAGGTGGCTGTCGCCGTGGGCCGAGCGCACCTCCGTGCGCGGGAAGAGCATCGTGAAATCGCGTTTGGTGACGACGTTGTCGCGCTCGATCGGGCGGGTGAAACTCGGCCACCCGGTGCCGCTGTCGAATTTGTCCACCGAGGCGAACAGCGGCTCACCGGACACCACGTCGACGTAGATCCCCGGTTCGTGGTGATCCCAGTAGTCGCCGGTGAACGCGCGTTCGGTGCCGTTGCGCTGGGTCACCCGGAACTGCTCGGGGGTCAGGTCATTCGTGTCGTAGCTCATGTCTGTACCAGTGTGCGCCGGAAACACCCCGCCGCGCCCGTCGTGGTGGCTCACGGTTACGGACTTGTCAGAGTCGGCGCGGCGTGTGGACAACGGGTGGACAGCGATCTGGAGGCTCTCGAGGAGACCATCGCGGTGCTCTCGGACGCGGCCGTCATGCAGGCGCTGGCCCAGGCCGAGGCCGAACTCGCCAGAGGCGAGGGCGAAGGCGAAGAGAGCCTGGCGGCCGCAATGAGGGAGCGCTGAGGCAAGCCCGCTCCCCGATAATCCCTACCGGGTCGGCAAGCAGTTACGGGCGCCGCTCAGCGATCGCCACAGCGCCCGCCGGGGGACATACCGGGTCGTCTACCGCATCGACGACGAGCGCCACCGGGTCGAGGTTCTGGGTGTGTTCAGCCGCGCGGACGCCTACCGCAGGCGATAACCAAGGGCGTCGGCAACCTCGACAAGCCCGCTGAGAACGTGTTCTAGTTTGTGCTGTGGCGGCACCACGATTCTCCCGCGCCGAACTGGCCGACGCCTTCGCGACCTTCGAGGCGACCGTGGACACCGCCGCCCGCACCCGCGACTGGGACGCCTGGGTAGGCCATTACACCGACGATGTCGACTACATCGAGCACGCTCTGGGCACCATGAAGGGCCGCGAGCAGGTGCGGGATTGGATCTACCGCACCATGACCACCTTCCCCGGTAGCCATATGACCGCGTTCCCGTCGCTGTGGCACGTCATCGACGAAGACACCGGTCGGGTGATCTGCGAGTTGGACAACCCGATGCGCGACCCGGGCGACGGCACCATCATCAGCGCCACCAACATCTCGATCATCACCTACGCCGGTGGCGGACTGTGGTCCCGCCAGGAGGACATCTACAACCCGCTGAGATTCCTCAAGGCCGGCATGACGTGGTGTCGCAGGGCCGCCGAACTCGGAACCCTCGACGCCGAGGCCGCCGCCTGGATGAGCGCGCAGGGCGGCACCCGGTGACCAGCCCGAAACTCGTCATTGGGGCCAACGGGTTCCTCGGCAGCCACGTCACGCGCCACCTGGTCGAGGCCGGCCACCAGGTGCGGGTGATGGTGCGCGAGGGCGCCAACACCGTCGGGATCGACGACCTGGACACCGAATCGAATTCCCGAGTCGCTCCGCTCCTGCCCGCCGAACGTTTCGTCGGCGACATCTGGGACGACGCCACCCTGACCGCGGCGATGACCGGATGCGATGACGTCTACTACTGCGTGGTGGACGCCCGTGGCTGGCTCACCGACCCCGCCCCGCTGTTTCGCACCAATGTCGAGGGCACCCGCAATGTCGTGGATGTCGCCAAAGGTGTTGGACTGCATCGCTTCATCTTCACCAGCAGCTACGCCACCGTCGACCGTCGTCGCGGCCGGGTGGCCACCGAGACCGACGAGATCACCGATCAGGGCCGGCTGACCGACTATGTGCGCTCCCGCGTGCAGGCTGAACGCCTGGTCCTGCAATCCGGGTTGCCGGCGGTGGCGATGTGCGTGTCCACCACCTACGGCCCCGGGGACTGGGGCCGCACCCCGCACGGCGCGATCATCGCCGGCGCGGCCTTCGGGAAGCTGCCGTTCGTCCTCGGCGGTATCGAACTGGAGGCCGTCGGCATCGACGACGCCGCGGCCGCGCTGATCCTGGCCGCCGAACGCGGACGCGTCGGCGAGCGCTACCTGATCTCGGAGAAGATGATCAGCAATGCCGAGGTGGTGCGGATCGCCGCCGAGGCCGTCGGGGTGCCGGCCCCCACGAGGACCATCCCGCTGCCGGTCACCTACGCGATGGCCGCCCTCGGCAGCGCCAAGGCCCGGCTTCGCGGCACCGATGAGCGGCTGAACCTCAACGCGCTGCGCTTGATGCGCGCCGAGGCGCCGGTGGATCACAGCAAGGCCGTGCGCGAACTGGGGTGGCAACCACGACCGGTGGAGGACTCCATCCGGGCGGCCGCGCGGTGGTGGGTGACGCTGCGGGCCGCCAAACGCGGCGCTTCGGCTCACGACTAGAACTCCGACCAGTGTCAGACCAGAAAAGCGACTGCCGACTGGTCTGTTCAGCTGTCGCCACCAGCCGCCCGGGCCATCGACCGCCTGCCCCACAAGGTCGCCGCCGCGGTGGCTGAGTACACCGAGACCCTGCCACTGGACCCCCACCGATTCTCCACACCTCTGCGCTTCGAACTGGCGGGATGGCGGGTGGCGCGGCGCGGGGACTATCGCGCGATCTTCCGTCTGGGCAATCGGATTCTCTACACCGGCCGGGTGAAGCATCGTGCCCACGCCTATCGGTGGCCCCGAGACGGGTGCTCTACGAAACCCGGTTCACGTCGGCGACCCGAACCGTCGTGACGCTGATCGAGCAGGAAGCCGACGGCCGACGCGGCTTGGCCGAGGGCGCCGGGAATGGACGGGCAGGTGATCATCCGCCGGGTGTTGGCCCTGATGCGGGTTTCGTTCGACAGGACGGCGAAAGTCCGATGATTCCGGTCGGTAGTCGCTCGGAGGTGGGCAAAAGCATCTCACGGTCAGACACCCCGGCAGCCCGTCCGGCATGGGTACGGTACGGAGATGCCCCCGGTGATAGGCGCCGTCTCGCACTGGTTTGCGGCCCTGCCCACCCCGCGCCCGGCGTTGCCCGGCGACCGCGACGCCGATGTCTGCATCATCGGCGCCGGCTACACCGGGCTGTGGACCGCCTACTACCTGAAAAGGGCCGACCCGGGTCTGCGGATCACCGTCCTCGAAGCCCGCTTCGCCGGCTTCGGCGCCTCGGGGCGCAACGGCGGCTGGCTGTCCGGCCTGGCACCGGGGCACCGCGGTCTGCTGGCGAAACAACATGGCCGTGCGGCGGTGATCACCTGGCAGCGAATGCTCAACGATGCTGTCGACGAGGTGATCGCCGTCGCCGCCGGCGAGGGTATCGACGCCGATATCGTCAAGGGCGGCAATCTCGAGGTGGCCCGAAACCCGGCCCAGGACAACCGGCTGCGCGCCACCGTCGCCCAGGACCGCAGCTGGGGTGTCGACGGTATCGAACTGCTCCGCGCCGCCGAGGTCGCCGACCGGATCGACGTCGACAGCGCGGTCTCGGGTTCGTTCAACCCGCACTGCGCGCGCATCCAGCCGGCCAAACTGGTCCGCGGACTGGCCGAGGTGGTCGAACGGCTCGGTGTCACCGTGTACGAACAGACCCGTGCCACCGCGATCGCCCCCGGGTGTGCCCGGACCCGGGCCGGTGTCGTCCGGGCGCCGGTGATCCTGCGAGCCACCGAGGGGTTCACCGCCCGGCTGCCCGGGCTGCGCCGCCGCTGGCTGCCGATGAACAGCGCCATGATCGCCACCGAGCCACTGCCGCAACGGGTTTGGGACGGTATCGGCTGGGCGGGCTGTGAAACGCTCGGCGATCTGGCGCACGGTTTCTGCTACGCCCAACGCACCGCCGACGGCCGCATCGCCCTGGGCGGCCGGGCGGTCCCGTACCGCTACGGCTCGCGGATCGACCGCGACGGGGCCGTCGGTCAGGACACCGTCGACCATCTGACCGGGGTGCTGAACACGGTACTGCCGCAGACCCGCGGTGTGCCCATCGCGCACGGCTGGTGCGGGGTGCTGGCCGTGCCGCGGGACTGGTCGGCGACGGTCCGGTTCGACCCGGGCTCCGGGATCGGTGAGGCCGGTGGTTATGTGGGCCACGGCGTCACCGCCGCCAACCTCGCCGGACGGACACTGGCCGACCTGGTGCTCAGGCGCAGCACCGCGCTGACCGAATTGCCCTGGGTGGACCACCGGTCCAGAGCCTGGGAACCCGAGCCACTGCGCTGGCTGGGGGTGCGGGGTCTGTACACCGCCTACGCCGTGGCCGACCGCCATGAGGCCCGCGGCGGGTCGGGCACCTCCCCGATCGCAGGGCTCGCCGATCGAATCACCCGCCGGCCGTGAGCGTTTCGATGCGCGAACGGACGCTGACCTTCCCCGGACCGGCCAGCCCGGGCCATACCCTCGCCCCGCAGCGGCGCGGCCCGGGCGACCCCTGCTTCCAAGTCGGCGACCATGGCGTCATCTGGCGTACCAGCCTGCAGAACAGCGGACCGGTGACGGCCCGCATCCACCGCGGGGCGCCGCACACCGTGGGATGTCAGGCCTGGGGTGCCGGGGCCGAGGAGTTCCTCGACACGCTGCCCGCGCTGCTCGGTGCCGACGACGATGCCGACGGCTTCGCCCCCGAACATCCGGTCCTCGCCGCCGCCCGCGCCAGAGTCCCGCATCTGCGCATCGGCCGCACCGGCCGGGTCCTGGAGGCGCTGATCCCCGCCGTACTCGAACAGCGGGTCCAGGGTGTCGCCTCATTCCGGTCCTGGCGGCTGCTGGTCACCCGGTTCGGCAGCCCGGCGCCGGGCCCCGCGCCGGAAACCATGCGGGTACCGCCGCCCGCGGAGGGGTGGCGGGCCATTCCGTCCTGGGAGTTTCATCGCGCCAACGTCGATCCCGGCCGGGCCCGCACACTGGTCGGCTGCGCCCAGCGCGCCGGGTCCCTGGAACGCCTCGCCACCCGCCCACCCGCCGAGGCCCGCACCGCGTTGACCTCGCTGCCCGGTGTGGGGGCCTGGACCGCCGCCGAAACCGCCCAGCGGGCCCTCGGTGACGCCGATGCGCTGTCCGTCGGGGACTACCACCTGGCGGCCATGATCGGCTGGACGCTGCTGGGACACCGCATCGACGACCCGGCGATGGTGGAGCTACTCGAGCCGCTGCGCCCGCATCGGTACCGGGCCGTACGTCTGCTCGAGGTCAGCGGGCTGGCGCGGCTGCCGCGGCGTGGCCCCAAGTTGGCGGTGCAGGACATCAGCCGACTCTGAGAGCCGACTCTTTAGAGCCGGCCCCGAGCGCCCGGCTCAGCCCTCCAGAGCGGTGTCGCGCACCGGGCGGTCGGCCAATTCGTCGGTCCGGCCGAACAGCAGCGGGTAGAGGGCCCCGGCCAGGGCCGCACCGACCAGGGGAGCCAGCCAGAACGCCCACAGTTGCGCCGGTGCGCCGGCCCCGTTGAAGAACGCCACGCCGGTGGAGCGCGCCGGGTTCACCGAGGTGTTGGAGATCGGGATCGAGATCAGGTGGATCAGCGTGAGAGTCAGGCCGATCGACAGCCCGGCGAAACCCTTCGGCGCGCGGTCATCGGTGGAGCCCAGGATCACCAGCAGGAAAATGAACGTCAGCAGGACCTCGACGATCAGCACGGCGAGCAGCGAGTATCCGTGCGGAGAGTTCGCCCCGTATCCGTTGGCGGCCATATTGCCGCTGGCGTTGAACAGCGGCCGGCCCTTGGCGATCACCAGGATGGTCAACCCGGCGAGCAGGCCACCGACGATCTGGACCGCCCAGTACCGCGGCACCGCGGCCCACTCGACCCGTTTGGCGATGGCCGCCCCCAGGGTGACCGCGGGGTTGAAGTGGCCGCCGGAGATGGTCCCGAAGGCGTAGACCCCGGTGAGCACGGTCAGGCCGAACGCCAGCGACACTCCGAGGTAGCCGATACCCACCGAGTAGTCGCCGGCGGGGTTGGCCGCAAAGACCGCGGCCCCGCACCCACCCAGCACCAGCCAGAACGTGCCGATGAATTCCGCCGCCAGGCGGTGCGTCATGGTTGGTGTGGTCACAGAACTCCTCAGGCAGATTCGGACGGCCGACTCGGATGATCCGCCGGGAAGTATTCCATCCGGCGTGGCGTACCGCAGGAAATAACGTCGACTTTGCCGGGCGGATCACCGGGGCGGACGGATGGCGGGCGCCCATGCCGGTGCGGGGCCGGCCGGGTACCCGCGGGAACACCGCTCGATGGGGCTGTCATTCCTACGAAATGATGTCGAATACCGCCCAAGTTGGCATGTTCGGGTCCGCGAACATATCGTTTTGGTACCTGTTGACGCCAAAAAGGGGCGCCGTTCGCCGCCGCACGGCCCAACCCCGACGGGACGCGGTGTCGGCTACCCGCCACCACGCGACATTTGAAGGGTCAGGTGCGTATGCCCAGTAGTGTCGGGCTTTACAACCCCGCGTATGAACATGATGCCTGCGGTGTCGCGATGGTCGTGGACATGTACGGCCGGCGCAGCCGCGACATCGTCGACAAGGCCATCACCGCCCTGGTCAACCTGGAACACCGCGGCGCGGCCGGTGCCGAACCCAACAGTGGTGACGGCGCCGGGATCATGCTGCAGGTCCCGGACCGGTTCCTGCGTGCCGTCTGCGCCGAACAGGGCGACTTCGAACTGCCGGAGGAGGGCTCCTACGCCACCGGTATCGCGTTCCTGCCGCAGTCCTCCCGCGACGCCCTCACCGCCTGTCAGGCCGTCGAGAAGATCGCCGAGGCCGAGGGGCTGACGGTGCTCGGCTGGCGGGATGTGCCCATCGACGATTCCTCCCTGGGCGCACTCGCCCGCGATGCCATGCCGACCTTCCGGCAGGTGTTCATCGGCTGGGGCGAGCGCAGCGACGGGACGGGTTCGGCCGCCGACGGTCTGGAACTGGAGCGCCGGGCCTATGTGGTCCGCAAGCGCGCCGAGCATGAGCTGGGCACCAAGGGGCCCGGTCAGGACGGCCCCGGCCGGGAGACCGTCTATTTCCCCAGCCTGTCCGGTAAGACGCTGATCTACAAGGGCATGCTGACCACACCGCAGCTGAAGGCCTTCTATCTGGACCTGCAGGACGAGCGGGTGGAGAGCGCGCTGGGCATCGTGCACTCCCGGTTCTCCACCAACACCTTCCCGTCCTGGCCGTTGGCTCACCCGTTCCGTCGCATCGCCCACAACGGCGAGATCAACACGGTCACCGGGAACGAGAACTGGATGCGGGCCCGCGAGGCGCTGATCGACAGCGATGTCTTCGGGTCCGAACTGCACAAGACCTTCCCGATCTGCACTCCCGGTGCCTCCGACAGCGCCCGTTTCGATGAGGTCCTCGAACTGCTGCACCTCGGTGGGCGCAGTCTGCCGCACGCCGTGCTGATGATGATCCCGGAGGCCTGGGAGCGCAATGAGGCGATGGACCCGGCCCGCCGGGCCTTCTACGCCTACCACGCCGCGCTGATGGAACCGTGGGACGGACCGGCGTCGGTGTGCTTCTCCGACGGCACGGTCGTCGGCGCCGTACTCGACCGCAACGGTCTGCGGCCGTCGAGGATCTGGGTCACCGACGACGGCCTGGTGGTGATGGCCTCCGAAGCCGGTGTGCTCGATGTGGATCCCGCCCGCGTGGTCAAGCGGATGCGCCTTCAGCCGGGCCGGATGTTCCTGGTCGACACCGCCCAGGGCCGGATCATCTCCGATGAGGAGATCAAGGCTGAGCTTGCCGCCGAACAGCCCTACGCGCAGTGGCTGGAGGCCGAGCAGGTTCATCTCGACGATCTGCCGCAGGGACCCTACATCCGGATGCCGCACCACCGGGTGGTGTTGCGCCAGCAGGCTTTTGGATTCACCTACGAGGAACTCAACATGCTGGTGGCGCCGATGGCCCGCACCGGTATGGAGGCGCTGGGCTCGATGGGCACCGACACACCGATCGCGGTGCTGTCCTCGCGGCCGCGGATGTTGTTCGACTATTTCCAGCAGCTTTTCGCCCAGGTGACCAATCCGCCGCTGGACGCCATCCGCGAGGAGGTCGTCACCAGCCTGTCGGGCACCCTCGGCCCGGAACGTGATCTGCTCAACCCCACCGCGGAGTCCTGCCACCAGATCCTGTTGCCGCAGCCGATCCTGCGCAACCACGAACTGGCCAAGCTGATCAACCTCAAACCCGATGACGAGGTCAACGGCCACCGGCACGGTATGAGCTCGGCGGTCATCTCATGCCTGTACCCGGTGGCCAAGGGCGGGGCCGGCCTGCGCCGCGCTCTCGACGATATCCGCGCCGCGGCATCGGCGGCGATCGCCGGTGGCGCCCGGATCCTGATCCTCTCGGACCGGGAGTCCAACGCGACGATGGCGCCGATCCCGTCGCTGCTGTCGGTCTCGGCCGTACATCACCATCTGGTCCGGGAACGCACCCGCACCCAGGTGGGCCTGGTCGTCGAGTCCGGTGATGCCCGCGAGGTTCACCACATGGCCATGCTGATCGGTTTCGGTGTCGGGGCCATCAACCCCTATATGGCATTCGAGTCGATCAGCGATATGGTCGACCGCGGTGTGCTCACCGGCCCCGCGGGGCCCTTGGACCGCGATACGGCCCTCAGCAACTACATCAAGGCGGCCGGTAAGGGTGTGCTGAAGGTGATGTCCAAGATGGGCATCTCCACGGTGGCGTCCTATACCGGTGCCCAGCTGTTCCAGGCCATCGGGATCGCCCAGGACGTGCTCGACGAATACTTCACCGGCCTGAACTGTGCGGTCGGCGGGATCGATCTCGACGATATCGCCGCCGATGTCGCCACCCGCCACCAACTCGCCTACCTCGACCGCCCCGACGAGCGCGCACATCGCGAACTCGAGGTCGGCGGCGACTACCAGTGGCGCCGGGAGGGCGAATACCACCTGTTCAACCCGGACACGGTGTTCAAACTGCAGCACTCCACCCGCACCGGGCAGTACTCGGTGTTCAAGGAGTACACCGCTCTGGTCGACAACCAGAGCGAGAAGATGGCGTCCCTGCGCGGGCTGCTGGAATTCAAGACGGGTGCCCGCCCGCCGGTGCCGATCGACGAGGTCGAACCGGCCAGCGAGATCGTCAAACGGTTCTCCACCGGTGCCATGAGCTACGGCTCGATCTCGGCCGAGGCGCACGAGACGCTGGCGATCGCGATGAATCGGCTGGGCGGACGGTCGAACTCCGGTGAGGGCGGCGAAGCCGTCAGCCGTTTCGAGCACGACCCGAACGGCGACTGGCGGCGCAGCGCCATCAAACAGGTGGCCTCCGGCCGGTTCGGGGTCACCAGCCACTATCTGACCAACTGCACCGATATTCAGATCAAGATGGCACAGGGCGCCAAACCCGGTGAGGGCGGCCAACTTCCGGGTCACAAGGTGTACCCGTGGGTGGCCGAGGTGCGGCATTCCACGCCGGGCGTGGGGTTGATATCGCCGCCGCCGCATCACGATATCTATTCGATCGAGGACCTCGCCCAGCTGATCTACGACCTGAAGAACGCCAACCCCGAGGCTCGTATCCATGTGAAGCTGGTCAGCGAGAACGGGGTGGGGACCGTCGCGGCGGGGGTGTCCAAAGCGCACGCCGACGTGGTGCTGATCTCCGGTCATGACGGCGGTACCGGCGCCACCCCGTTGACGTCGATGAAACACGCTGGGGCGCCGTGGGAGCTGGGTCTGGCCGAGACACAGCAGACCTTGCTGCTCAACGGTCTTCGCGACCGGATTGTTGTGCAGGTGGACGGCCAGCTCAAGACCGGCCGGGACGTGGTGGTGGCCGCCCTGCTCGGGGCCGAGGAGTTCGGCTTCGCAACCGCGCCGCTGGTGGTGTCGGGATGCATCATGATGCGGGTCTGCCACCTCGACACCTGCCCGGTGGGGGTTGCCACCCAGAATCCGGTGCTGCGGAAGAAATTCACCGGACAGCCCGAGTTCGTCGAGAACTTCTTCGTGTTCATCGCCGAAGAGGTGCGGGAGATGATGGCCCAGTTGGGTTTCCGTACCGTCAACGAGATGGTCGGCCAGGTCGACGTGCTCGACACGGCCCGCGCGGTGGCACATTGGAAAGCGCGGAAACTGGATCTGGCCCCGGTTCTGTACGAGGCTGAATCGGCGTTCATGAACCAGGACCGGTACTGCAGCTCGCGCCAGGACCACGGGCTGGACAAGGCGCTCGATCAGCAGTTGATCGCGCGCTGCCGCGAGGCACTGGATTCGGCGGTGCCGGTGCGGTTCTCGATGAAAATCTCCAACACCAACCGCACGGTCGGCACCATGCTCGGGCATGAGGTGACCAAGGCGCACGGTGGCGACGGCCTGCCCGACGGCACCATCGACATCACCTTCGAGGGCTCGGCGGGGAACAGCTTCGGCGCTTTCCTGCCCCGCGGGATCACGCTGCGGGTGTACGGCGATGCCAACGACTATGTGGGCAAGGGCCTCTCCGGCGGTCGGATCGTCGTGCGGCCCTCCGATGACGCCCCGGACGGTTATGTGGCCGAGGACAACATCATCGGCGGCAATGTGATCCTGTTCGGCGCCACCAGCGGCGAGGCGTTCATCCGCGGCACCGTCGGGGAGCGCTTCGCGGTCCGAAACTCAGGGGCGCAGGCGGTCGTCGAGGGGGTGGGCGACCATGGTTGCGAGTACATGACCGGCGGCAGGGTGGTGATCCTGGGGCCGACGGGGCGTAACTTCGCCGCCGGTATGTCCGGCGGGATCGCCTATCTGTACGACCCGCAGGGCCTGCTGCCGGCCAACCTCAATCCCGAGATGGTGGATCTCGAGGGGTTGGGCGACGATGACATCGAATGGCTGCGCGGCACGCTGGCAGCGCATTGCGATGCCACCGATTCGGCTCTGGCCCGGGCGATCCTGGCCGACTGGCCGCGAAAGGCAGGGGATTTCGTGAAGGTGATGCCGCGGGACTACAAGCGGGTACTGGCCGCGATCGCCGAGGCTGAACGCACCGGTGCCGATGTGGACGAAGCGATCATGGCGGCGTCCCGTGGCTGACCCGAGCGGTTTCCTCAAGTACACCCGCCGCGAGACCCCGAAGCGCCGGCCGGTTCCGCTGCGGCTGCGGGACTGGAACGAAGTCTACGAGGACTTCGACCACGGGGCGCTGCAGCAGCAGGCGGCTCGCTGTATGGACTGCGGAATCCCGTTCTGCCACAACGGCTGCCCGCTGGGCAACCTGATCCCGGAGTGGAACGACCTGGTCTACCGGGACCGATGGCATGACGCCATCGAACGACTGCACGCCACCAACAACTTTCCGGAATTCACCGGTCGGTTGTGTCCGGCCCCGTGTGAGTCGTCCTGCGTCCTGGGAATCAACGCCGATCCGGTGACCATCAAACAGGTCGAGGTCGAGATCATCGACAACGCCTTCGACGAGGGCTGGGTGCAGCCCAACCGACCACATCTGGTCACCGGTAAATCGGTGGCGGTCGTCGGTTCGGGTCCGGCCGGCCTGGCCGCCGCCCAGCAGTTGACCCGCGCCGGCCATGACGTCACCGTCTTCGAACGCGCGGACCGGATCGGCGGCCTGCTGCGCTACGGCATCCCCGAGTTCAAGATGGAGAAGCGGCATATCGACCGCCGCCTCGAGCAGATGGTGGCTGAGGGCACCACGTTCAAGGCCGGTGTCAACGTCGGCGTCGACCTCACCGCCGACGAACTGCGGGAGCGCTTCGACGCGGTGGTCCTGGCCGGCGGTGCGACCGACTGGCGCGACCTGCCCGTTCCGGGCCGCCAGTTCGCCGGTATCCACCAGGCGATGGAGTATCTGCCGTGGGC
>Ga0180434_10002168_pt1 | contig 26829 bp, 30 predicted proteins | sample SS_ome_7_FD_132453 | JGI IMG/M metagenome (GOLD analysis project Ga0180434, IMG submission 132453) | Hypersaline lake sediment archaeal communities from the Salton Sea, California, USA - SS_1_D_2 metaG | ecosystem: Environmental > Aquatic > Non-marine Saline and Alkaline > Hypersaline >... | reverse complement strand
GTCAGAATCTTCGCCAGCACCTCCTTTTGAAGAAGAAGTTGAAGGTAAAGGTGAAACAGTTTCAGAAATTTCTAATAATATAGCTAAAATATTATCAATTGCTAATCTATTTTCTTTTTTGAAATCATGTACTTGATCTATGCCTAATAATAAACCCAAAAAAATTTTATATTGATCACTTGAAATCATAATTGGTTGTTGAATAGACATCTATATAATAAATATATAATTAAATAAATAATTAAATGAATAAATTATGAAGCAGGTAAAGGAGCAAGACATAATCTAATAGATCCGAGAGAGGCAACATTATATTTAACTACTAAAGGTAAATTATTTTCTAGATACATTTCAATTTGGCTACAGAGATTTGTACATTTAATAAAATAACTTAAATTTTTGAGAGAGAATTCTCCTTGTATAATTTTGCTTGAATCTTGTTTTTGAACAAATTCCATATTTCCATCAGATTCAGTTCTTCTAATTTCAGCTTCAGCAAATTGTCCTCTACACTTAAAAATTAATTCACTTCCAACAGATTTAATTTCTAATTTTTCAGAAATACATGAGAGATCTCTGATAATTTTTTGAAAATCACTTGAAGGCATATTTAAAATTGAAGAGAAAGTTACATCAGGAATTTCTAATTCATCACCTTCAGGTTCTATTAATCTTAATTTTTGAATTTTACATTGTTTAATATCTCCATTTTCAAATTTTAAACCAAGATGATGAACAATTCCCTCTGAATAATCATCTTGATCAATATAAATTGTTAATGTATCATCATTATCAATTGTATTAATAAGTTTAAATAAATGGAACATATTTACACCAATAACAATTTTATCTAATTGACAATCATAAAGTTCAAAATTTTTAGATCCTAGAAAAAGATGAGCTAATATAGTATGAGATTTATCCATATTAATAATTCTAATTCCATCTTTTTGAAATGAGATGTTAGTTTCAAGTAAAATATCTTTAAGAGCAGTCATTAATGTACGAAAAGGAGCAATTTGAACAGTTTGAATAGTTAATACATTTCTATTAGACATTATATAGATCAAATATTAAAAAAAATCTTTAAATACTTATAATTATGTATGTTAAATGTTATTACTTTAAAATAAAAAAAAATAAAGAAATAAAAGTTTATATAATAATGAGTGAAGAAGAAAAACATTTAATTTCATTTAAAAATATAATTAAAAACTTAGAAGAAAAATATAAAAAAACGCCAAATATTATAAATAAATTAAATAATTATTTAATAGATGGCTTGGATAAACATCTAGAACAGTTTTGTATTAAAGAAAATAAAAAATATTTAAATAATTTAGAAACATGTGCTATGAGAGAAGAGAGAAAGTCACAATTAATTAATTATCAAGAAGAATTTTTAACCAAATTTTTATATATTTATAAATATTTTTATATTAATAGTACAGATTTCTTTATTTCATATGATAGTGAAAACTTTAAAGTAGAAAAAGAAGATGATATATTATATAAAATTTTAAGTTCAATCTCTCAAGATGAAAATTTAAAACCATGGAAATATAAAATAAAAATATCTGCTATTAAAAAAATTAAAGAATCTACAATTTTAAATTTAATTCCTGAGAGATTTACTATACAAAAATGTATTAATCTTTTATTATCAATCAATATCTTTAATACAAAAGAAGAAACAAAATATTTTTTAATAATAATCGGAGATTTAATATTAAAAAAAAATGATAATTTAATTTATCTAATAAGTATTTTAGGTAAAAATTTTATAAAAATATTATCTGATCAATGTTATTTTTATTTTGGAATTAATATAAATAATTCAATAAAATTTAAATATCATGAACAATTAAATCATAATGATTATAGATTATTAAAAATTAATAAAAAAATTAATGATTTATCTGAGATAAATAAAGAATGTTTAAATATTTTATGTGTTGCTATACATTATTCCAAAAGATATAAAAGTGCAGAAGATTATTTAGAAAGTGAAGTTAGTGAAGATTTATCAAATTTTTCTTTATATTTAAAAAATAAGTCTATAGATATAATTACCAATGAATTTATTAATAAAAATTTAATAAAAATAGATGGAAATTCAATCTCTCAAAAAAATATGTTATATTTATGGAAATCTTATCTTGAAGAAAATAATCTACCTTCTTTAATTTTTCAAAATACTCTCAAAAATAAACTCAAAGAATGTCTTAATTATAATGAAGAGAAAGAAATTTATAATAATGTTTTTAGTGAATCTCTCCCGATTGTCAGTCAATTTCAAGAATTTTGGGATAAAAATATTATTGAAGAAGAAGATGAATTAGGTATTGAAATTTCTGAAATTAAACATTTATTTAAAACAAATTATAATTTAAAAGTTAAAATACAAGAAGATTTTATTATTAACATTATTAAACACTTTTATCAAGAAATTATTATAGTTGATGATAAACATATTTTAAATATATCTTGTATTTTATGGAATAAGAGAGATGAAATTAATAAATTCTTAGAAGAAACTAAAAATCTATTTATTAATAATAATGAAAAATATCCTATATCTATAGATTATTTATATGATAAATATTCTCAAAATAATAAAAAAAATACTTCCATTATTAAAAAATCTTATTTTGAAAAATATGTTATTGAATATCTAAATAATTATTTAGATGATAATAGATTAATTTCTAATTTATGGTGGAATAATAATTAATTCTTTTTAGTTTTTCTTTTTCTAGTTTTTTTTTTTTTATTTTTTCTTTTTTTTTTTTTACTTTTCTTCATTTTTAATTTTCTTTTTCTTGTTAATCGTTTCTTTCCTCCAGCCTGATTTGGCCACCAAGAATCAGCCGCATTTACCACATGATTTCGCCATCCTCCTTCATAAATTTCTAAGGCTTCATTACAATCATTATTAGCTCTCAATGCCATAATTTTTGCTAGATTAGCTGGTACTCCTTTATCTATTACACATTGTATTTGTTCCGGAGTTGAGAAAGGAACGTTACCCACTGTAACTCCTGAATCAGATAAAGGTTTTACTATAGATTTATCAGTTTGCATAGGCGATAAGTGTGGAATATTTGAACCAGCAGATAAATTTCCTGATAAAAATGAACTCATTATAAATATAAAAAGATTTTATTATATTAAATAAAATTACTATTTACATATATTATATGAATAAAGATATATATCCAACTACAAATTTAGAAGATAAATATTTACAAAGATTTTTACCACATAAAGAAAGACTTAAAAAACCTAAACTTTCAAAAAGAGAAAATATTAACTATACTATTGGACTCTTTATTTTTATAGTTTTTTTTATATTTTTAATACCTTTTTTATTATATAAATTTAATTCTTTTACTTTTTTATTAGTTTATTTTTTAAATCTTGATTTAACAGCTACTATGTTAGGAAGTATTGAAGGACCTTTACATAAATATTTTAAATATTTATATAGTGATTCTACTCCATTAATAGGATATATCTCTCAAACTTTAATTGCTTTAATTGTATTAGGGGCAGTTTTTGTAATCGTCGTAGGAAGAAATAGAAATAAAAGTATAGGAATAGGTTTAGTTAGATATTTATTTACTATATTAATTACCTTTTTAGCACCAAATAGATTTATTAGTGAAATTATGCATAATTCATTCATATTTTTAAATAATTTCAAAAATATTTCAAATACATATAAACCTTATTTTGCTTTAATTCCTGGAGTTTTAATTACTTATTTATTCATTTTAACAGAAACATTTGCTTTAGAAAAATTTTCTAAACCATTAGGTAATATTTTTGATAAATATATTAATAAATTAAAATTTATGAAAAATCTTGAAAAATATAGAAAATAATTTTTCCAATATATTATTAATTTTACAACCAGATTCTCCTATTGTTCCATCTACATCAAATAATATTAATATTTTTTTCATTTTTAATTAATATTATTTTTTTTTATAATATTTAAATTATTTAAAAAAAAAATTACCAAAGTTTTTTACCAGATTTTGTCATATATGCTCTTCTTGCAGTTTTTCTATAATCTCCTTTTCTAGTTCCGTGATGTTTTCTAGATTTCAATGGGGTTCTTTTTACATATCCAAATTTACCTTTTTGTGTAAAATAACCATGTTTTTGTAATCTTTTCTCTCTTTTTGCTGAAAAGTGTTTTTTTTTAGAAGCTATTTTTCCTCTTTTTGTCTTAATAAAATCAGATTTTACTAAATCTCCCTTAGTTTTATACGCAGTTCCATGCCAAACTTGAGCTCTAGATCCTACTAATCTTTCAAAAACATGACCTTTAATATGATATTTTCCATCGGCACTTTTCATATGTTTCTTCATATTTATATATTAAATATAGAAAAAAATTGTCTAAAGAGGATTATTATTTGGATTACGATTCCCTGTACATTGAGGACAGATAGCAGGAGGATGACATTGGTCATATTCACCACAATTAGGATTTCTAGTTATAAAATGAACTGTATTTTTCCTATGAGAGGATGCATTTAATATTAAATTAGCATTTTGCATATTCTTAGTCAATGATGAACCCATAGTATCTATATATTTATATGGTAATGGGTGACCTGCAATCGGTTGATAATTCATTGATAATTCTGGTCTGTAACGAACATAATTACAATTATAATTATACTTTCCTTGACACAATCCTTCCAGTTTAAATACATTTCCAGGTCCTCCACCAGCTCCAGGAACTGGAGGAGGTGGAAGAGGTGGCGGTTTAGGAGGAGGAGCTCGTTTATATAAACCTGAATTACATGATTGAGTTATAGCCACTCTTGTAGCGGTATCATTAGTTTCTGCAAAAAGAACATCTTCAGGAATTTCTTCTTCAATAATATCAATTCCTTTCCAAAGTTGATTTACTATACCTAGATAATTTTTATTACTTAATGCTTTAAATGGCTGAGTTTGTAATTTTAGTTTAAATTTACTAGGATTTCTATCTGGTTCACTTGTACATTGTGCATCATCAGTAGTGGCATAATAAACTTCTCCATTAATAGGTAAATAACTACACTGACTTCCACAAACTTGATTAATAATCCAATAATAATTTACCATAAACTTATTATTAAACCAATCATTAACAACAACATTTCCATAATCTGATCTACCAGTAGCAATATTTGTATCTAGAATAGGTATATTTAAAGGTGTTGCCTTACCCAAACCCAAAGTATATAGATTTTGAGCAAAAGGCTCATTACAATCCAACAATATATCTAAACAATTAGGCTCTTGTCCAACTCCTGAACTTTGTACACATGAATCATATTGAGGTGTAAAGAAATTAATAGAATTATTATTACCTGGAGTGCATGAGTAATCTGTCAATCTTCCATAACAAGAATCAGCACCACTATAAGTACCTCCACCAGCAGGTTCGGGAGTAAATGTAAATGTAAATAATCTAGCAGAATTAAATTGAAATTGTTCACTAGAATTTAATGCATCTACCCATAACACATTCTTCCACTCAGGTTCACGTCCATAATCACCATTTCTTCCCATAGCATTATTACAAGATCTACAATTATAACCTTGAGTTAAATAATCTGGATAAGGAGGATTATAACCATAATCAGGTTCAGCACCATTAGGTCCCCAATTTCCCCACCTACAAACTCCTCTTCTAGCTATACTTGGTTCTGGATGAGGAACTGGATCAGTAGGTCCACATTGATTAGGTTCATCATATTGAGGATGTTTTTGATCTGTACCTGGCCTACCCCAGGGTTGTGGAAAGCCTTTTCGTTCTGTAGGTTGATAACCACTACCAATATATCCAGGATCTCCAATCATTTTTCGCTCTAAATTTAATTTTTGTATTGCATTTGGTGGCGTAGGATACCAACAAACACCACAGTCATAACAAGACCAACTATCTAGACCTAGTAAAGAACCTGTACTAACATAGGAAGCAGCATCAGCAGCTATTTCTGATGGAAAATCATATCCAGTACAAGGAAACCAGCCAAATGTTAATCCAGTTTGAATTATATTTGGTTCTAAAAATGCCCATTGTGGTTCAGTAACATGATATCCTGTTGGTACAAAACCTTGAGGTTCTTTTATAAAACAAGCTGGTTTTCCTGGAACTACACTTGCTACCATAGGACCTTGAGGTTCAGGAGTAAGTGAAAAATTATTAATTCCTATCCAAGCATTAAAGGCTGCTCCTTCAGGAGTTGAAGGTTCACCATAAATTGCAGGTTCTAAACCTACTCTAGTTGAGACTTGTATCTGCCTAGCAAAATCATTATCGTCTATTATACGATAATTTGAAGATTCTCCAACACTGACTAAATGTGGAGGAGTTGGACCATAGAATGTCATTCTTCTACATAAATCTTTAGGATCTTCAAAAATATTAACAGCATAGCCACAAACTTCAAATCCATTATTTTCATTTTCTTCAAATAGAGGTTCATTAGTTTTAATTAATGCATCCCAATCTAATCTTAAATTAAAAGAAAAAGATCCATCAGGCTCACCGGTTGGTTGAATATTAAATTCAGGTTCATCTGGAATCCCATTGGCAAATTCGGGTTCACTAAGATCAGGATAAAATCTGATAAAATCGGCATTAAGTGGATAAGGTGAATATAAATAAGTAAATCCCATATATAAAATTTTAAAATATTATTTAATTACAAGTTATTTTTATAATAAATTGAAATAATTTAAAAATTTTAAAATATAATAAAATATGTTGAAAGAAGAGGATTTATCTAAACAATACCAAAAAAAAAGTGATAAACAACATGTATTAGATAATCCGGATACGTATATAGGATCTATTGAAAAAGTAGATACCATACAAAATATATTTAATGAAAATAATAATTTAATTGAAAGTAAAGAAATTTTGTTAATTCCAGGTTTATATAAGTTATTTGATGAAGGTATTGTAAATTGTAGAGATCATTATGTAAGAATGAAAAAAGAAGAAAACGATAATCAAGTAAGTTATATTTCGGTAGAAATAAATGAAGATATAATTACAATGACTAATGATGGAAATGGAATAGATATTGCAGAACATCCTGAATATAAAATTTGGATTCCAGAACTAATTTTTGGTCATCTAAGAACATCAACAAATTATAAAAAAGATGAAAAGAAAATAGTTGGTGGTAAAAATGGATTTGGTTTTAAATTAGTATTAATTTGGTCAACTTGGGGAAAAATAGAAACAGTTGATCATAACCGTGGATTAAAATATGTACAAGAATTTAAAGATAATTTGGATATAATTGGAAAACCAACTATTACAAAATGTAAATCTAAACCTTATACTAAAGTTAGTTTTAAACCTGATTATAAACGACTTAAACTTGACGGATTATCTAGTGATTTAATTTCATTATTTAAAAGAAGAGTATATGATATTGCAGCAGTAACAGATAAAACAGTAAAAATTAAATATAATGGAAATCTGATTCCAATTAAATCATTTGAACAATATTTAAATTTATACATTGGAACAAAAAGTGAGTGTACAAGAATTTATGAAAATGCAAATGAAAGGTGGGAATATGCAGTTTGTTTAACACCAAATGATGAATTTACTCAAGTATCTTTTGTAAATGGTATAAATACAAGTAAAGGAGGAAAACATGTTGAATATATATTAAATCAAATTATTAAAAAATTAGTTCAATATATAAAAAATAAAAAACATGTAGATGTTAAACCGACTACAATTAAGGAACAATTAATGTTATTTATTAGATGTGATATAGAAAATCCTTCATTTGATAGTCAGACAAAAGATTATATGAATACTCCGATTTCCAATTTTGGATCAACTTGTACAGTTAGTGACCAATTTATTGAAAAAATCGCAAAATTAGGCGTAATGAATGCAGCTTGTTCTTTAACAGAAATTAAAGAAACTAAACAAGCTAAAAAAACAGATGGAGTAAAAGTTAAGAATTTAAGACATATTACCAAATTAGTAGATGCAAATAAAGCAGGAACAGAAAAATCAAAAGATTGTACGATTATCTTATGTGAAGGAGATTCAGCAAAAGCAGGAATTATATCAGGTCTATCTAAAGAAGATAGAGAATGGATAGGAGTTTATCCAATGAAAGGTAAATTATTTAATGTTAGAGGAGAGAAAGATTTAAAAATTGCTGAAAATAAAGAAATTTGTGAAATAAAACAGATTTTAGGTTTAGAACTAGGAATGAAATATACAAAAGAAGTAATTAGTAAAAAATTAAGATATGGAAAAATCTTATTTATGACAGATCAAGATTTAGATGGAAGTCACATTAAAGGATTAGGTTTAAATTTATTCCACTATCAATGGCCCTCTTTAACCAAAATTGAAAATTTTATTGGATTTGTTAATACACCCATTTTAAAAGCAAGAAAAGGTAATAAAGAATTATTATTTTATAATGAAGGTGAATATAGAGAATGGAAACTAAAGGGAGAAAATAATGGATATAAAATAAAATATTATAAGGGATTAGGAACAAGTACAGCTAAAGAATTCAAAGAATATTTTCAAAATAAAAAAGAAGTAATGTTTCATGAAGATGAAGAAGATAAAGTAGATAATATTGATATGATTTTTAATAAAAAAAGAAGTAATGATCGTAAACAGTGGTTAGAAAGTTATAATAGAAAAAATTATTTAGATACAAGCAAATCAAATGTTACATATAAAGAATTTATAGATAGAGAATTAATCCATTTTTCAAAATATGATTGTGATAGATCAATACCTGGTTTAATGGATGGATTAAAAATTAGTTTAAGAAAAATTGCATATTCAGCTTTTAAAAGAAACCTAATTGAAGAAATAAAAGTTGCACAATTTAGTGGTTATGTATCAGAAGTTTCAGGTTATCATCATGGAGAAGCAAGTTTAAATGGTGCAATTATAGGAATGTCTCAAATATTTGTTGGTTCAAATAATATTAATATCTTTGAACCTAGAGGTCAATTTGGAACAAGAAATCAAGGAGGTAAAGATGCAGCATCAGAGAGATATATATTTACTTGTTTGAATCCTTTAACAAGAGATATTTATAAAAAAGAAGATGAAAATATTTTAGAATATTTAGAAGATGATGGAACACCAGTTGAACCAATTTATTATGCACCAATCATTCCAATGATTTTAGTAAATGGAACAAAAGGAATAGGAACGGGCTTTAGTACAGATATAATTCCTCATGATCCATTAGATATTATTGAATATTTAAAAAATAAATTAAATAAGATTGACAAAGAAATAGAAATAAAACCATATTATGAAGGGTTTACAGGAGAAATTATTAAAATTTCTGATAAAAAATATCTTATTAAAGGAAAATATAAAATAGAAAAGAATTTAGTTCATATTACAGAATTACCTATTGGATTGTGGACTCAAGATTATATAGAATATTTAGCATCATTATTAGATAAAAAATCTCAAAGTGAAAAAATAATTGTAGATTTTAATGATATAAGTAATGATACAATGATAGATATTAAAGTAATTTTTCAAGCTGGAAAAGTTAATGAATTATATAATGATAAAATAGATGAAAATATTAATGGATTAGAGAAATTTTTAAAATTATATAATTATCAAACACTAACCAATATGCATTTATTTGATTATAATGATAAATTAAAGAAATATGAAAATGTAAAAGAAATAGTAGATGATTATTATATTAAAAGATTAGAATTATATAATAAAAGAAAAGAATATCAATTGAAAATATTAAGAGATGAATTAGTAATTTTATCAAATAAAGCAAGATTTATTCAAGAAAATTTAGATGATTTAATAGATTTAAGAAAGAAAAGTAATTTAGAAAATGAAAATAAATTAATGGAAAGAAAATATGATAAAATTGAGAATAGTTATAAATATTTATTAAAATTACCAATGGATAGTGTAAGTCTAGAAAATTTTGAAAAATTAATGAAAGAAAAAGATGAAAAAGAATCATTAATTAAAAGATTAGAAAGTTTAACAAATATAGATTTATGGTTAGAAGAAATATCTATTCTGGAAAATAATTATAAAGAATATAAAAAAATAAGATATAATATTCAGAATGGTATTGAAATTACTAATAAAGTTAAAAGTCTAAAAATTAAAAAGAAAATTTAATGATTATTAACAAACCAACCTTTAAATTCAACAGTTCTATCATTACTATTTCCAAAAATTGGTCTATCCATTATAGTATACACATTAGTAATATCATGCATATATTTAGCATAACTTGTTAAAGATGAATAAATTTGAGGAACAGCATATTGAAGAACTAATTGATTAAGAGCATTTACTTGTTCTTGAATATTATTAGGAAGATTTTTAGAATTTTCTAAATAAATTGCTCTCATTATAATTTGTAATTCATCTTGATCTTGCATACCAATATTATAAGCTCCATTTGTCTTTTGTTGAATTGCTTGAATAAGTAAATTATTAATATTTCTAACATTATCAGCAGAGAAAAAAGCACAAGATAATTCAGTTTCTTTCCAATTACCAACTAATGAATCTCTAAATGATACAGTTTTTTGTACATCTATTTTATCAAACATTTGAAATTGAGCATTTATATCAGGTTGTGGTATATTAATTCTTCCATTTCCACAATTTTCATAAGTGCTAAATTGATAATCTTGATTACTACAAGGAATATTTTTTCTATTAAGATTATTCATTGGTATATTTACTTATAAGAAAAAAAAATATAATTATTTATATATAATGGGTTTTAATTCAGTAGTTTTAACAATTGCCATAGCTATTTTAGTAATTTGTTTAATATTAATTGGTTGGGGTATTTATGAGTCCGTTTATGGTAGTGAAGCGAAATGGCCACCTATTTCGTCTAATTGTCCAGATTATTGGATAAGTAAATCAAGTTTTGTAGATGGAAATAAAAAAGACAGAGTTAATCATTGTATTAATAATCTTAAATTAGGCTTAGGATCCGCAGAATCTGGTAATCCAAAATGTGATAAATTTATACAAGATAATGTTAAGACTAATTGTGAAAAATTAGCTTTTTCTAGAGTATGTGGAGTTAATTGGGATGGAATTACAGATAATACTACATTATCTACTAAATGTCAAAAATCAAATCATTAAATAATTAATATAAATAAAAATATATTATATATATCATAATATAGATATGATATATATTGATTTATTACCTGATGAAATTCTAGATATAATTTTTCAAAAATTACAACCAAGTGAAAAGATATTTTTAAATAAAAAAAATTATTATAAATATCATCATATTGTAAAAAATAAAATACAACCAACATTATATGAATCTTATTTGAGAGATATTATCCGATTTGATTATGTATTTCTTTTTAAAGAAATAATTAAAGAAAAATTTCAATATTGGATAATATATAATAAATCAATAAAATATCAAAATTTTATATTTACTACTTATTTTTCTTATATTAATTTTCTGGTAAATAAATATAACAGTATTAAAATTAAAGAACAAATAATTATTAATTTAATTAAAAATAATTGTGTAAATAAATGGGAAGATAAACCAAAAAATCTTAAAAGAAATCAATGGAGAAAAATATAAGAAAAAAAACATATAAAAAATTCTAGGTATACAGTATATGAATCAATTAGATATAAATACATTATTAGAACGAAATCAAATTAAAGAAGAAATTGTAAAATTGTTAAAAAATTTTAATAATAATAAAGATAATTTTTCATTAAAAAGAGGCATTTATATATATGGTGGACCTGGTATTGGAAAAACATATTTTATTAATTCTATATTAAAAGAATTAGATTATGATATTGTTAATTATGATGCTGGAGATATTAGAAATAAATCAGTAATGGAAACCATAACTCGTAATACCATGGCTGATAAAAGTATTATCAGTTTGTTTACTAAAAAACAAAAACCAATAGCTATAATTATGGATGAAATAGATGGAATGAATAGTGGTGATAAAGGTGGTATTAATTCTTTAATAAAATTAATAAGACCAAAAAAAACAAAAAAACAAAAAATGGAAGAAATTTCTTATAATCCTATTATTTGTATAAGTAATTATCATATTGATAAAAAAATTAATGAATTAATGAGAGTTTGTCAAAGTTTTGAAATTAAAACACCAACTAATAAACAAATTATTAATTTATTAAAATTATTATTACCTGAAATTAGTGTAAATAAAAAATTAATAGATAATATTACTTATTATATTCAAGGAGATCTTAGAAAGTTAGAAAATATTATTAATATTTATCAAAATAAAAATAATATAATAAAACCTGATATATTAAATTCTATTTTTTCAATTAAATCTTTAAATGAAGATGCAAAAGAAATTACAAAAAATTTATTAAATAATCAATATAATTTTAAAGAATATAATACATTAATGAATGAAACTGATAGAACAATTGTAGGTTTATTATTTCATGAAAATATAATTGACTTTTTGAAATTTAAAGATAAAAAAGAAAATATAAAATTATATATTAAAATTTTAAATAATATTTGTTTTTCTGATTATATAGATAGAATTACTTTTCAAAAACAAATTTGGCAATTTAATGAAATGAGTTCCTTATTAAAAATATTTTATAATAACAAATTATTTCATGATGAAAAAAATAAAAATCAACAAAAAAATAATAATAATAAAGAAGAAATAAGATTTACTAAAATTTTAACTAAATATAGCACTGAATATAATAATCAATTATTTATACAAAATTTATGTCAAGAATTAAATTTAGATATAAAAGATATGTTTAGTTTTTTCACCCAATTAAAAAATAATTATTCTGAAGATGATACTTATAAATTATTAGAAACCTACGAAATTACTAAATTAGATATTTCTAGAATTAATAGATATTTAGAAAGATTTTCAGAATATAAAGTAAAAATATCAAAACATACTGATGAAGATCTTGAAAAAGAATTTATACAAGAATTAAATTATTAACTTAAGAATCTTCAGAAACTACTTTATTTTCTTCTACTTTATTTGATTCTTCTGTTACTGATTCTTCTTTTACTTTTACAGTAACTTCTGTTAGCTCTAGTTTATCTTCTTTTTTTCCTGGTACAAATGGAGGTGGTTCATATATATTAATTATAAATTCATCTTCTACTACATCCGGTATACTTTGTTTTGAATTTTTAAATGTAGATTTAAATAATTGAATAGATTTTCCACTTAATGATGGAGCTTCAGTCATTAATCTCTCATATTCTTTCAATGAATATTCTGATAATTGATCTGCTGGAATTCTATCTTCTCGAGACATCCCCATTTGTAAAGTCATATATCTATAGAATGATCCAAATTGTTTAGATATACTATTATGATCAGCAGCTTTTTCTTCAGCTTGATAAAATTTAGATAAAGATTGTAATAATGCTGAAACTAAACCAATAGCTCCAACTCCAAATAAAAAACCATCTTTAATTTCTTGATCATCAATTGAAGTAGCCACTAGTGATAAACTAGATCCAACTGTTGTTACAAATATACTTGATAATGCAATTTTATTTGCAAATTTTTTCCAACTTCCTCCTGTATTAGCATGCATAAATCTTAATCCTGCAGCTTTTTCTCCCCATTGAGCTAATAATACTTCCATATTGCTACTCCAAGTTTTTGCATTTTGTTTTTTTCTTAATTCTGATAAAGTTGCAGCAGCTAATTCAGCTTCTGCATCTAATGCTTGCTCAGGTTGTATCCCTCCTTGTCCCGCCATTTTTATAATATATTTTAATAAAAAAATAAATTATAAAATATTAATTAATTATTTAATTAATCTTCCAGATTATCAAATTCTGAGGTGGGATATAATTCTTCCACTTTTATTTTACGCATCTTTTGATGACGAATCCATTCTTCTTTTGAATCATAAAATAATTTATTGGAATTTGGATTATAACAACCATTTGGTAATTTAAAGCCTTCATGATTAAATCTTCCTGATGCTTCAATAACACGAAAATAATTAGACTCTGATTTAGAACCAACTAGGTCATCATAAGCTACACCAGACATTGCATTTATAATTCTTCCTCCAACAACATTGGAAGGATAATAACTAGGTACACCTTTATTATGAAAGAGCAGATGATTATTATTTTCTGTCATTCTGAATATTATTATTTTTTCCATTTAATTTTATATCAATTTTTCAAAAATTTTAAAAAAATTGAATATTTTGTATCTTTAATTATATATTATATAATTATGCCACATAAAGATAAAAATGATACTGTAAGGAAAAGAGGTAAAGATAAACAATATGAGAGATTTATCAAAAATGGACAATATAGTCAAAAACATATAAGATTTATGGAAAAATTAAAAGAAAATAGAAAAATTAAGAAGGTTCAAGAATAGAAAAATTTTCTAATAATCTATTTTTAATTTCTAACTCACTTTTTAATCTGTTTATTTCATTTTGATATTCTGTTAAAACTTCAACGACCTTATCTGGAGGTAAAGCTAATTGTTGACCATTAACATTAACCATTATACTAGAATTTCTTGCATTTTCTAAATCTTTTTGTTTTTTTTCCATCAATTCTTTTCTTTGTTGTTCAATTTCTTTAATTTGTTCTAACACATCAGGTTTTGATGCAGGTAAACCTTGAGGATATTCTAATAATTTTTTGTGTATTTTATTTAAATAAAAATCCTTAATTTCTTCATTATTTTTAATAAAATTATCCACGGTCTTATCAGATTCTTTACAAAATCTAGGATCTTGTGATCCATCTAATAATTTTCTTTTATCAAAAGTATTATGTTCATGAGAAAAAACTAATATAACCTTAGTAGGATCTAATTGAATAAAAGGTATCGTATAATTTTTTAAAAATGCTTTTTCTTCAGCTAATGCTGCATGATCTTCATATCTATTATTTTCTAATAATTTTCTTTTAAAAGCGAATGTTCCTGCAGTTGCATGTTTATCACCATATGGACCAAATTGGTACATTTTTTCAATATGTTTAAAATATATATATATTTCACTGCTACCAGCACATAAAGCGGATTTATGAGTTTGTAACATTGTAACTGCATGAGAGACTCTTTGAGGTGGATAATAATCATCATCATCAATATAAACTATTATTTCTCCTTTAGACTTTTCATGCATAAAATTTCTCTTAGCACCTAAATGCATTTTTTTGTCAACTTTGAAATATTTCACAATATCAATATCTTTAACAAGATCTTCTATAGGATCAGTACCATCATCAACTATAATCCATTCCATTCTATCACGAGGATAATCTTGTAAATTAATACATTTTATTAAGGTTTCAATAAAAGGTCTTCTATTAAAAGTAGGAGTACACATACTTACAAATGGTTTAATTTTAACATCTTTTTTTCCTTTTTTTCCCATTATAATGTTTATAATTTTATTTTTATATACTTGTTTTTTTATTTAAAATTTTATCTATTAAATTATCTAAATGTAAAAAATATTCTATTTGATCAATATTATGATTTTGCACTATATGAAATAAATATACAATAAATGATTTAACTAAATAACTAATTAAAGAATCAAAAATATTTTTAAGAAAATTTTTAGTTATAATATTATTTCCAAGATAAGGAATTAAAAAATTAATAATAAAATATTCTTCACTTTGAGGATTTTTATTTTCAAGTAAAATTTCATTAATTATATTTGAAGCCATCTCAATAGATTTTTTTTGCTCTTTTAATATAAATTTTTTATCATTAACAAATAAATTTTTATTATTTTTATTATGATAATCTTCTTTACTTATTTCTTTATTAAATAATAAAAATTGTTTTTGAAAAGTAATGGATTTTGATTTTTTATTATTAGACATTTCACATAAATTAGCAGGTGCTGATTTTATTTTTCTTAAAACCATATTATATTTATTATTTTATTTTTAAATAAAAATATTAAATTAATTTTTTTTATAAGTTTGTTTCATATCTGAGAACAGATTTTTTGCTGATGATAGAACTTTCATTATTAATAAAATTGCCCAAACTCCCCACATTGTTCCTGTTACTGATGGAGGAAGTAAATTCTGTTGTTGAATATTTAAAGTAACAATAGCTGTTAATAAGATAGTTATAATATCTTTATTACAATAGAAAACATTAAATATTCCGGCTGGATAAATAAATGTTGGTAAAAATAATTTAAATAAGGTTTGTAACCAAACTACTGTCATTGAAGCCGCTCCAAACATAATTAAAAATCCACCTGACCACATAAATATGGCAAAAGTTATAAAAACTATTAATAATAAAGCAAAATCTCCTAAATCTCTAATAAATCCTTCTAACCAAGCAAACCAACCACTTGGATTAATATCTATTCCATTTCGCCACCAACTTAATGATTTTGTAAATAACCATCCAGTAAAACACATTAAAATAAACATACAAAGTTGTCCCCAAAGATTAGGTGAACAATTATTACTTAATTTATTCATATATTTTGATAAAGTTGTTTCACCAGTAAATGGACCTGCCTGTTTATTACAATCAAATTTATGTAAAGAGGGTGGTAACCAAACCCATAAATAGGTCATAATTGAAACTATAGCTAATACTATACCTACTACCCAAGTTAGCCAAAAACCTATAATGGCTGGTAATAAAGGTACTAAGGAACTAACCAAATTTTGGCCTATTGGTATTGATAAAAATAAAACCCAATCTGGAACTAATCCCCACCATTTTTGACCTAATAAACCTTTCATTAAAGATCTAGCAAACCATTGTTGATTAGCTAACATATTTGCTATTTTGTATTTAAAATACCATGTAGGCCAATTAGAATTTTTCTTTGGATCATAACTTTCTAACCATCTATAAGGCCATTCTACATGATCATTCATATTAACATTATTATGTAAACCATATATAAATTTATGAATTTCATTAGCCCATTTTTGTTCAGCTTCTTGATAACCACAATCACCAGGAGTAAATGGATCAATATGACTAATTTGAGCTTCCTTTTCTTTTATCATTCTCTCTCTCTCTATAGTATCCTTAGCTACTTGTTTTATTTCAGAATTAATATCTGCTTTTTGATGATTTCTTTCTTCTGATTTTATGACTTTTGTATATTCCATATCTTCAAAAGCTGATTTATAAGAATTATAAGGTGGCAATTCTAAATCGGTTGGAAATATTGCGTCTAATATTGTTTGATTTTTATAAATCCCCGACTTATTCTGCAAACTTTTTTTTGATCTGTAATGTGGAAAAAATTTAACTAAAACTATACAATTAATACAAATAATTAAATATATAATTCCAAGAATTATAATTACCAAAGAATCTTTTAAAATAGTTCCCCATTGTATATCTTGATCTGCCATATTTATATATAATAATAAAATATATAGATTTTTTTCTAATTATATTAATATGGGAAAACTAAATTTATTATCTATAATTTTATTACTTATTATTTTATTCTCTTTATTATTTCCTTATAAAGTTAGAGAACATTATACCCAGATTGAAGATTCAGCCGAATATAGAACTGATGAAAGTAATCCTTTTGCATTTGGTCCTGAAAGTGATCAAGATAATACTTCTAATTGGGATGATAGTATATATAAGAATCTTCCAAAAAATATAGCAGTGGAATTTAATGATCCTAATAGAGCTTTTGCTGATATTAGTAGTGAAAAAGCAACAGAAAATTTAATTTTAGATGAAAAATTTGCTGAAGAACACCCAAAACTTTACAATAAAATTCTAGATATAGTTTTAAAATCCTATATGAATAATCCTGATGATTTAGAATATACTCTTAAAATTAAAAATAGAACTGGCGATAGTTCTTATACTAATTTAGTAAATCATATAACTACAATGAGTCCCGAAAATAGACATAAAATTAAACAAATTATTATGGAAGAAAATCCCTCAGCTGGTGATTGTAGTCTAACTTATCCTCATCCTTCTTATGCAGTTTTAAATCAATTTAAATCTATGTCTACTTGTAATCAAAATTGTGATAAAAAAACAGAAACAGGTTCTTGTCTACCTGTTGCTGCAAATTGTTATGTAAGTAAAATTTAAATTTATCTAGCATATGCCAAAGCACAATTTCCATTAGTAAATTTAAGTATATTATATCTTTCTTCCATACACTTAAAATTATATGTATATTCATAAATTGTCCACACTGGTTTATTAATACCAATAATACCTCCACTTGCATCACAAATTACTAATGTTTGTGCTGATGCATCTAATGGAGGCATATAAGTTTGAACTTCAAATTGAATTGTATTAAATTTACTCATATTTAATGCACCGCTTGGCTGAAAATCAAAAGGGTTACTATGTAAAGCAAAATTATAACAATTTAATCCTGTAGATGATGCAAAACCAAAAGTTCTAACATATTTTTCTACTTGACTAAAAACTTGAGATTGTAAAACATTTTCTCTATATTTTCCATCTAATAAAATTCCTGCTGATATTAATATATCTTTTTTATTTTTATCAGAATATTCTCCAGTAATCTTTATATTACTATCCCCATATCTTGCTCCTGGATGAGTTCCTGGACCATATGTATTGTTAGCACTATTACGAAAATACCAGGTATTAGCATTATATTGATTTCCACTAGGTGACCAAGTTACTGCTATATTATTTCCAAATATAGGTGGACCATTTGGACAACAAGGTGCTAAAAAATATCCATCACTATTAACCATAAAATTTCCTTCAGGATCAGCATTTAATAAATATTTTGGTTTTTCATCATACGCCCAATTAGTATAATTACTCCACTGATTTCTATTAATAACATCAGTTCTTTGAAAATAAAACATCCAATTACTAACTAAACCTAATGAATCTAAATTAATTCTTTGACTACCAACTACATTGTATTCGTACCATTCAAATATTTCTTTAATTAAATAATTTTGTGGTTTTAAAGCAAATACTCTTACCTCTTCTTGACTTAAAAATGCATATGTACTCATAATATGTATATCCGCATTCCAATTTGTATTTTTATTTGGAAATGTATCAAATGTTCCTCCTGATAAATCTAATGTAAATAAATATTCAAAAGGAGGTTGTTGAATAAATCTATAAAATTGAAACGCTAATTCTGTTTGTCTTGGTCTAACATAAGGTGCTTTTTGAGAACAATCTAAACTATTTAAAAATTGATTACCATCACCAGCTGTTCCGTGAGGTTCATAACCTGGACCTGGTATATTTTTAGGTATTCTCCAATATTTATCTGTTGCAGTAACATCTCTTACTACAAAAAGGTCTTCAATAGCTCTTAAAGTAAATTTAATTTCTAATTGATTATATTGTAAAGCTACTAACGGAAAAGCCATTTGACTAGCTAATGTAAACCAGATATTTATAGGAATATATAAAGTTTTGGCACGAATAGAAGGTTCTGCTCCAGCTGGACTAGAAGTATACCAAGCATTTGGATAATATCCATTATTGTTACTATAATTAGAAGGATTATTAAGTTCAGGAATATTTCCTGTCATTTGATAATAAAGTAATTTTTTATCTCCTCTGAAATCTCTCTCTACCAAATTAAACATATAATCTCCACTAAATTTTTGAATCATTTGTCCACCTACCATAAATGTAACTTCTTTTATTAATTGAGAACCCAAATTATCTATCCATTTAAATTCATATGGCCTCCATTGACTAAATTCAGGATCTGGATCTATTCCGTTTCTTGTAACTCTTGGAGTAACTTGTTCAGGAGTTAATATTGGACTCCAAATATTAGGTAAATTAACTACCAAATAAAGATCCATTAACAAATCTCCATATCTTGGAACTTTAAATGTAAAATAACTTTCTTGTGTCATATTTAGGATTCTTTGGCCTTGCACATCTAATCTAAATTTTTGTAAACCAAAATTTGTATACTTACTATAAGTAAATTTAAAATAAGTTTTTGAAGGATTTCCATTTAATATAACATTTTGATTTCCATAAGCTACAAGATTCATAAGACCTCCAGCCATTTTTTATATTATATAATTAATATAATATAATTTTAAACGATAGTTATAAAAAATATATTATTTAAATTATATAATATGGCATCAAAACAAAATCCCTTTTTATTAATAGGTGAACAATTAAAAGATATTAATTTATTTAAAAATATAGTATTTTTAATTATTTTAACTGTAATTGTAGCTGTTTTAATATGGCTCTTTGGTGTTTTTAATTTACCTCATAACAATTGTAAAAAATTAAAAGATGTATATAAAGATAAAACTGCTCCTTTAAATCCTATTTCTACAGATGATGTTTTTAATGAACCTTTATACGATTTCTATATTAAAACTGCTTATAATGCAGCTAGTCCTGGAAACTTTAAAAATAGTTTTGTTGATTCTCCTGATACTGATACTCCATTTTGTGCTATTACAACTTGTTTAAAACAAGGGTGTCGTTGTCTTGACTTTGAAATTTATTCAGTTAATCATGAACCAGTAATTTCTACATCTTCAATAGATAGTAATAATATTAAAGAAACATTTAATTATTTAGAATTTAGTAAAGCTATGCAATTCTTATCTGAAAATGCATTTAGTGCTAGTATGACTCCTTGTTTTAGTGATCCTCTTATTCTTAATTTTAGAGTAATGAGTAATATACCTAATAATCCTATATATCCACAAATGGGTACTGCACTTTTAAATAGTTTCCAAGATCGTCTTTTAGAAACTAAATATAATTTAATGAATAATTGTAGTAATATAGGACAGTTACCTCTTTCATTTTTTAAAGAAAAAGTTATGATTATTATTGATTCTAAAACTTATAATCATTTGAAAACTTTATGTCCTCCTATTCTTATGGATTGCTCTGGAAATTCTTCTGATTTAGCTAATACTTCAGAAAAAATTGGAAATCAAGATGGCGATAGATCTATGAGAAATTGTCAAAAACCTAATCTATTGGAATTTTGTAATATGCATTGTGACTCACCTTTCTTACATAGTTATCGTCAAAAACAATTAAAATTACAAGACTCTAATCAATTAGCCTTTTCTAATAAAACTTTAATGAGTATGGTACTTCCTAATTTTGATTATAAACCAACTAATTTTAATCCAAGTTTAGGATTTACAACTGGTTGTCAAATTATTGGTATGTCATTTCAAAATTTTGATGTTAATTTAGAATATTATTCTCTATTTTTTAATAAAGCTGGTTATGCATTTGCTTATAAACCTGCATCACTTAGATACATCCCTGTAAGTATTCCCGCTCCTGATCCTTATCCTAAATATACTAATGTTAATAGACAACCTTTAATTGTTAAAGATGGACAAGGAAATGATGTAAACTTAATTAATTATGTAGGACCTAATACAGAGGGAATAGAAAATACATTCCCTTTCCCTATTAATCAAGCTACTAAAAATCCCCTTGATTTCAGTGATAAATAAAATATAATAATATTATATGAATAATAAAGAAGAATTTCAAAAAAAAGAATTAGCAATTTTAAGAAAAGCAATAGATAAAGCTGAAGTTAAAGCTAAAATGGAATTATTAAATTCAGAAATTATTGGAGAAATTATTAATATTGTAGAAAAATTTTTGAGAGATAAAAAATTAATTTGTTATGGAGGAACAGCTATTAATAATATTTTACCAAAAGATGAACAATTCTATAACTATGATGTAGAAATTCCTGATTATGATTTTTTTTCTGTTAATGCTTTAAAAGATTGTAAAGAATTAGCCGATATCTATTGCAAACAAGGCTTTGATGATGTTGAAGCTAAATCTGGTGTTCATGAAGGAACTTTTAAAGTTTTTGTTAATTATATACCTGTCGCCGATATTACCCAAATTAATCCTATTCTTTTCAAATCTCTCAAAAAAGATTCAATTATCATTAATGGAATACATTATACTCCTCCTAATTATCTTAGAATGTCTATGTATCTAGAACTATCTAGACCTGCTGGTGATGTCAGTAGATGGGAAAAAGTTTTAAAAAGACTTATTTTATTAAATAAACATTATCCTATTGTGGGACATAAATGTGACAGACAAAAAATACAAAGAGATTTTGAAGGACCTAAATCTAGAGCTAAACAAATTTTTGAAATCACTAAACAATCTTTCATTGATCAAGGTTTAGTATTTTTTGGTGGTTATGCTAATCTATTATATAGCAAATATATGCCAGAAAATTATAAAAAAAATATAAAACCAATTCCTGATTTTGATATTCTCTCTGAAGATCCTTTGAAATCCGCTCAAATTCTTAAAGAAAGATTAATTGATAATAACTTTAAAAATATCAAAATTCTTAAAGCTAAAGGACTAGATGAAGTTATACCTGAACATTATGAAATTACTGTAGATGGAGATACTATTGCATTTATATATAAACCACTCGGTTGTCATAGTTATAATAAAATTAAAATTGATAAAAATATTATTAAAATAGCTACTATTGATACTATGCTTAGCTTTTATCTTGCTTTTATTTATGCAAATAGACTTTATTATGATCAAAATAGAATATTATGTATGGCTGAATTACTTTTTAAAGTTCAAGCAAAACATAGATTAGCTCAAAAAGGATTATTAAAAAGATTCAGCACTAATTGTTATGGTGTTCAAAAAACTTTAAGTTCAATAAGAACTGAAAAAACTAATAAATTTTCTAGACTCAAATTTTGTAGAAGTAAAAGAAATAAAAAATGTACAAAAAAATTAAGAAAACAATATGAATTAAATTTTCTTAGATATATTCCTAATGATTGCAGTCAAAATAAAAAAACAAAAAAAAACTAAAAAATAATATTATTTAATATATATAATGTTTAAAACTAGACATAGTGTTGAGCAATTAGCTTTACTTCAACAATATTTAATTTTTACTGCAATTTTATTTTAATTTGTATAGCTCTGTGGTTAAAAAAAAAGATCATAGAATTAAATTTGCTTTAATCTTATATGTATTCATTTCTCTTCTTTGGATTTTTCTTTACATTTCTGATAATAAAATCTTTTTTCCAGATGATACTGTTTTATTAAATTCTAATAAAATAAAAGCAGGACCAGTAGGATTAGCTAGTCATAATTAAATATTTTTAATAAATTTTTATATAAATATTTAATAGAATGACTTATAAGAATTATAATAATATAAATTATAATATTTTATTAGCATTTTCTATTAGAGATATTGCATTTGGAATTGCTACTGGACTTTTTTGTGGATGTGGGGATAGGAATTTAAATAAAAAAAGAAAAAGTAGTATTGTTCACTATAGAATAGGGTGTACTGATCTTTTACTTTATAAATTAAATAATTTATAATTTATTTTACTATATCTTTCTTTTTTAATCTTCTAACTACTGGAGGACATTCTCTTATACTATCTCCCCAACCAAATAATGATTTCAACAACCAAATTACTCCAATTGTTACAATAATAATTAAAATTATATGTAAGATCCATTTTAAAACTAGTGCAAAACCTTTTTCATATTTTTGCCCCCCTATCCACATTTCTAATAAATCATTTATAAGAAAAACAAAACCAATAGTTAAACCAGAATAAACTCCTGTAAATAAATAAGAATAAGTTGAATTTTTATTACAGAAATTAATATGAAATATTCCTTTAGTCTTTGGCTGTAAATCTACCTTTACTTTTTTCGCCATTATATATTTTATAATATTTTTTATTAAAATTGATAAAATTTTATATAAAAATTTAAAAATTAATTATGAAGGAATCATGGAAAAAAATATTAAAAAAATATGAAGAATCTCTAGAGGATTTTAAAATTGAATATTTATATAAACATTTTTATCAAAATCCCGATTTTAAATGTTTTCCTGAAGAATCAAATATTTTTAAAGCTTTCTCCTTTTCTGAAATTAATCAAATTAAAATTGTTATATTAGGACAAGATCCTTATCATGGAATTGATCAAGCTACAGGATTAGCTTTTGCTTGTAATTCTTTACATACTCCTCCTTCTTTAAATAATATTAAAAAACTCTTACTTAAAGATACTAATATAGAATTAAAAGATAATTCATTAGAACATTGGGCTAAACAAGGTATATTACTATTAAATTGTTCATTAACTGTTTTTGAAAAACAACCTGGTTGTCACTTAAAATATTGGAAAAATTTTATTGATTATATTATTTCTGAATTAAATAAACAAGAAAATATTATCTTTATTGCTTGGGGAGCTTTTGCATATAAAAAATTAGAAAATATTAATTTAGATAAACATATTATATTAACTAGCTCACACCCTTCACCTTTATCATGCAATAAAAAATTTAAAGAATTTCCAACATTCATGGAATCTAATGTATTTAGTAAAATAAATCAGTATCTAGAATCACAAAATCAAACTGTTATTAATTGGTAAATAAATTTTATTATTTGTTAAATTGAAATAAATATTTTTTCTTTTATTAATTAAAAATGGAGAGACCTTCATGGGATCAATATTATAAAAATATTGTTAATTTAACAGCTGAAAGATCAGTTTGTCCAAGATTACAAGTAGGATGTTTATTAATTAAAGATAATAGAATAATCTCTCAAGGATATAATGGATATTTATCAGGATGTCCACATGATCCTATCATAAAAGATGGACATAACATTGGCACAATACATGCTGAACAAAATGCTATTGTAGATTGTGCTAAAAGAGGAGTAAGTTCAAATTTATGTACCGCTTTTATTACACATTATCCCTGTTTTAATTGTTTTAAACTATTAGTAGCATCTGGAATAAACGAAATAAAATATTGTAATGATTATAATAATGATCCAGAAGTTAAAAATCTCTCAGAAAAAATAAATTTTAATATTAAAAAAATATAATAATTATTAAAATTAATATATTTAAATTTATTAGTTTGATATAAAATAATGATTATTCAATTTTCTAGACCTTTTGCTATTTTTGCTGTTCAAAAATTAGCTTTAATTGATTATGATGTAGCAACTAGAGTTTCGGATGCAGTAGCTGAAGTATCTATATTGGGATATCAACATGATATGCCATATATAGCTCAATATGCTATAGATGGTTTACAAAAATTAGATGAATTTGGAAGTCTTTTGATAGCTTTAGTAGCTTTTATTATAAATAATACTGTATAAAATTATATTTCATATATATAATAATTATATATGAAAATTTTAATAACTGGTGGTACTGGACTTGTAGGATCCGCATTTAAAAATATACAAAATAAATATAGTTATGAATTTTATTTTTTATCTTCAAAAGAATGTGATTTAAGTGATTATAAACAGACTTTTACTTTTTTAAATAATTATAAACCAGATTATGTTATTCATTTAGCTGCATATGTAGGTGGATTATTTAAAAATATGAATTATAAAGTTGACATGTTAGAAAAAAATATTTTAATTAATTATAATATTTTAAAATGTTGTCATGAAGTTAAAGTTAAAAAAGTAATAAGTTGTTTATCTACTTGTATTTTTCCTGATAAAACTAATTATCCAATAAATGAAAATATGTTACATAATGGACCTCCTCATTATTCCAATGATGCATATGCTCATGCTAAAAGATTATTAGAAATTCATAGTATTGCTTATCAAGAACAATATAATGATAATTTTATATGTGTAATTCCAAATAATATATATGGTGAAAATGATAATTACTCATTAGAAGATGGTCATGTTATTCCTGCATTAATACATAGATGTTATTTAGCTAAAAAAAAATAAAGAAAAATTTATAGTAAGAGGATCTGGTAAACATTTAAGACAATTTATATTTTCTGAAGATTTGGCTAAATTAATAATGTGGGTATTAGAATATTACGAACAAAAAGAAAGTATAATATTATCAGTTGGAGAAAAAGATGAAGTAAGTATCGAATATGTTGCTAGACAAATAGCAAAATTTTATGATTACGAACATATGATAGAATTTGATACATCATATTCAGATGGTCAATTTAAAAAAACAGCAGATAATAGTAAATTAACAAATTTATATGGAGAATTTAAATTTATGAATATAGATGAAGGAATTAAAAAAAGTGTAAAATGGTTTATTAATAATTACAATACTTGTAGAAAATAGATTTAATAACTTTTTTAATATTAAAATAAATTAAAGGAATATAATAACATCATAATTAATAATAATATTAAAAGTCCTGAAAAGGATAAAGAAATATAAGAAGAATTATTTATAGCACCCTTTTGAAAAGTATTTGATTGTGTAATATATTTTGAAAAAGAAAATGTTATCCATAAAAGTAAAATTATTAATATTATTATAAATATTCTATTAATTACTAAAGCTTTTTTTCTGTTTTATTAATATTGCAGCAATACCTGTTAAAACACCTGCTGTTCTCAATAAAGCTAAAAATGTCCTATCTAAAGATAAATCTACTTTTAAATGTTTATTTTCATTATTATCTACCATATTTACTATTTATATGTTTACTGTTGAGAAAAATAATTTAAACCTTTGGTTAAAAATAAGAAAACTACTCCAAATAATAAACTATTAGTTATATATCCTATCATATTTGGATTGCCATCACTCTTATATAAAGCTGGAATTAATTTAAATAAATATTTTTGAATAATAGGTAATTGAAATAGAAAATATAAAACAGCAATTAATATTGGTTGTTGAAACTCTTGAAAAGCC
>Ga0180434_10002166_pt1 | contig 26840 bp, 22 predicted proteins | sample SS_ome_7_FD_132453 | JGI IMG/M metagenome (GOLD analysis project Ga0180434, IMG submission 132453) | Hypersaline lake sediment archaeal communities from the Salton Sea, California, USA - SS_1_D_2 metaG | ecosystem: Environmental > Aquatic > Non-marine Saline and Alkaline > Hypersaline >... | reverse complement strand
GCGCGTCGATCATAGCTACGACGGCTTCGTTGCTGGTCACTGCGCCTGCTCCAGTCTGCGCGCAATTTCGAGCCGCTCGAAGAGTATGCGCTCCACGGCTTCGTCATCCGCGTCTGGAAACTGCGCCCGGATTCCCGAGCGCATGCGGCCACAGACTTCGTCAAAGAGATCCCCTGACGCGGCGAGCTTCTCCGCGGGAGACATGTTCCGCGCGGCACGAACCTTGTCGCGATAGAGTTCCTTGATCAGGTCGGGGTTGAACTCGCTCATCGTCGATTAGCTGCTTAACAGTCCTTTCCTACAGACCGTAGTAGAGATCGAAGCCAACCTCCAAGCCGCGCTCAGCCAATCGGCGTAAGGTCTCTGGCACCAGGCTGAATCCCTCATTGCCTCCGCCTTCGCCGAGGAAGAGGCCGCAGAACAGGTCGCACTTGAACTGGCGGTTGAGATCTTTCCACACCGCCGGATCAGGATTGAGTTCATCCAAGAGTTGGTTAATCGCTTGGTCAAGCTCGATCTCAGCAAACTGATCGAACTTCCGTTCAAGCATCCATGCCCCCTCCTTGGCTGAACGCTGGTACCGACCACGCAGTCGATCCCCCTTCCGGCGAGCGGTAGTCGGTTGTGCTTGCAGGACGCTGGATACCTCGTCAGGGTCGAGGTCAGCGCCGAAGACTCGGAGCGTGACGTTGAACTTACGCACGGGGCCGCCGATCGAGATGAGTCGCTCAGCGGGCACGTCCTCCGACCGCGGTGGCGGTGGCCGATTGTCCACTTCGTCACTCACGGGCACCTCCGAGTGCCGTCGGTGATTTCGACGGCCGGCACGGAGACCGGCCGCTACACGCAGGCACACACCTGCTTGGCCGCGTCGGTCAGGTCGGTGGCGGTTCGTAGTTGCTCGATCTTGGCTTTCTCCAGCATCTCGCGCGCGATCTCGACGTTGGTGCCTTCCAGCCGGACCACCACCGGAACGTGGAAGCCGACCTCCTTGGCGGCGGCGATCAGCGCCTCGGCGATCACGTCGCAGCGGGCGATGCCGCCGAAGATGTTGACCAGCACGGCCTTGACCTTTTCGTCCGACAGGATGATGCGGAAGGCCTCGATCGCGCCTTCGGTGCCGACGCTCCCGCCGACATCGAGGAAGTTGGCCGGCTCGCCGCCGTGCAGCTTGATGATGTCCATCGTCGACATCGCCAGCCCGGCACCGTTGACGAGACAGCCGATGTTGCCGTCGAGCGCGATATAGCTCAGGTCATGCTCCTTGGCACGCAGCTCGGCGGGGTTTTCCTCGGCGGCGTCGAACAGGGCGGCGACGTCGTCATGGCGGAAGAGGGCGTTGTCGTCGAAGTTGAACTTGGCGTCGATCGCCAGGATTTGCCCGTCCTTCGTGCGCACCAACGGGTTGATCTCGGCCAACGAGCAGTCCTTATCGATGAACAGCTTCGCGAGCTTGAGCATGATGCCGACCGCGGTCTTGGTTTGCTCACCTTCGAGGCCGATCATCTCGGCCAGAGCCTGGCCCTGGAAACGTTGCAGCCCGAGGTGCGGGTGGAACCAGGCCTTCTTGATGGCGTCGGGGTCCTTGGCGGCGACCTCCTCGATCTCGACCCCGCCCTCGGCACTGGCCATCATGACCGGGCAGCGCTTGGCGCGGTCGACCACGATCCCGAGGTAATACTCCTTCTCGATATCGACGGCGCTGGCGAGCAGGATCTTCCGAACCTGCACGCCTTGCGGGCCGGTCTGCTTCGAGACCATCGGGTTGGCGAACATGCGGGCGGCGTGCTCGGCGGCTTCGTCGGCCGTGTCGATCAGCTTGACGTAGCCGGCCTTCCCACGCCCGCCGGCGTGAACCTGGGCCTTGATCACCGCCTTTTGCGCGCCGAGCCTCTCGAAGGCAGCTCTGGCCTCCTCGGCTTTGGAGATGACTTCGGACACGGGGACGGGGATTCCGGCCGCCTCCATCAGTTGCCGGGCCTGATACTCGTGGACCTTCATGTAGCTTGCTCCGGTTGAAATCGTCGGGCCGCGCGCGACGCGGGCCCGCAAAGATCGGAGTTTACTCGGATTCGTGGAGGTGTGCCAAGCGGAATGGTCCGCGGTCTGCGGCGACTGGGCCTTTGCCGCGGGTCGGCATTCGCAGATAATCCTGGGGCGGACCGAGGGCCGTCCCGCAAACTGCCGGCGTAGTCCCGGCTTTGGTTTCCGAACAGATGCTTCGTGAGCTGATCGACATCGCGGTCCTGGAAGATTTTGTGGCCGGCCTGGCCCGGGCCAGTGGGCTGCGCACGTCGCTCTACGGTACGCGCGGCGAGCTGATCGGGGTTTCGCCGCGGGGCCGCTCTGCGCAGACGGCGGCGCCGGTGCTCAGGAAACTACCGGCCCGATTGAAGATGGTCGACTTGCTGCCGGCCCGCGAGCTGCCCGCGAGGGTCGCGTTCGTGGAGCAGGAGGGGCTCTGGACCATCGTCGTACCCGTGTATGTCAGAAAGCGCGTCGCGGGGTTTGTGGGTGTCGGTGCCTTTCGCGACCCCGACCAACATCTCTTGGGGGTGAAGGGTGAGAGCCGGGAGCGAATCGACAAGCTCCCGATTCTGCCACGGGTGGGCGACGCACGGCCGGTTGAGATCGCGCGCTGGGCGTCGCGGCTGCTGGCGGACTGGTGTTTGCGTGGCGTACGGCTCGGGGCCACCGCGGACGAAGTTTCGCTGCTGGGCGATATCGGCGAGCTGTTGAGCGGCGAGAGGGATCTTCAGACGACGCTCGACCGGATCGTGGCCGAGACGGCCCGGGTGATGGGCCTGCAGTATTGCAGCTTGCGGTTGTTCAATCCCAAGACCGGAGAGCTGACGGTCAAGGCGGGATATAACGTCTTGGAGACGCATGGGGCTGAAGACACCTTCTTGCGCTCGGAGAACCCGATTGATGACGCGGCTCTGAGCGGCAAGCTGGTTTACGTCGAGGACGCGACGGTTGATCGGCGCGTGCGCTTCGCCCAGGAGGCCAGGCGACTGGGGATCGTCAGCGGCCTGGCGGCGGGAATGATCTACCTGGGCGAACCGATCGGCGTGCTGCGCGTTTACGCCGACCACCAGCGACGCTTCGGCACGCGGCAGCGCAATCTGCTGCGGAGGGTGGCCTCGCAGGCCGCGATCGCGGTAGTCAACGCGCGGCTGCTCGAGGAGCGCTTGCGCAGTGCCGCGACGCAACGACAGCTCGCGATGGCCGGCGAAGTGCAGGCCCGCATGGTGCGAACCCCGCCGCCCGAGCATCCCATGCTCGACGCCGCGCTGATGTTCGAGCCTAGCTCACATGTCGGCGGTGATTTCTGCGATATCTTCAAGCTGGAGGACGGGCGGTTGGCGGCAGCGGTCGGTGACGTGGTCGGTCATGGGATGCCGGCGGCGCTGCTGATGGCCTCGGCACGTGGTGCCCTGCGGGCCGGTGCGCGGTTCTACAGCAGCCCGGCCAAACTGGTGGCCCAGCTCAATGAACACGTCTGCCGCGACACGACTTCGTCGGAATTCGTCACATTGTTACTGGTGGCGGTGGATGCTGCCGGTGAGCGGCTGCAGTACGTCAACGCCGGGCACGAGCCCTTGTTGATACTGCGCGACGGTGAAGTCCGGCCGGCCGACGAAGCCGACCTGGTCTTGGGCATCAAGCCGGGCGAACGCTACAGCGAGCATACTCTGGAGTTACGGCCGCGAGATTTTGTCTTGCTGTATACCGACGGTGTCGTCGAGGCGATGAATTTCGATGGTGAGGCGTTCGGGCGCGATCGGCTTTTCAACGCGCTGAAGCAATACGGAACGCTGAAGCCCGATCAGGCCCTGCGCAACATCCGCTGGGACGTTCGCCGGTTTGTCGGCCTGGCCGAGCAGTCGGACGATCTGACGATGGTCGGTCTGCGCATGCGGGGCAGGGACCAAGCGCAGACCACGAGACCGACACGGCCGCCCGATACCGAAAACTGACTTAGAGCCTATCCCACGGCTCCTGGGGGACCGGTCTCGGCGTCGATGACGGTCGGTCCCCGGAGAACGGTCCACCGGCGGAAGTTCTCGATGATCCCGTCGCCGTGGGGGACGCCGAAAAAAACCTTGACGGCGGTGGTTTGGTGGGGGATCCTATAGGTGGAGAACCGTTGTTCCTACGGGAGCTGCCCGTATAGAAACGACAGCTTTCAGCAGATCCCGTCGGCGGTTTCGCATCAGTAGAGGTCTGGTCGCATGCCTAGCGGTTCCGTGAAGTGGTTCAATGACACGAAGGGTTACGGTTTCATTCACTCGGACGACGGACAGGACGTATTCGTCCACCAGAGCGAAATCCAGATCGAGGGGTTTCGGTCGCTGAAAGAGGGGCAAAAGGTCGAATTCGAGGTCACACAAGGCGAAAAGGGGTCTAAAGCCGTCAACGTGAGGCTCGTCGAGTAGCTTCTCGACGGTCAGCGCTTCCCGGACGCAAAAGCCAACACAGCAATGAGCGAATTCGCACGACCCTCCCGGCTACGGCCGGGAGGGTTGTTTGATGCGCGCCGGCCTGGCCGGTCAGCCCGGGTTATCTCCGGCGGAGACCGCGGAGGGATTAACCGCGGGTCTCCAGCCGCAGCGGACTTGGGCTCCCTCGGGGCGGCAGTCTGCCGAGCGCGGGCCCGGTTCGCTCCCTTGCCCGGGACCGGTTTGACACGGCCAGCGGGGATTCTCAGTCGAAGGCAACGAGGCTATAATATTAATGTGCGGACTGCCTGTCGCGAACGCCCCCTCGGTGTGCAAGACTTGGCAAAAAAGGGAGTAGTACATGCGGTATGAAGATTCGGCCACCGCGTTGAAGGAGCTCACCGCCCGTATTTACGCCATCCGGGACTCCCTTTGACCTGCTTGGCAAAACCTCCCGCATAGATGAGCTGGCCGGGCGTATGGAGCGGCCCGGCTTCTGGAACCAGCAGGAAACTGCCCAGATGGTGGTTTCCGAGCTGAAGGGGCTCCGCGCCCAGGTGGAGCCCGTTCAGGACCTCCTGCAGCGGGCCGACGACGCGCAGGTTTTGCTAGAGCTGGTGGGCGAGCAGGACGACGAGCAGGCGTCGGCCGAGCTACAGGACGAGCTCGACGCGCTCGCCAAGAAGACCGAGCAGGTCGAGCTGCTCATGCTGCTCTCGGGCGAGAACGACAACCGGCCCTGCTTCCTCAGCATCCAGGCCGGTGCCGGCGGCGTCGATGCCTGCGATTTCGCCGAGATGCTCCTGCGGATGTACCTGATGTACCTGGAACGCGGCGGGTACGACGTGCACGAGATCGACCGCCGCCCGGCCGAAGAGGCCGGCATCCAGTCGGTCACGCTCCGCGTCGAGGGGCCGTACGCGTATGGGTACCTTTCATGCGAAGCCGGCGTGCACCGGCTGGTGCGGATCAGTCCGTTCAATTACCAGGGCAAGCGGCAGACGTCTTTCGCCGGTGTGGATGTGCTGCCGGAGTTCGAGGAGACGTCGATCAATCTGGTCGAATCGGACCTGGATATCGATTTTTACCGCCGTGCGTCGGGTGCCGGGGGGCAGAACGTCAACAAGGTTGCTACCGCCGTGCGCGTCCGCCACAAACCGACCGGCATCGTCGTGGACTGTATGAACGAGCGCAGCCAGGCGCAGAACAAGCGTGTGGCGCTCAACATCCTGCAATCGCGCCTGGAGCAGATGGAGCAGGCCAAGCGCGATGCCGATCTGGCCAAGCGCTACAGCCAGATGGGCGGCATCGAGTGGGGCAACCAGATCCGCAGCTACGTCATCCACGGCTCGACAATCCACGTCAAAGACCATCGCACGGGGCTGGCGATCGGCGACGTGCAGCGCGTGCTCAACGGCGAGCTACAGCCGTTCATCGAGGCCCGCCTGCGCCAGCGGCTGAAGAAAGGCGCCTAGCTTGGGCGTCTCGTAACCGGCGCGCCAGGAGCTGGTCGAGTGTGTTCTGCCCGCTAGGCTGCCTTGCGGAGCGGTACCTCCCCACGGAATGGCATCACTCGGATCCTCGGATCCTCGAACCCTTGAATCCTCGAATCCTTGGATCCTCAAATCCTTGGATCCTTCCCCCCTCAAACCACTCTGCGTGAATCCAGCAGGATGCAGATCGGGCCGTCGTTTACGGCGGCGACCTGCATGTATGCCGCGAAGCGGCCGGTTTCGACCTTCAGGCCATAGGCGCGGATGGTGTCGGCGAGCTTTTCGATCACCGGTTCGGCGATCTCGCCGGGGGCGCAGGAGTCGAACGACGGACGGCGGCCCTTGCGGGCGTCGGCCTGGACGGTGAAGGCGCTCACCAGCAGGACCGCGCCGCCGACCTGGCCGACGTCCAGGTTCATCTTGTCGTTTTGGTCGCGGAAGATGCGCAGATGGGCGACCTTGTCGGCAATGTAGGTGACGTCCTCATCGGTGTCGTCCGAAGCGGCGCCGGCGTAGACCAACAGGCCGGCCGAGATCCGCCCGACCACTTCGCCGCCGACCTCCACCGACGCCTGGCGAACACGCTGGACCACCGCTCGCATGGATTCACTCTCCCGGCAGGCACCACTGGACCGGATCAAGATATCTGTTTGGCCTGCAAACAGTCCGGCAGGGGCCAGAGTGAATAGCCTAGGGCGTGAGCAGCGGCTTGCAAGGTCACGGACAGACAGAGAGAGCCCTGTAAGGGCGACAAGGCACCAGCCGACGCCGGCTAACCCACATCAATCGTGGATGGGCTTGCCGACGCTGAAGTGTGGCACGGCCGTCTCGGCCGTTTTTCGGACCGCTAGTGCCGTTTCAGGCAGCACGGTTTCGCGCTTTGGGTAGAGGTTGAATCGTAAGGTCGCGATGTCGGTTTCTCCAGAGCAAGTAACTGTGAATGGCAGCCTCTTGTTCCTCGTGGCTGCGGTGGTCCGAGTTGTTCAGCGCGAACTTCTTCAACGGCCCGAAGTGACACTCGATGCGATTGAGCCACGAGGCGTTGGTCGGCGTGAAGTACAGACGAACGTTGTTAGCTCGCGCCCAGCGGGCCACGTCGCCGCTGATGTGCGTGCCATAGTTGTCCATAACCATGTGCAGGCTCTGCCTGATCGGGTAGCGGCGGCGGACCCCTTTCAGAAATCGCAGGAAATCCGGTGTCTTCTTGTGCTTGCTCACGTAGCCGTACAGCCGGTCGATCTTCAGATCGTAGTAGGCCAAGAAGTGCCGCACGCCGAGCGTGCGGTTGTAGGTTGCCCGATGCCGCGTGACCTTCCCGTCACGGGCGTAGCAGCTGCCCTAGCACGGTTGCAGGTTGAGCGGGCCGAACTCGTCCACGCAGATCACGCGGCCACCGCTGGGCGGGCGTTGGTACAGCCGGCGGATGGCTCGGCACTTGCGGTCGAAGTCCGGATCATTCGATTCTTTCCAGGTTTTCGTACGTCTCCAGCGGACACGCCGTTGCCGCAACAGCGTGCGCAGGTGCTCGATGCTGATTGAGGTCACCACGCCTTGTTCGATCAGGTACTGCCGCAGCTTGGGCAGCGACCACTCCGTCAGGCCGATCAACTGCTTCGGCGGCGCCCGCACAACCTCGACGATGCGCTCGATGTGGTCAGCGAAGAACTTCCGCGGCTGGCCGCTGTGATCCTGGTAAAACGGGTACCACGTAATCCCGTCGATACCCTGAGCGTTGAAGCGGTGGAGGATGATCCGCACCCACTGCGGCGTGCAGTCCGCCAGCGTAGCGATGTCACGGTTCCGCACACCGCCGGTCGAAAGCAGGATGATTCGGGCGTGGCGGCTATTGACCTGGTTGGCAAGTTGGCGTTTCATCTGTCGCAGCCGTCTCCGTTCCCCCGACGTGAGCCTCCGTGCTCGCACGTGGTCCATCGGGGTTCTCCACTTGGGACGATCCGTCGTCCAGTCAACCTGTGGAGAACCTCTATAGCCGCGATCGAGCCAACGCGCAAGCTCATACCTGATAATCCCTTATGTGCGACTGGCCCAAACGCGAAACTCATCAACTGGAAACGGCACTAGTTGCAGTCGTCGCCGTACTGGCCGAGCAATTCCGCCAGGTCGGCCAGAGTGATGCAGCCGTCGCCCTCGTCGACGAGGTCGGCGGCAGGGTTGTAGCCCGGGTCTCCGGGGCACTTGTCGTAGGTTCCCAGCAGCTCGGCGAGATCGGCGAGGCTGACGACGCAGTCGCCGCTGCCATCGATGTCGGCCGTACAATAGTTTCCCGAGTCGCCAGGATTCGGACAGCCTTCGCAGGCGTCAGCTACGCCGTTCTCGTCTGTGTCGGCGCAGTCAGTGTTGGGCCCCACCCAGGTGCCCTCGGCCACGTTGCAGTTGTCCTGCGACAGGACAAGGCAGCCGCCGGTCGCATAGAAGCAGCAGGCTCCGTTACAGTTAGTCTCGTCGCAATGGACGCCCAGCCCCATGTGTATGCCAGCGAGCGCGATGCACTCGTCCTCCCCGGTCCCGTCCAAACACAGTCCATCCGAGAGGCAGCAGGCACCTTCGCATTCGTCAGCAATGCCGTCCTCATCAGCGTCCGTGCAGTCTGTGTATGCTCCGGCCCAATTCCCGCCAGCCATGCTACACTCATCCTCGGTAAGGACGAGACATCCGCCAGTCGCCTCGAAGCAGCAGGCACCGGACGGCTCCTGGCAGTCTATGATGAGCACCACGGAAGCGCATGGCGAGTCCCCGCAGGGGCCTTCCACGCGCACGTAATAAGTGGTTGTCGTCCCAGGTGCCGTGATTTCGATCGACTGACCTGTACCGATTTGATCGTTCGGATCTGCACTTCCGCAACTATCGGCGTACCACGTGAGCGTGCCACCCGAGCCGCCAATCGCCGTCAGCGTGACCGGATCCCCTTCGCAGGCCGGGTTCGGGTCGGCCGTTGCATCGGTCGGCGCCACGGCAGGCGCGTCGATGGTGAGGATCACCGAGGCGCAGCTCGTCGTGTTGCAGTCGCCTTCCGCCCTCACGTAGTAAGTCGTCGTGGAGCTCGGGCACACGGAGATGGACGAGCCCGTGTCCACGTAGGTTCCACCACAGCTCTCGCGGTACCACATCCATGATGCTCCGGTGCCCAGCGAGCCGCCCTGGACCGTCAGGCTCGAGCACTCGCCCGGGCAAACGGAGCTGGGGCTGGCGGACGCGCCGGTGGGTGCGACCGACAGTGTTCCGACGTTGACCGCCACGGTGGCACAACTCGTGGTGTTGCAGTCCCCCTCCGCCCTCACCCAGTAAGTCGTTGTGGAGCTTGGCGACACGGAGATGGACGAACCCGTGTCCACATAGGTTCCACCACAGCTGTCGCGGTACCACATCCATGATGCTCCCGTGCCCAGCGAGCCACCCTGGACCGTCAGCATCGACGACTCGCCGGGGCAGATGGAGCTCGGGCTGGCAGACGCGCCGGTCGGGGCGGTGGAATCCGACTTCAGCGTCAAAGTGGCTGAGTTGCTATAGACCGCCGCACAGTAGTTGTACACCCTGCATCGGTAGTCCGCAGGCACTGACGCTGGGTAACACGAAGACGTCGCTCCTGGAATGTCTCCCCATCCGCTGCCTTCGTTGCCCTGCCACTGGTAGTTTAGATCCCCCCCGCCCGCGGTCACGCACATCTGGTGCGATTCGCCCTCGCAGATGCTACCACCCGTAGGGTGCTGATCGATCCACGGGATCCTGTTAATCTCGAAACTGCTGCTCCAATCCCAGCACTCGTCGGTGCAGTCGTAACATGTAATGCGAAACCTATAACTATCACCCGGCTCCAGGTCAGATGACAACGTACAGGGACAACTGCCGTCGTTCTCTTCGATAGGGAAGAGCTGTGCAAGCGTAGTTCCGTTGTACAACTCGACAATCAAATCGGGGCATCCGGGTGTCGACGTGCCGCCCCACGTCAGAGTGAGCACATCACCAGCGCAGAAGTCCTCCCCGCCGCTGGGATACGTAATATTGAGATTGCAGGGGTCACCACAGTCTTCCTCATAGACCGCAATGAAGGTAAGGTCTGTGTAAATCCAATACTCCAGGTACCGGCTGTAGTAATTGTCGTCCCCCACAACAGTCCACATCAAGAAGTCCGCGCCACAGCACGTTTCTGGTGCCGTGAAAGACACGCTGCCCGTAATGCCCGACCTGGTGTAATTGGTTATCCCGCCCGCTTCGGCTGGCAGTGCCAGTATCTCGCAACCCTGGCAGGGCGTGCTCTGGACGTTGATTGTGTACCCAAAGAGGGTGTTGCCGCAGGCCAAAAACGTAATCAGAGTGACCGCCGCCATTCTCAGGTTTCCGGTGAATCTCATGATTCTCAACTCCTTCCAACGACCGATGATTCGTTTCACAGGTCAATAAGACACATGTTTGGTCCTTCGATTGAGTGACCCTCCTCTGCTTAGGATGGCACACCTGCCGCATACACGTTCGAAAAACAACTCCGCGCGTAATGAAAAAGGGGGCGAAACCGAAACGCGCCCTTCTTCTGAGGTACTCGCATGCGCCCAACAAAACGTGCTCCGGCCCGCGACACTTCCGGGAGGCAGCACCGGTCACGCATCTTCAGTCCAGAGACTTGCCCGTTTTCACGACAAGACGGCGGCCGAAGCCGCGACGGTTTCGACGCTGATTCTGCTGCGTTCGCTTTCCTATCTCAGTCGCTTGCATCCAAGAGAAGACCCGCTCGAATTGGCGCACCGGGCGTTCGGCACGTCTGGGTGGAACTAGCCTATCCGAGCGGACCTTCCAGGTCAAGCCGGCGCAATCCGCGAGCGGCCAGGGCGCGGCTCGCGTAAGTCCTTGAGACGCAGCCACCTAGACGCCACGCGCGGAGAGGCCCCGGCTGCTCAACCTCTTTCTGCCGCGCTGCTCAGCAGAGATGAACCTGCCCTGCGACGGGTATCCCGACGTCCTGCTCGTGCGGTGTCAACCCTTGATGTCGGGCGCAATAGGCGTTTTTCCATTCCCCTCAGCCGTCTCCGCGGCCCCCATCCCGGCGAGCAGGCCGCCGCCATCAAGACTGATCAACTAAATGACTAAATAGGGACAGTGGGGCTGTTGAAAAAGGCGCCTAGCTTCGAGCCGAGCGGCTGTCACGGGCTAGAAACGAGGACTCCGTAGCGTGCCTGTCCACTTCTTCAACAGCCCCACAGTCACCGTTTTTGCGGTTTCGCGTTCGTCCTCGCACTGAGCAGCCTATTCGGGCAGCTTCAATCCGCCGGCGAGTTCGGAGACGTGTTGCAGGCCGCGCTGTTGGAGATAAGCGGCCAAACCGTCGGCGATCTTGATCGGTGCGGTCGGATCGACAAACAGGGCAGTACCTACGGCCACCGCCGACGCGCCCGCCAGGAAGAACTCGACTGCGTGGCGCGTGTTCTGGATGCCGCCCATGCCGATGATGGGGATGCCGGCGTCGCGGGCGACCTCGCGATAGACACGATGGATGTTGTGAACGGCCAGCGGACGGATCGCCGGGCCGCTCAGCCCGCCGGTGACGTTACCCAGCAGCGGCTTCCAGGTGTCCGTGTCGATGCTCAGCCCCGCATACGTGTTGATCAGGCTGAGTGCGTCGGCGCCGCCGTCCACCGCAGCCCGGGCGGTTTCGGTGATGTCCGTCACGTTGGGTGAGAGCTTGACGATCAGCTTGGCGCGTGTGACAACCGCGCGGACCGCCTCGACCAGTCGCCGCAGCAAGCCCGCGTTGGTGCCGAACGTCAGCCCGTCACTCACGTTCGGGCAGGAAACGTTCAGCTCGAGGCCGGCGATGCAGTCGTATTCGTCGAGGGCGGCGGCGACCTCGATGTAATCGTCGAGCGAATGCCCCGCCACGTTAACGAAGACCCGCGTTGGCATCTCGCGGATAAAGGGGATCTTCTCGTCGATGAACCGCCGCAAGCCGACGTTCGCCAAACCGATCGCGTTGAGTATGCCGGCCCGCACCTCGACGATGCGTTCGGGCGGGTTCCCCGGACGTTCGTGCAGCGTAACGCTCTTGGTAATGAACCCGCCGAGTCGGCGATAGTCGAGCACGTCGGCGTATTCCGGCCCGTAGCCACAGGTCCCCGAAGCGGTCAGCACCGGCGTGCGCAGCTTGATTCCGGCAAGGTCTGTTTCCAGACCGGGCTCGCCGGGTGCTGGTTTGCCCTCGTTCATGCCGGCAGGATTGAGCGATTTCCGGACGTTGTCAATGTGGTCGCGGATGTGGTGACCTCCTGTTGATTACATCAACGCGTGTTCGGACCGATTAACACTGCGCGGGTTCAGCCCGCCGCAACGGGGCGCGCGACAGGTGCGTACGCGGAACACCCTTGCCGGGAGTCCGTCGAGCAACGGGCAGGCAGGTATGGCATGCCGCTGATAGACCGACTCTACGAGTGGTTCGCGCAGGGTCCGATGCCGGACTGCGACTACATTTTCGCGGCGGCATTGCCGCACGCCGAGCCGGTATGGGCCGACCGGATGATCCGGGTGCTGCTGCAGCGGGGCCATGACGCCTCATGGGCGGCACTTATCGGGCAATACGACCGGTTGACCCCCGAGATTCGCGCGCTTCTGCATCAACAAAGCGAGCACCTGACAGCGGGGATCGCGCTGGCCCTCAAGTCTCCGCTGGCCGAAACGCGAGCCAACGCCCTGCGGGCGCTCGAGCAGCATCCGCGGGTCGGGATGGCCTACCTCCTGCCCTATGCGATCCGCGACTCCTCGCGGACCGTGCGCGAGTTGGCCGCCCGGACATTGCACAGGATGGCGGATTCCTTCCTGGAGCAGCCCACTCCGCCGGCGGAGGCCGGCGGGGGCTTGCTTCAGGTGCGCGAAGACCAACGGCAGCAGTTGACCCTAGCCCTTGATGAAGCCCTGCAGGCGTTTGATCTGCACAGCCGCATCGAGGTCCTCGAAGCGTGTCTCTGGTTCTCGCGCGACCTCGGTGAATCCCTCTGGGGCAAACTGACGCCTCATCGCTCGCACGCCGGCACCCTGGTCGCCCAACAAGTTTCCGAGTGGAACCACCCGCGGCTGGCGCATTTCCTGCTTTCGGGGCTGAAGCAATCCACTTGGCGTCAAACCGCGGCGCGACTGCTCCAGGGCTGGAAGACGGTCGCGGAGGTCACAGCGCTGCTGCGCCAGGACGATTTGCTGAGGGACCCCACGATTCGCCAGTATCTGAGGAGCATTCACAGTCCCCGCTGGTTCACGGAAATCGACGACGACTTGGCGCAGTTGGAGCCCGCTCTCCGGCCGCTGGCTCCGCGGTGGGTTTCCCGGGCCGGCTATACCGATTCTGAGAAGCTGAAGCTGCTGTCGTGCTGGCTGCAGTCGTCGGATCCAGAGCTGCACAGCGCCGCCGTCCACGCTGTGACACAGATCGACAGCCCCGACGCTCAAAGGTTGCTCAAGCAGGTCGCCAACGGCAGCTCCTCGCTCGCGTCTTTCGCGGGCTGGTGCGCCGACGCATTCGACACCGACGCGGTCACCGCGGCGTTGGACCGGAAGGTCCCGGCCGGTGCCCCATCCGACCTCAGCCCCGAAGGTGAGCCGGCGCACCAAGAAGAGATCGACGCCGACTGCGCCATGCTCTGGCAGGCCTGTCGGCGGACGCCGCCACAGGCGCGCGGCGAGTTGATCGCCACGTTGCGTGAGAACGCCCACGTGTGGCAGGCGCATCTGAGATCGTACTTGCAGTCTTCCGAACCGCGAGATCGCGTGCTTGCCCTTCAGGTTGTCAGCACCGAGCAGGTAGCGCAGTGGTTTCGCGGCGACGTCGAACCTCTGCTGAACGATCCGGTCGAGGGGATTCGGCAATTGGCGCGCCGGCTGGCGCAAGCGCTCCCGGGCGAGACGCCGCCGCCCGGCGAGCGGCCGCTCGAGACCGCGCGTCGTAGCGCGCCATCCGACCCGCAGACCCTCGACCAGGCCCGGAGTGAGCTGCGTGCGACACTGGAACGGCTCAGCAACGGCGAGGCGGACCCAACTGACATCGAGTTGATGGGGCGGGTACGTGCCTTGTTGCGGGAGGTTTACGCCGAGCGCTCCGAGCCGGAGTTGGCCGCTGCCACAGGCGAGGAAGGATGATGATGAGCGTGCTTGATCCGCCAAGTCCGGGGCTGCTTGCCAGCAACCCGTTGCTGGAATCGATCAGCGAGGCGCTCAACGCTGGACCGGAAGCGACCGAGAGCGTGCTCTTTCTTACGGGCGCGATTGCTCTGGTGCTCCTGGTTTTCCTGGCGGCGCGTTTCTTCGCCCGGCCGCCGAGCGATGAAGTGGAATCACGCGTGGATTATCTCACGCTGGCAGTGGACGTGCTCGGGCTGAGCGAGAGTGACCGCCGCGACCTGCGCCGCATCGCCCGACGAGCCCACCTGAAGCGACCCGCGGCGATGCTATTGTCGCCGGCGAATCTCGCCCGGGCCGCCGCCGTGACCTGCGAGATCGATAACGGCGACGAGCTGCATCGGCGAATCGAGCAGCTCTGCGTTCGGCTGTTCGACACCCCGCTGCCCGATCCGGAGCAGCCCCCTGAGGGAGCGGCCTGACCCCGGTCGCCGGACCCCCGCCTAAATCTCTGCCGACCGGCAACTCCGCCAGGCCATCGCGTGTATCATGCGCTGTGAAGCTCAGCGCGCCGCGGCCGGTGCGTGCCGCCGGGGCACGTCCTTTTGCGGCCGCGGGAACCGGGACGCGGCCCACGCGTCTAAGAGCATGTCGGAACTGTTGTGAAGCGCGCCGACCACCTGACCAATCCGAGCGACGCCGAGCTGGTTTCTCGGGCGCAGCGTAGCGACCCGGCGGCATTCTCCGAGTTGGTCAAGCGTTATCAGGATCGCGTGTACAACACATGCTATCGGATGTGCCACAATCACGAGGACGCGCTCGATCTGACCCAGTCGGCCTTCCTGAAAGCGCTCGAGGCCCTGCCACGCTTCGAGCTCCGCGCCGAGTTCTTCACCTGGCTGTTCCGTATCGCCGTCAACTTGACGCTCTCACACCGGCGGGCGCAGAGCCGGCGTCCAACCCTCGCGCTGCGGCAGTTCGACGACGAGCAGGACCGCCCGTTCGACCCGCCGGCGACAAACGACAGCGACGATCCTGCCCGGCGGGTGGCGCGGGTAGAATTACGCCAGCGGCTAGAGGCCGCCCTCGAGAAACTGGACGAGGAGTTCCGGGCGGCGGTGGTGCTGCGCGACATCGAAGAGCTCGACTACGCCACCATCGCGGAGATCCTCGAAGTGCCGGCCGGAACCGTCAAAAGCCGGATCCATCGCGGCCGATTGATGCTGCGGGAAATGTTGCAGCAAGAGGAACCACAACTTGGCATCGGCTGACAAGGAACAACTCGGCGCCGACTTGTCGGCGTATCTGGACGGCGAGCTCAGCCCGCGCCGCGCCCGCGAAGTCGAGCGCCTGCTGAAAGAGTCGAAGGGTGCCCGCCGCCTGCTCGCGGAGCTCCGCGCAGTCTCTCAGGACCTGCGCGACCTGCCACGCATGCGCGCCCCAGAGCTCCTGGCCGAGGCAGTCCGCCGCGCTAGCGAGAGCCAAGTCAAGCAACCACGCCGAGCCCCGGCCGGCAGGATGCGCGTGCTGAGGCTCTTCACGCGGATTGCCGCATCGGCGGCGGTCATCGCCGTCTGCATGTTTGCCGGCTGGATGATGCACGATCGCATGGCGCCGCCGGCGGCGATCGACCGGCCGATCGTCGCTCAAGAGGCTCGGGCGCCCAAAGGTCATGCCCCCGACGCCTTGGCCCGTCGGGCGTTGCCTCGGGAGCGAGTGCCAGCGGATGTCGCCGCTGCGGAGGCACCGGCCGTTGCCATGGCTGAGCTGGAATCCCCCGGCTACGTGGGGGCCGACCAGAAGGAGGACGGTGAACACAGGCCGTCAGCTGAACCGCAACCCCCCGCCGACGAAGTGCTCGTCGCCGCGGTGCCACCTGCTCCGGGGATGGCCGAAACCGCGCTGACGCTCGACGTGGTGACGTCAGCCACTGACGTGCCTCCTACCTTGAACGTCGTCGTGACGCCGCGCGACGCCGAGCAATTCGACGCCGCTCTGCAACTGGTGGCGGCGTGGCAGCAAGAGCCGTCCGTGATCGCCGAGCGTGTGGCAGGAAGAGCTGACAAAACTACTGGCATTGCCCGCGGTCGAGGGGCAGCGCCATTCGCGGACGCGCAGCGGGTGGGCGGACTGGCCGGTTTGAGACAACAGGAGTTCGTCGTTGAAGTTCCGCCGACCCGCGTCAGCGAGGTCCTGCGATCGCTGGAGCAGCAGGTCCCGCGTCAGGTTCAGGTCGCGATGACTTTTAGCCCTGCTGACCTGCCGCAGGTGCAGCAGATGGTTGCACGGCCGACCACCGCTCAACCGCCGGAGGAGTTGCAGGTCGCCGAGTCGGAGCCGGCTCCCGCCGTCGCGGCGTCCGAAGCAGAAGCGTTCAGATCGGGGCCGCCGAAGGGGCGCGCGGGAGGCCGCGGGCGCATCGTGCGCAAACCAGTGCAGGGGAAAGGTGGCGTGTCCGGCCAGACGGAAGCCGCTGAACGTCGCGAGGAGGTTCCCGCGGCGAACGCTCGGGAAGCGCGCCAGGCCGAAGCGCGCCGAACGTCGCGCGACCTGGGCTTCATCCGCGGGCCGGAGCGCGCCGAGCTGGACGACGAGCAGCCGGCGCGAGCGAAGAAAGATACACCGGTGGAGACGAAGAGGCCGACGCCCGACCTGCGTCGCCCGACGGTTGGCGAGGTTGCCCGGCCGATATCGGAAGCGGTTGGACAACCGGTAGCTGCCGGCGAACTCACTGGGGACCAGGGCCTCCGTGGTGCCGAGGCCACAGCCGAGCCGCCGATCGCCGGCGCTTCCATCCGCGAGCAAGCCCGCGAGTTCCGCGACCGCCTCGGCGAAGTGTACGAAACAATGCTCGGTCCCGCGTCTGAGGCGCCTCCCGGACCGGGCACTGAGCGTCAGCGCGGGGACCGCGCCGCGGTAACGCTCCGGGTGACGGTCCTACCGCCACCGCAGTCGACGCAACCCGCGTCTGGCACCCCGTCAGCGGAAACACCGTAGGCCAGCAGCGCCGTCGGCCATCGGCAACCGGGGCGCCCAAGCCCCTTTCGTCCCGTAAGCGAGACATCTGCTGGTTGTCAATTCCGAATCGATTCGCTTGATCGCGAAGCCCACACGCCGCCGGATTGTCAGGAATGCTCTGCGCCGAACGAAAACGGGGCAGTCCATGACACATCAAGCTCGCTTTCTCGGTGATGCGAGCGATCGCGCGCAAACGTGTGCAGAACCCCGCGAAGTCAGGGTAAAGATGAACCGCGCCCGGCAGGATTCGAACCTGCGACCTACGGTTTAGGAAACCGTTGCTCTGTCCTGCTGAGCTACGGGCGCCTGGCCATCCGGTCGACTCTCGACGCATGTTACCGCGCGGTGCGGCTCCGGCCCACTTCTTTGGAGCGGCCTGTTCGTTGGTCGACACCACTCGTCCTCTTCCGGGCCGGCGGGCTTGGGGTCAGATTCCGGCCTGACTGCGGGAATCGGGGGCCGCAGCCCTGACAGGCGTCTGGCCCGCTCCGGCGGAGTCCGGCCCGGCGAACCGGCGGACTGCGATGCCGCTTGAGCGCTTGTCGCACTGGCTCCTCCGCGTTAAGCTGATGTGTTAGGCGTGGCCGCTGCGCATTAGCGTTACGGATACGCTTCTGCGGCAAGCTCAGGTGACCGAGAGGTAAACATTATGCCAAAGGAAATCGAGGCCTTCAGCGTCGGACACGAGTCGGAGCGGCTGATCGGATTGGATCTGGTGCGCGCGTCCGAAGCGGCGGCGCTGCACGCGTTCCGGTGGATCGGCAAGGGCGACAAGATCGCCGCCGACGAAGCCGCCACCGACGCGATCCGCGGCATGCTCAACCTGATCGACATGTCGGCTATATGCACGATTGGCGAAGGGATCAAGGATGAAGCGCCGGGCATCTTCGTGGGTGAGAAGCTGGGCACCTGGAAGCCCGGCTCACCAGCGGTGAGCATCGCCCTCGACCCGATCGACGGCACCACGCTGACGTCCAAGGGATTGCCTGGGGCGCTGAGCGTCATCGCCGCGGCCCAGGCCGAATCGCCTGACGATCCCGCCCTGGCCACGGTGCCGACGTATTACATGGATAAGATTGCGGTCGGCCCCAAGGTCAAGGAGGGTACCGGCCAGATCCGGTTTGATGTGCCCGTTGAGCAGAATCTGGAACTGATCGCGCTCAAGCTGGGCAAGCGGGTGCGCGACCTGATGGTCTGCGTGTTGGAGCGGACCCGCCACGCGGACCTGATCAAGCAGGTTCGAGCAACCGGAGCGGCGATCAAGCAGATTGGGGACGGCGACGTCGCCGGGGCAATTGCCCCGTCGATGCCGGACAGCGGCGTGGACGTGTACATGGGCAGCGGGGGCTCGGCCGAAGCGGTCACAGCGGCGGCGGCGATCAAGTGTCTCGGCGGTGAGATCATGGCGCGAATGTGGCCACGCGACGACGAGGAGCGGGCGGCGCTGGCGGAGCAGGGCTTCTCCGACGCCGATTACGAACGCGTATACTCCTCCGAGGAGATGGCTCAGGGCGACGGCATCCTATTCGTGGCGACCGGGATCACCGACAATGCCCTGCTCCGCGGCGTGCGGATCGACGGGAAGACCGCCGTCACGCATTCAGTCGTGATGCGTTCGCGTTCGCGGACGATCCGCTACATCACGGCTCATCATAACATGACGCGGAAGACGATCCGGCTTCACACCGAGGCGTCCGATCAACGGCTGTAGTCGCCGACGCCTTCTCCCAAGCGCGCAGCACCTGACGCCTGGAGTCCTGTTGCCGACCGGAATTCGACCCTCCACGGCACGGAACTCCGCTACGGCACACAGATCCGCTACTGGCGCACCGGGCTGGGATGCCCGCGGGCCGGCCATGCACGGGCAGGTTCGGAGGACCGTCAACAGCGGTTTGGAGCACCCATCAGATCCCCCTCATGAAGAACCCGAGAGAGCCGCGGATTAGTCGGCGTCCCGGCCGCGACCGGCTTCAAACGCCGGCATCCACGGGCAAGAGAGGCGGTGCCCGCGCTGGTGGACGCGGCGATGCCCATCGTGGCGGTGGAGGCTCCGCCGATGCCTGTCGCCATCGTATCCCGGAGAATCAATACCGAGCGGCACATGCGATGCCGCGGCGGGCCGGAGCTGGTCGAACCAGTAGGCGAGGTCGTCCCGCTGAAAGATCATGAATCGGCCTCGGTTTTCGGGTGACTTGGCGCGGTGATAGCGCAGGTAAATGTGCCGTTCATCCACGCCGACAATCTCGATCTTCCCCGTCGCGTGCGACATCACGAATCGCGGTCGGGCAGCCAGGCCGGACCCCTGCGTCAGTGCCTCCTGGAAAACCTCCCAGCCGCGCACCAACGGAACCTCGTACGGCTCGTTTCCTGCCGTCGGCCGGCCCTGGAACAGGTAATAAGGCGTGCAGCCGACCCACGAGAGCTTGCGATATAGCTCGCCCAGCACCGCCCCATCGTCATTGATCCCCTTGATTATCGGGCACTGGTTGACGCAGATGACGCCGCACTCGATGAACTTCGCCAGCCCGACGGCAGCCTCAGGGGTCAGCTCGCGCGGATGATCGAAGTGGGCCATCAGGTAAATGCGTTTGTCCGGCGTGGAGTGGGTGCGCAGCAGTTCCTGCAGCTCGGGATCGCCAATAATCCTGAAGGGATTGAAGGCCGGGATTTTGGAGCCGATCCGGATAATTCGGACGTGCGGAATCGCGCGCAGCTCGGTGATGATCTCGCGCAGCCGCCGGGTGCTCATGATCAGCGGGTCGCCGCCGGTCAGCAGCACGTTGGTGACCTCGGGGTGCCGGGCGACGTAGCGGATGCCTTCCGAAACGTCCTTGGTGACCTCTTCGTTGTCGTTCATGAAGAGCCGCTTGCGGAAGCAGTAGCGGCAGTACGCCCCGCAAACCTCGGTGCACAGCAGCAGCACCGTGTCGGCATACTTGTGCTGGACCCCGTGGCTGACGGTGATCGCCGCCTCGTTGCTGGCGTCAAGCCGCCCCCATTCGCTTAGCTCCTCCGGACGGGGGATGATCAGGCGCCGAATCGGGTCGTTGGGGTCGCTCCAGTCGATCAGGCTCAAGTAGTAATCGTTGGCACGAAAGGCGTACTTTTCGGCAACCTTCCGAAGCTTTTGACGCTCCGCGTCAGGGATATTGGGAATCCGGTCGATCTCGCGAATGTACTTTACGCGGCGCCCCGGTCGCGGAGGCACCCCGCCGTGCGTCGGAACCACTTGAGCCATGGGTCCTGCCTCCGTCCTATTCGTCTACAACAATTCATTCTGGGAACAGGCCGCGAACCGAACGCCTGGCATACAGTAGGCTGGGTCGCCCGGCAGTCTCAGCAACTGGCTGCCGGGGGTCGCCGCCCGTTCTACCCTGCCCCACTAATATGATATTACCGGCTGCGGGCGCAGCACGCAAGTGCTGATGGTTGCAGTGTTTATAACGCGGATGGGCTGGTCGACGTAAATCCCCGCAGAATCAGGGGGTTAGCCGACCGCCGGCAACCGTAGGTTATCGGTCGTTTGACCGGCGAAAAACCGCCACAACGTCCTCGACCGGCACGACAAACAGCCGGTTGTCGCCCTCGAAATCGACCGGCACGGCATTCTTCGGATTGAACAGGACCTTGTCGTACTGGCGGATCGGGTAGTCCTCGTCGCGCTCGACCTGGGCGGAGACGGCGACCACGCGGCCGGTGATGGTGGGGATCTCGATATTACCCGGGAGCTGGATGCCGCCCTTGGTGGTCTTCTTGTCCTCGTCTTTGCGGATCAGCACGCGGGTGCCGATCGGCTCGACGACCTCTAACTGCTTGCTCTGGCTGGCTTGGCCCATGCCGACCCTCTCGTGTACTCTACAGCCAGTATATTCTAGCATACGCTGGCTGGAAAGGCCTGTGCACTCGCACCGGCCGGCCGAACGAAGTGAGGAACGCGTTGGATCCACAAGCGCTACGCAAACTGCTTGAGGAATTGGCCGGTGGAAAGCTGGAGGTCGAGGCCGCCCTGCAGCGCCTTCGGAATCTGCCGTTCGAGGATCTGGATTTCGCCCGAATCGACCACCATCGCGCGCTGCGCTGCGGTTTTGCGGAGGTGATCTTCGGGCAAGGCAAGACCGACGAGCAGATCGAGGACATCTTCCAGCGCCTGGCCGCGACCGGCACGAACGTCCTGGCAACGCGCGTCCCACCATCGGCCGCCCGCCGTATAAGGACCCGCCTTCCCAAGGCCGAGTACCACGAGCTCCCACGCACACTGACCCTGCGCCAGCGTGCCCGCTGCGAGAGTGCGGGTTTTATCGGCATTGTGGCGGCCGGCACGGGTGACCTGCCCGTGGCCGAGGAAGCCCGCGTGACCGCCGAGCTGATGGACCAGAGCACGCAAACCTTCTACGACGTGGGCGTGGCCGGTCTGCATCGGCTGCTCTCCGAATCGGTCGACCTGCGCCAGGCGAATGTGCTGATCGTCGTCGCCGGCATGGAGGGGGCCCTGCCGAGCGTCGTCGGCGGCCTGGTCGATGCTCCGGTGATCGCCGTCCCAACCAGCGTGGGCTATGGGGCCAGCTTCGGAGGCATCTCCGCCCTGCTGGCGATGCTAAACACCTGTGCCGCAGGCGTTTCCGTGGTCAACATCGACAATGGCTTCGGCGCCGGCTACCAGGCCGCCATGATCAATCGGCTCGCCGGTACCGCGCACCAGCGTCTGCACGGAGCGCCCCAACCAGAGAACCAGCGAGCGGACGACTGATGGTTGACGCACCGCCACCACCGACACCCACCAGCGACGTCCCGACGCTGCCACCGCGCGACGATGCGACGCACAAGGGTCAGGTCGGGCGCGTCGCGATCATCGCCGGCAGCCGAGGCATGAGCGGAGCCGCTTGCCTGTCGGGTCTTGGGGCGCTGCGTGGCGGGGCGGGGTTGGTGCGTGTGCTCTCGCCCGCGTCGGTGCAGCCGATCGTGGCCGCCAGCGACCCCTGCCTGATGACCGTGCCGCTGCCGGAGACGGAGAGCGGGCAGATCAAGAGGGAAACGCGGGCGTTGGTACTGGAAGACTCGCTGAGATGGGCCACGGTCGTCGCCATCGGGCCCGGGATCGGCCAGCTTGATGAGCTGGCCTGGGTCGTACGGGACGTGTTGGACATGTTCGGCGGCGCGTTGGTGGTTGACGCCGACGGGCTGAACAACGTCGCCCCGGGTGGTCCGGGCGTGTGGTCAGCGCGAAGGAACCGCCCGACCGTGCTGACGCCTCACCCGGGCGAGATGGCCCGGCTGCGGAAGTCTGCCGGGCTGGGGGATCTCTCGGGGGACGACGATCAGACCCGGCTGCGGATCGCCCACGAGTACGCCTGTTGTGCCGACGTTACGGTCGTCCTGAAGGGGCATCGCACCGTCGTCGCCACGCGCGAAGCGGCTTATGTCAACACGACCGGCAATCCCGGGATGGCCACCGGCGGGATGGGCGACGTGCTGACCGGCTTCATCGCCGCCCTGCTCGGCCAGGGTCTGGGCCCCTTTGACGCCGCCCGGCTCGGCGTCCACTGCCACGGCCTGGCCGCCGATTTGTGTGCCAAGCGCATCGGTGCGGTGGGCTATCTGGCGCGCGACGTGGCGGAGATGCTCCCGGCCGCTCTGGCGCAGGTTTCGGGCTTGCGGATGGGGTTCAAATAGCGGCCGGGGCGTGGAATGCCTGGCCGCTGCCTGCGGCTGTCCGTGTGGGGATGCGGGCCCCACCGACTGGTCTGGTTCTGCCCCTGAAGATCCACCGGGCGTCCGCCGCCGCGGACGGCAGCGCGGCGACCATCTCCCTTTGCCGCTCTGCCCGCAACGCAGCCGCTAGAACGTGATGGTCATTCCGCCGAAGAAATCGGCCAGCCAGCCAAAGACGCCGTTCAGCACCTCATTGACGAACGTAAACAGCGCATCCAGGAAGTTGTCGAGCGAGCCGCCAGAATCAAGCATCACAGACTCCGTTTCGAAGTTCCATCCTCTTCGAGCGATCCGACCGGTCCGTCGGTCGGACGTGGGTATTCTAGCGGGCTCATCCGTGTCCAAACAGCCTGATCGGCCAAATCGGGCCCGGCGGTCAACCACACCTCCCATTTCGGATCCCTGCGCGGGCGGCTACTCTGTAACCGGTGAAGCCCCAGGGACGCCCCTCGAGCCACTCGCACTCTGGGCGACGTGGCGCACGGAGCAGCCGTAATGCGCGTCGTATTGCTGGTGACGGATCTCGAGCGTGGCGGGACTCCGCTGCGTCTGGCGCGACTCGCGCGGGGGTTGAAACAGTTGGGCGTCGAGGTGCACGTGGGCTGCCTGGCGTCTGTGGGCCCGGTGGGGGCCGAGCTCGAGTCTGAGGCCGTTCCAACCTTCGCCTGCAATGCGCGCGGCCCCCGCGATCTTCTCGCGCTGCGGCGGCTGGCGAGCCATCTTGGGCGGATTCAACCGAATTTGGTTCACGCCACGCTGACGCACGCGAACGTGGCGGCCCGGCTGGTGGGGGATTGGCTTCGCATCCCGGTGGTGACATCCACCGCGACGATCGAGGTCGAACGCCGCTGGCACCTGGTGGTGGAGCGCTGCACGGCCGGTCTGGATCGCGGGCACATCGTCAACAGCCGGGCTCTCGCCGAGCACGTTGCGACGAGTTTTGCTGTGCCGCGGGAGCGTATTTACGTCGTGCCACCGTCGATTGACCCGGTCCCCGCGAGGTTGGATCGCAGCCGGGCCCGCGAGCAGTTTGGCCTGCCCACCGACGCCTTCGTCGTACTGTGGGCGGGCCGCTTCGACCCGGTCAAGCGGCTTGACATCGCGATTCGCTGTGCCGAGCTGTTGGCGCGAGAGGGTTGTCACCTGTTGCTGGCCGGCGACGGGCCGGCCCGCGGTCAGATAGAGATGCTCGTGCGCGCCAGCCCGGCGAGCCCCAGCATCCACATGCTGGGTTGGCAAAGTGATCTGGCCCCCGCGCTGTCCGCTGCCGACGCCTTCCTCTTTCCCTCGCTCACCGAGGGCATGCCCAACGCCGTGCTCCAGGCGATGGCGTTCGGCCTGCCGGTGGTCGGCAGCCGGATCGCCGCGTTGCGCGAGCTCGCCGGCGACGAGGAGCGCATTCTGCTGGTCGCGGAGGGCGACGAGCACGAATTCGCCGCCGGATTGCTACGCCTGTACGAAGACCCGGAGCTGCGCCGGGAGCTGGGACACCGGGCGGCCGACTGGGCGCGCCCCCGCTTCGACCTGCGCCGGGCGGTCCAGGCCACACGCGCCGTCTACGACTATGTGCTCGGCCGCCGAGGCTGAAACCGCAGAAAACCGGATACTACCGGTCCGACTGGCGGCATCCGCCGATTGCGTCGTGCACGCCAAGAGCGGGGAGAACCACGGAAACCGCTTGTGATGCGTGGGTGCCAACGGTTAAAATACAGCGGTACACATCCTGTTAGCCGAGGCTTGGAATGGAGGAAGCTAAAATGGCTAGAATAGTGCGATTTGTCGGTCTAGGGGTCTTGGTGGCTCTGATTTGCCCGACGACGCTTCGGGCACAGTTCCCGTCGGAACTCGTGGGCTTCAACGGGCCGCCGATCGACGACCCGGAGACCTCGCAGGAGATGTTCCAGCAACCGCAGTTCTCGGGCAGCACCAGCAGCTATATCGTGCCTAACGAGACCGGGTACGAGAACAACGCCGCCTTTCGGGCCGCGGGCCTGCAGACGGAAGGGGCGGCTGCGTTGGAGGCGTTCTTCAACTGGGTCGCTCCCAACGACCCGCACGCCTGGGTGCGCCTGACGACCTATAACGGGCCCGTGCGTCCCAACCCGTGCCTGGATACACGCGGGAAGGTCCGCTTCAAGATCACCAACCGCAGCGAGCTGGCTAACGGCGAAATCGGCCTGTGCCTCGGCATCCGCGAGACCGGAGCCGAGGGTGTCGCGCAGTTGGCCGACGGCGGGACCACCGGCCCGATCGAGTGGGTCGGCGTCACGGGCGTCATCACCGATCCGAACGATCCCAACGTTGTCATCGCCCCGATCCCGGCCATCACGCTGCCCCCTTCGCCAATGGCGTATTCGCTGGAATGGAACCTGGCCACCGGCGTGGTTACGGTTGACGGAACGCCGCAAACCGCCTGGATCGAGGGCTTCACCGGCAACGGCACGCTGGCGGACGCGCCCAACGACCGCGGCACGCTCGAGCACATCGCCATCACCAACCTGGCGGACGACCCGGCCGTGCTGATCGACTTCGCGATCGACGAGCTGCAGTTCGAGGCGACCGTGCCGGATCCGACGCCGCCGCCCGTGATCCTGGGCCCGGTGGTGGAGAGCGACACCGCGGTGGATGTGCAGTGCATTGCGGACGCGACGATTGCGGAGCTGTTCATCAACGACGTCTCGGCCGGCACTGCCGTACCGGGCATCGGTGACATCGCAACCTTCACGGGTCTGACGCTGAGCATCGGCGACGTGCTGACGGCGACGCAGACCGCCAACGGCGTAGTCAGCCCTCTCTCTACGCCGGTGGTGGTTTACGCCGAGGGTACGGCCCTGGCCGAGAACTTTGACAGCTATGCCTCGCAGCAGGAGCTGGAAGGGTTGTGGACGCCGGATGCCCCCACCAACGAGCGCAGGATCTTGTTAACCAGCGGCAGCGCTTCGAGCTGCCAGAACTTCGTGTACTCCGACTACGACCCAGGTCCGTCGGTTTCGCGACTGTACTTCCCGCTGCCGCCGATCAACGGGACCGACGAAGAGCCGTTGCTGGTGACGTACCGCTTCAAGCACGACTACAACGATACCGAGGCCCGGATGCGTTTTGAGCTGACTTCGTCGCTGGAGCGCGTATATGGTGCGGTTGGCTTCGCGTTCACCAACGGAGTGGGCGGTCTGTGGGGCGAGCAGTACACCACCATGACCAACAATCCCGTGCCGGTCGAAGGGTACGAGTACGATTACTTCTACTACGATTATGCCCTGACTGGGATGGACCGCGTGCCGGGCGTCTGGCACAAAATGCAGATCGAGGTTCGCTCGACGGTGTTCAACTTCTACATCGATGACGAACTGGTCAACCCGGTCGACCCCAACACGGGCCTGCCGCTCTGGCCCGACGGGGTGCCGCGCGGGGACTACACCGACGACTTCCGCTACCTGATCGTCGGCGTAGGCTTCTCCAACAACGGGCCGGCGATGATGTACGACGACATCTCGATCACCATCGGCGACACCGATCCTCCGTTCGGCGATCCGAATCCGGTCGAGTCGCCGACCGTGAACGGCCCCCTGTTCCCCGATGGCACGCTGGTCGACGTGTCCGACATCGATCCCGACAATGCAACGGACGTGACGGTCTACGTGGACGGGGTGGAGGCCGCCAGCGCCGAGGGTCCCTTCCCCGGCGGAACGGCTGCGATAACTGTACCCACCTTGTATGACGGCGAGACCGTCACCGCGACACAAACCGCGGGCGGTACCGAGAGCTGCTACTCCTGGCCGGTTGTTGTGGGCGTCCCCGCGCCGACCGTCGAACCGATCCTGGTGATGGGAGAGGTCTCGGTCGAAATTAGCGACATCGAGGAGAACCTCGCAACCATCGTGAGGGTCTACGAAGATCGCGAGGGCGACCTGTTCGAGCTTGGCACCGTCTCCAATCCGACCGAAGACCCGGTCGACGTGGCCGTCCCGCCGCTCGAGGCGGGCATGCGGATCGTCGCCACGCAGACGATCGGCGGCGTCGCGAGTCCGATCTCCGTAGCCGTGATGGATGAAGCGGAACCACCCGCGAT
>Ga0180434_10002165_pt1 | contig 26844 bp, 44 predicted proteins | sample SS_ome_7_FD_132453 | JGI IMG/M metagenome (GOLD analysis project Ga0180434, IMG submission 132453) | Hypersaline lake sediment archaeal communities from the Salton Sea, California, USA - SS_1_D_2 metaG | ecosystem: Environmental > Aquatic > Non-marine Saline and Alkaline > Hypersaline >... | reverse complement strand
CGTGTACCAGGAGGTGCAGGTCAACTGGGGCGGCAACCGTGCGGACATCGTGGCCGTCCAGGGACCGGTGGTGCGCGTCATCGAGGTCAAGACGTCGTTCACCGCGGCCCTCCTCGAGCAGGCATGGTTCTGGACCCACTACGCCAACCTCGTGCACGTCGCAGTTCCGTACGAAAAGACTTCGTCCCGTGTCCGCGGCCGATCCATTCTCAAGCACTTCTGCCGCGAGCAGGGGATCGGCGTGTACGGGGTCGACGAGGCGCACAAGTACATCGTCGGCGAGTACCAGGCGGGGATCCGGGTCACCGAAACCGAGGAAGCGCGGTTGCGTCGGCGCGTCGGTGACCACCTCCGGTCGTCGCTGCGCGAGGAGCACAAGGAGTGGGGCGAGGCCGGGAACGCGCACAACCGGTACTGGACCCCGTTCAAGGGAACGTGCGAGGCGTGGCGGCGACACGTCGAGGCCCACCCGGGATGCACGCTCAAGGAGATCATCGCTGCGGTGGACCACCACTACGCGTCGGACAAGGGGGCCAAGTCGAGCATGATCAAGCTGATCGAGCGCGGTGTGGTGCCCGGGATCGAGGCACGGCGGGACGGCAGGGCGTGGACCCTGTGGCCGAAGAAGGACCCGCCAAGGGTACGCGGGCGCGGACGGGCGCCCCAGGGAGAGGCACAATGAAGGAGCGTTTCAAGGAGAAGGGGTTCAGACCCGAGACGTTGGGGGTGATCGAAATCTGCGAGGAAATCCTGGACGAGTACGCGGCCGAGGGGTACGACCTCACGCTGCGGCAGCTGTACTACCAGCTGGTGGCGCGGGATCTGTTCCCAGCGTCGTGGGCGGATCCGAAGACGGGCACGAAGAACCGCCAGAAGAACTACACACGCCTCGGCAACATCGTGAACGACGCCCGGCTCGCTGGTCTGCTGGACTGGGACGTGATCGTGGATCGCGGCCGCGAAACCGAGGCCAATTCCCACTGGTCCCACCCCGGGGGGATCCTGTTCGCCGCATCGAGGTGGTTCACCATCGACAAGTGGAAGGACCAGCCGATCCACGTCGAGGTTATGTGCGAAAAACAGGCGCTCGAGGGCGTGCTGGTGCCTGTGTGCCTGGACTTGGACGTGCCGTTCACCAGCAACAAGGGGTACGCGTCCCAGTCGTTCATGTACCGCAAGGGCAAGGAGATCGACGGTGCGATCCGGGACGGGAAGAAGGTTGTGGTGCTCTACCTGGGCGATCACGACCCGTCCGGCCTGGACATGGACCGGGACGTCCAGGAGCGGCTGTGGATGTTCGCGGCCACGGATGTGCGCGACGTGGACGTGCGGCGCGTCGCCCTCACCATGCCCCAGGTCAACACCTACGGACCGCCGCCGAACCCAGCCAAGGTCACGGACAGCAGGTTCGCCGACTACCGCAAGAAGCACGGTGACGAGTCGTGGGAGCTCGACGCACTGGAGCCGCGTGTCCTCGCCGACATGGTGAAGCGGAAGATCATCGACCTGCGCGACGACGACCTGTGGGACGAGGCGGTGAACGACGAGAAGATCATGAAGACCGAACTGTCCGAGATGGCGGCGAAGTACGACTCCAAGCGGTGGTTCGACAAGTGGGAGCGGCGGCGGAGGGACAGATCATGACCGTGAAGTGCCCCTACTGCGGCGGCGACGCCGAGCTTGTCGATAGCGCCGATGTGTACGACGGGCGCAGCTACGGCCCGATCTATCTGTGCCGCCCGTGCCAGGCATGGGTCGGTGTCCACAAGGCCGGACCGCTCAAGGGGGAACCGTTGGGACGACTCGCCGACGCCGAACTGCGCCAGTGGAAGCGGCGGGCACACGACGCGTTCGACGTGTTGTGGAAGGCCAAGATGCGGACCGGATACTCAAAGGGGATCGCCCGCAGGCTTGGGTATCGGTGGCTCGCCGACACGTTGGGAATCGAGGAGCACCGCTGCCACATCGGCATGTTCGACGTGGACCAGTGTCGGCGCGTCGTGGAGGTGTGTTCCAGGAGAGGCGAATGAAGATCGACGGACCCAAACCTGACGAACCGAACAACGTGATCCCGTTTGACCCAGGGCGCGACAGGCCCGAGCAACCGTGGCTGCGCAGGGAGTACCACAAGCGGGAGAAGTGCCATCACCTGCAGGTCGTGGTGAGCGCGGAGGATCGTCGGTGCTACTGCGGCGAATGCGACGTGGAGCTTGATCCGATCGCCGTGTTGCTCGAACTGGCCCACAAGGAGCGCAACCTCTACTACTCGCGCAAGGAGGTGCGGCGGTACGAAGGCCAGGTCCAGGAGTTGAAGCGCGAGGAACGACGAGTCAAGGCGAGATTGCGGCGGGCACAGAAACGGCTTGCCGAGACGGAGGATATGATCGATGCGACCGACCACAGAACAGCACCTACGCGCATTCAGGGAGGGGCGGGACGCGTGCCGCGCCGCAGCCGGGGATCCGGCGATGGTGCGTAATCCGTACCACGTGGTGAACGAGCGGAGGCAGTGGCAGTGGTGGAACCGCGGCTGGAACGCGTTCTGGAACCCGGCATGGAGTAGGTGATGCAACTTGCGCTCGAGCTCAAGGCGCCGTCGGCGGCGGGGACGGTCCACAAGGGGCCGATCATGGACGACGAGGGTCACGATGGGTGCGATTGCTGCGCCCAGCGACTGCGTTGCGGGAAGTGCGGCGCTCGCTACCTCGGCAGGCTGTACGCGTACTTTTACCGGTACGACACGGCCGACGAGGACGGGTACAAGGTGGGGATGAACGGCACGTTCGGGGATCTGCCCGGGCCGTGCTGCCTGGAGGAGGATCCGGCCGGGTTCGCGGCCGTGGAGGAGAACGACGGTTGGGGCGAAACCCTGGTGCGCCATGGACAGCGCGTCCTGGGAGGTTGGGGTGTCCTGGAAGGAAGGATCTGGATTCCGAAGACGTGGCCCACCGGGGACTCCCCGTGGGGCAAGTAGCAGAAAGGACTCTCCGATGAGATGGACAAGAATCTTCACCTACCTGTGGACCCTGCCGTGGGATCTGCTGGTGTGGCTCGCGGCCGTGGTGGTCGCGCTCGTGACCCGCGGCAAGCTGGCCTGGCAGGACATGGGGGTGTGGGCTGTCCTCCCCCCGCGCCAGTACCAGCGCAACGACTTGGTGTGGCTCGGTATCACCCTTGGGCACGGCGGTGTCCTGTCAGCTGTCGGGTTTGGGACGCGCCACGACACGACCAGGACCGAACGACACGAGGGGGTGCACGTTGAGCAGTTCGAGGCGATGGCCCTGGCCGGCGCGGTCCTGGGCCTGATCGTGTTCATCGGGTTCGCCGCAATCGGTGCGCTCGAGGTCGGCGCGTGGATCGGATCGCTGGTGTGGTTCGGCGCGTTCCCGGCGGTGATCGGTGCGGGCCACGTCGTCGCCAAGGTGCGTGGTGAACCCCTGTACTGGGGGGCGACGCACGAGGAGGCGGCGCGGGCCATCGCGGATGTGGAGGGCGAGAAGTGACCAAGATCGAGGACCAGTGCTGGAGGAATAAGCCGCCAGGTTGGAAGGTGGTTGGCACGTGGGGCAACGCCGTCGCCTGGTACAACCGCAAGAAGAAGTTGCGGGTCCTGGCGTCGGTGGACGAGATCGATGGCGAGCGGTGGCTCCACGTGTCCCTGTCCCATCCCCGGCGCCTCCCGACCTACGACGAGCTTTGCTACCTCAAGCGGCACTGGTTCGGCGCGGACGCTACCGCGGTGGAGATCCACGCGCCCAAGGACGAACACGTCAACCACCACGAGTTCTGTCGCCACTTGTGGGCGACCCTGGACAGGAAACTACTTCCCGATATGCGTCGGGCCGTGTCCGACGACGGGGAGTTGTCGATTTGAAAGGCGCCGCAGCCAGGCGCAGAAAGGGTAAACGGATGGAAGAGGCACAGAAAAATGGGCAGTTCAAGTTCGGTCAGGAGGTGTGGATCGTGGACCCGTGGCCCGAGTGGTGCGGGATCACGTCGCGTCACGCCGACGCCGTGTACAACGAGCAGATCCGCGTTCAGCGGCTCGTGTTCCTGTCCGAGGTCAAGTACTCACCGTCGGAGCGCGGCGGCGAGTGCCCTCCGGTCAAGGAGTTGCGCCTCGGCACCCACCTCGGCCACGTGATCAACGTGGCAGTGGACCGGGTCTTCGCCGATCCCGTCATGGCCACCGAGAAGGCGCTGGACGCGATCCGGGGCAAGGTCAACGAGCTCGACCACCTGCTCCAGCGGTACAAGCAGATCGCGGTGGAGACGCGCCAAGGAGGTGAGCCGTGAGGATAATCACCAACAGCGACTTGAAGCGGGCCGTCGAGGGGTTCCTGGATCAGCACCGGAAGGACATGCCATGCGCGATCCAGGTCAACGTCCTAGACACGGTCGTCCCCGGCACCGCCTTGGTACAGCTCCAGGAGCGGCAGCCCAGTTCCGTCCCGGCGATCTTCGCCCACGGGATCGGCGTGGGCATGTTGCGCGTGGCCCGGCGCCTGGACCGTGTCCTGACAGGGAGGGGGTGACCGATGGATCCTGCCGAATACACGGCGACCCAGACCAAGATCACCGCCATCGCAGCGGTGCTGCGCGATCTGGATCTTGCGGGCTTCTTGAACGCGATCCAGCGCAGCCAGACGGTCGCGCCGATCTTCGATCCGAGCCTCTATCGAAGGGGAGCGGCCAAGCTGGACCTGATGCGTCAGACGGCTAACGCCTTGTACCGTGCCCAGTGCGAACTCCCGGACGTGAAGCAGTGGATCGAGGCGCAAGAAGAACAGGACGCGGTCGAGTCCATGATGGGCATCGTACCGCAGAGAAGGGAGGGGCCATGAAGTTCGCACGACACCCCGGCGAGAACGAGTTCCCGTGGTACGAGGCGGAGATGGAGTGGAAGCGGTCGGTGGAGCGCAACGTGTGCTGGAACAGGCGCCTGGTCTTGATCTCGCTCGCCCTCGGGGCCGGGATCGCCGGGTTCATCACTGTGGTCACCGTGGTGATGTTTTAGAGGAAAGGGTAATCCTATGTCGAAGGTACGAATGCAGTTCGATTTCACGAAGGAGGCGGCGGACAAGATGAAGGAGATCCGCAAGCGGATCGACGCCGGGTTCAACGCCGAGGTGGTGCGCCGGGCCATGTCCCTCCTGGACTACGCCACCGGCGAGGCGGCGCAAGGCAGTAAGGTCGTGATCCGGCGACCAGACGGGGACGAGCACGTGGTCCTGGTCAAGTAGGACGCACGAGCGGAAAGGGTAATCCAATGGGCAACAACTTGGACCTCAACAAGATGCTGGGCGTGCCGCGCACGGTCCAGTGTCCACGGTGCCGCCGCACAGCACCCACATTCTCCGACGACTACGACGTGGAGTGCGGCGATCCGAACCCGGACGAGGGGTTCTGGGATCTTGGGATGTACTGTCCCGAGTGCGAGCACGAGTGGACGATGCGGTTCGCGGTGGATCTCGTCCAGGTGCCACCGGAACGGCAGTGTCAGAAGGGCCGCGTCGTGATCCAGTTCGAGCGGGACAAATCTAACGAGGAAGGTGTGTCGATGATCACCGAGTCCACGGTGGAGCTCGCGCAAGGCAGCGATCCGCTGACCCAGGACGACCTCCTGGAGATCCTGGCCACGGAGGTGGGTACGATCGCGGAGGCTACCGGGATCTCGCTGGGCCAAGTCCTGACCGAGATGGCCCTGGGCCACATCGTCGCACACGAACGGTACGACGCGCCCCCCAGTTGCTGCACGTGTGGCGCCGAACTCGATCCTGGACGGTACAGGTGCGACGACTGCCAGAACCCGGTCCACGACGCCACTGAGGAGGTCGGCGATGAATGACGAGCACTTGCGATACCTTGGATGCCTCAAGCTCCTGGAGGAGTGTTCGCCGCACGTGGATGACGAGATGCGGGAAAGCATCGAAAGGGCGTTCGAAGACGCGGTGGCGGCCTCCGGTGGGACGCTGAGGATGCACCGGCTGCTGGATCGGGTTTGCATCGACGTGGCAGTCCCCACCGAGAAGCCACAGCCATGAAGTACCTGTACAAGTTCAAGAATGTCCTCACCGGCGCCGAGGCGGTGGGCTACCTGCAGGGCAGCGGCGGCACGGCCGTTCCCATCGAGGCGATCCGGGACGAAGTGCGGCGAGTCGAGGCAGGCACGATACGGTTCAGCACAAGGTTCTTCGAACCGATCCCAGGGGCGGTCAAGATCCTGCTGCGTGGCGCCGACGACAAGTCCCACGACGACCCGGCCGGGTTCACCCTCATGGCGCTCAACGGCCTCCGGGTCGAGGCGGTGGAGGAGTAGATGTCGTACAAAAGCCAACTGCTGATCGACGGCAAGCAGGTGGGGACGGTCACGCCCCCCCTGGTCCACACCACCACGATCAAGTGCGAGCGGTTCACGGCACGGCCCGGGGACGTGTCGATCCGGTGCGTCCGCACCAGGGACAGGGATCTGTTCTACGCACTGACCGACGGTGCGCGGCGGCGACTGCCCGACCTGGAGATCCGCAACGAGGACGGTCGCTTCATGCGCCTGATCCGCCCACTGGTCCTGGGAGGGTTCGGGGATCCGCCCCGTGGTCGGCGCAACTGTGTGGCGCAATCCGTTAATCTGCGCCCGGAGAGGATAGGCGACAGATGACACATCGACTTACCAGGGACCTGCGCTTCTACGGGTTCACAATCCCCGCAGGTACCGAGTGCCGCGAGCTCACCGACGCCGAACTGGCCGCGTTCCGCGAGGAGAAGTCTCACCAGTACCCAGGGGGACCTCCCGGCTGCACATGGGCGGACGCAATGCTGGAAAACGCTCACCCCATATTCTGCCAGGGCAAGGTGCGGATCCTTCAGCGCGACGACTTCGCGCCTCGATAATCTCCGGCGTATATACTTGACAGGCGCCGCCGCGATCTCGTATATACAGAGCCAACGATGTCTATACGCGAGAAACGGCGCACTGCCCAGGTCAACCTCCGACTCACACCGGAGGAGCTGACCACGATCCGCAACGCCGCGACTGCGCTCGATGTCACCGTGACCGAATTGATGGTGGGCGCCACCCTTGACAAGATCAACAGTCAAGACGGGTCCCAGTTCAAGGGGACGCTCCGGCGTCTCCTCCAGGAGCACGGCTCATGACAGCGAAGGCCAAGGGCAGTGGTGGTTCGGCCAAACCACCGGCAAAGGCTAGTAGGGGCAAATCGCCCGGCCAGGGCAAGGCACCGAAGAAGCCGGGGAAAGTCCGGGCACCGCGGATCAACGTCGCCACCTTCAACAAGCTCCAGGACGCGTTCTTCAAGGACCAGAACATCGAGAAGGCGGCGAAGGCGGCGGGCGTCGGCTGGTCCACGGCGAAATTCTACATCGACGGTGCGGGGCGGCCGAACGAGGGCATGGCGCCGATTCGGAAGGCGTTCCTGGACGTCCAGGCCGAGGCCCAGGAGCGGAAGCAGTTGACCCTGATCAGGTTCCACGAGGAACAGGCCGAGGAGTTGGACGAGATCATCCAGGTGAGCCTGGCCGAGTTGCGCCTGATCAAGGCGGAGATCCTGGTGCGGGTCAAGGAGTACCAGGACAGCGACGGCAAGAAGATCAAGACCGGCGCGTCGTTGGCGTCGGCCCTGGGGACATACGAGCGCGGGGCGCGGCTGATGGAGCGGTTCCTGGGCGGGCCGGACCAGATCCACGAGCACCGCGGCGACGACCCGTTCCGGGACTGGACCGAGGACGAGGTGGTGGAGTTCATGACGACGGGCAAGATGCCCGACCACGCGAGGTAGAGATGGCAGTGGACAGGCGCGACGAGTGGATGCAGGTGACGCGACGTGGACGTGTGCGCGTGTTCGCCATTTATGACCACCCCAGGGACTACCCGGACTGCTTCGTTGTCCGCGCCATGGAAACGGCAGGCGACATCCCGCCATGGTGCGTGGTCTTCATGATGGAAGCGAAGTTCGCCGACACACTAGAGGCCGCACGCGGCCTGTTGCCTGGCGGACTTGTGAAAGTTGGGCCGTCACCAGGGGACGACCCTGTGATCGCGGAAGTTTGGATGTGACAAGGAGAGGCAGATGCAACAGCCACAGATGAAGATCGAGTTGGGGTCCTACGCCAAGGACGTCATCACCGGGTTCGAGGGGATCATCATGTCCTACACGTTCCACCTGACCGGGTGCGACATGGTGGCGTTAAAGCCCCGTGACCTGGACAAGGATGGGAAGGTCAAGGACGCGTTCTGGTGCGACTACACGCGCGTCGAGGTGATCAGCGGGCCGCCGCCCGAGATCCAGAAGGTCCTGGCGGCAGCCGCCGCCCAACAGCCGACGGACACGGGGTGCACCGGCGAGGAGTGCCCCGAGACGAGGGAGGTGTGACGTGGGTGATGGACCAGGCAAGAACGTTGCCCTGGAGATGCTGTGGGAGGTCATGGGCGCCAAGGACGCGCAGATCCTGACCACCAAGCACCCCGAGATCGTGCGGCGGTTCGGTGCCCTGATCGAGGACAGCGCCGAACGGGGGCGGTTGCGGCGGTTCCTGGGGATCCCGGACCACGCCACCGTTCGCAACCTGGACGAGCGCGTCGTGTTCACCACCCCGGAAACGTGCGCTACCGACAACGAGGTGCCGCCCACGGCGGTGGTGGACTACCTGTGCGGCCGCGTGGCCGCGCTCGAGGAGGAGCTGGCGCAGACCAGGGCGCGTCGGGCCGAGGCGGTGAACAGGATCGAGGAACAGCGTGTCGAGCGCCAGGAGATGATCGGCAGGATCGAGGAGATCGTGACCTACCTGGGCGAAGTGCGCGACAAACGGGACGCGTTGCGCCGTGTCCTGGTCGACCTCAAGCGCGAGGTGGGGGAGGGATAGGTGATGCCGTCCAAGGACGCGGGAACATTCACGATCCGTGTGGAACGCGGCCGGTGGCCGTGGACCGTGGATATCGTGGTGTACGACCGCGCCGGCGAGGTGGTGGAGAGGTGGCGCGACAAGCGTTTGGAGTCGACCCCGTGGTGGGTTTGCCTGTGGTGGCGGATCCTGGACAGACTGGAGGGACCATGACCACCATCGACGAGGCACTTGGAATCGAGGTCAGGATGCGGCGGGCCGTGCCGCGTCAGTTCGAGGCGGATGCGACCAAGCTCCCCGGGTCGCCACCTATCGGCCGCGGTTCCTCGGAGGCGGAGGCCAAGTTCGATCTGCTGGCCAAGCTGGCGTGGGACCGCGTCTATACGCGACCGACCTACGCGGCGATCGTGGACCGCCTGTTGCGGGCGGCGTGGAACGAACAGTGTTCGGTGCGGCGAGAAGCAGCCCCAGGGATCCGGGTCACCGCGGCGGACGATCAACGGCCCCAGGCGGCCGAATAAACGACGGGAGAGGCGCGATGATCAAGGCGAACGTCAGTGTGCACGATGTGATCGAACTGCTCAACGACTTGGTGGAGCGGGACCGGGACGGCATGGGGGTCCTGGTCAACACGCGGATCGCGGTGGAGCCGCCGGTGGCTCACCACCCAACGGTCCAGGTGCTGTTCCACAAGGCGGACGACGGGCGCACCCTGTACCTACTGGGCACGTTGGGCTTGCTCAACGGCCTGTTCGGTGTACAGGACAAGACGGGCGTCGGCGCCATCGCGGCCATCTACGAGGTGACGTGTCAGGAGTGCGGACTCCAGGCCAACACGGGACAGCGCGTTGGTGAGGAGTGCAAGGGGTGCGGCGGCCCACTGGTCCCGGGTCAGCTGGTGGAGTTCGCCCTGACAGACGCGGCCCAGGAGGATCTGGAACCGTTGCCGTTCGACGGCGGCGATGACGTCGGCCCTGTCGCGTTCGACGGGCCAGGCGAGGTGGAGGACTAGATGCACAGTATCAGCAAGGAATTCAAATTCGAGGCGGCACACCGACTGCCACTCCACGAGGGTGGATGCCGCAACCTGCACGGCCACAGCTACCGCGTCGTCGCCCATCTCGAGGGGGCCGAGTTGCGCCGTGTCGGTCCCTCCACCGGCATGGTCGCCGATTTCAAGGACCTGTCCACGGTGGTGCGCGGGATCCTGGACGAGGGGAAATGGTGCGGCGCGGACACGGTGCCGTGGGACCACGCCGTGATCCTGTGGGAGCAGGATCCGCTCCTGGAGGTGCTTCGTGCCGCGGACCTGGACCTGCGGGTCGTGGTGATGATCAACATGCCAACCGCTGAGAACATGGCCACCCTGCTCGCGTCGATGATCGCCAGGGGGTTGGCAGAGATCCCGGTGGTCGGCGCGGACGTGATCAGGGTGGACGTGTGGGAGACGGAGAAGTCGTGCGCCACGTGGGAGGCGGACTACGAGGAGGCGATCAAATGACAAAGCCGACAGAAGCAAACGCGCTCGCCGCGGTTCGGACCATGCTGGAGTACATCGGGGAGGACCCGGAGCGGGAGGGGTTGGTCGACACGCCGAAGCGCGTGGTCAAGTCCTGGAAGCACCTGTTCGGCGGCTACGACAAGAAGCCGGAGGGGATCCTCCAGACCGCGTTCGCCAGCGACAGCTACAACCAGATGGTGTGCCTCGGTCCCATCGAATACTGGTCCACGTGCGAGCACCACATCCTGCCGTTCTACGGCCACGTCTATGTCGCCTACCTGCCGGACAAGAACGGCAAGGTGGTGGGCGTGTCCAAGCTGGCGCGTGCCGTCGAGGTGTATGCACGCCGCCTCCAGATCCAGGAACGGATGACCGACCAGATCGCGGAAGTCGTGGAGAACACCGCAGGTGCCCTGGGCGTGGGCGTGCTGGTCCGGGGTCGTCACCTGTGCATGGTGGCGAGGGGGGTGGAGAAACGGGAAGCATGGATGACCACAACGGCCCTGCGTGGACGGTTCCTCGAGGACCCACGCACCAGGGGCGAGTTCATGGCCTTCGCGGGCCGGGAGGGGTAGGAGATGAAACGAGGAGCGGTGATCCTACTGTCAGGCGGGATCGACAGTACCACGTGCCTGGCGCGGCTACAGAACATGCACCTGATCGACCCGGAGGAGATCGTCGCCCTGATCTTCGACTACGGCCAGACGTTGCGGCGCGAGCTCGACGTGGCCGTGGACAACGCCCAGAAGTACGGCGCCCACCCCAAGATCGTGCGGGTCGACCTGGGGTGGATGGCACCGGAGTGCGGCCTGTTGAAGGGCAACACCGAGGCGGTCAAGGGGCTTCCGAAGGGGCGCGGTCGTGGCCAGATCGAGGATGGCGGTACGCCGCCCAGCTACGTCCCGTTCCGCAACGGGATCTTCCTGGCCTACGCGGTCGGATTCGCCGAGGCCCACGGGATCAACAGCATCTACCTGGGCGCCAACGGGTTGGACAGCGGCAACTACTGGGACGACCGTCTGGAGTTTGTGGAGGCGATGGAGCGTGCGGCCCGGGAGGGCACCGACCCGTCGTTCCATCCGCGGATCTGCGCCCCGTTCGCCACCTGGCCCAAGGCCAAGATCGTGGACCTCGGTCGCAAGCTGGGCGTGGACTACGACGCCACGTGGTCGTGCTACTTGGACGGGGAGGCCCACTGCGGCGAGTGCGACTCGTGCCGCCAACGGGAGGACGCGTTGTGGGCCGGCGGCTGGTACGACGGGGAACAAACAGTCAAGACCCCGGACCAACTGGCCTACGACCGGGCGCACCGGGACGAGAGGGGGCACAACTGATGCTGTACAAGGTCCACGAGATCGTGCGGTCGATCCAGGGCGAGGGCGCCAGGATCGGTATTCCCACCACGTTCCTGCGTTTCAGCGGGTGCAACCTCAACTGTCCGTTCTGCGACACCAAGGAGCACACGAATGGCCGCGACATGTCCCTTCAGATGATCCTGGACGAGGTCGAGGAGTTGGGGTCCGACGTGGTGTCCCTGTGCGGCGGCGAACCCGCGCTTCAGGTCGACAACGTCCTGGTCCGCGCACTCCACGCGCTCGGCGCCATGCTCACCATCGAAACCAACGGCACGCTTGCCGTGGCCGAGGGGATCGACTACGTGGTGGTCAGTCCCAAGGTCGGCCCGTCGCGTCTGATCGAGAACTTCAGCCGCCCCGTCGCCGAGTTGAAGTATATCGTGGAGGCCGGGTGCAAGATCCCGGTGCCACTGATCGCCGCGGACAACTACTTCCTGTCCCCCGCGTACGACGGGGACCGGGTGGTCCAGGAGAACGTGGACTGGGCGGTGCACCTGATCGAGGAGAACACTAGCGAGATTCCCTGGCGGCTCAACGTCCAGGCGCACAAGGCGTGGGGGCTGTCATGAGGGTGTTCGAGGTCGTGATCAAGCGCCAGGATCTCGAGGCGGTGATCGAGACGCTGTATCCCAACGTCCTGATCAGCTACGTCTACGCCCAGCGGTTCCTGCCCACCGTGGACCTGCTCGATGACAGGTTCCACTTCTTCCTGGACAGCGGCGCCCACAGCGCCAACACCCTGGGCATCGAGATCGACATCGACGAGTACATGAAGTTCATCGCCGACCGGTCCCACATAATCGACGTGTACGCCGGGCTGGACGTGATCGGGGATCCGGTGGCCAGCGCGGAGAACCAGCGTGTCATGGAGGAGGCGGGGTTCGCGCCGTTGCCCACCTACCACTTCGGGGAGCCGATCGCGGTGCTTGAGGAGTTGGCCGAGCGATACGAGTTCTTCTGCCTGGGCGGTGTGGTGGGCAAGAGCGACGCGGCGAAGATCATCTGGCTCGACGACCTGTACGCCCGGGTCCTGGCCAAGTACCGGGACACCCGCAAGATCCATATGTTCGGCGTGGGCAGCGAGAAGATCCTGCGCCGCTACCCGTTCTACTCCGCGGACTCGTCGGCCGGTTCCCTCCAGGCGGGCAACAAGACGTGGCACATGCAGGACGGGCGCACCTACAAGCTGCGGGACCTGGCCGAGAAGGGACTCAACACCGTCGAGGCTGTGCTCGCCGCCCAAGTGGAACAACGCGAGGACCTGGCCGGCGCCGAGAAGTGCAAGGTGCGGTTCACGCGGTGGCTGATGAAACGACACCGCCTCCAGGAGTCCGTCACGTCGATGTGGCGCGAGCGCGGGATCGAGTGGAACGACCAGACACGCGCCGACACGGCGCCACAGGAGATGTGCGATGGCCAAGCTCAATGACCCGCGATGGATCGAGTTGCCCGTGGGCAAGCTCGTAGGCGCCGATTGGAACTACAAGGTGGAGGACCCAGACCAGGCCGAGAAACTGATCGCCAACATCAAGCGCAACGGTCAGGTGGAGAACATCCTGGTGCGCGAGTTGGACACGGGGTTCTTCGAGGTAATCAACGGGAACCACCGCCTCGCCGCGTTCAACCACCTCGGGATCAAGAAAGCGGTGTGCTTCAACTTCGGCCCGATCACCGACTCCCAGGCGTGGCGGATCGCCATCGAGACGAACGAGACGAAGTTCAAGCGCGACGACGCCAAGCTGGCGGTCCTGATCAAGGAGATGACCAGCGGCAGCGGCGCCGAGTTCAACGTGGCCGACCTCAACACCACGATGCCGTTCGACCGGGAAACCCTGGAGGGGTTCTCCCAGATGGTGGACTTCGACTGGAACGCGTTCAAGAAGGCCAACGACGAGCAGCTGAAGGCCCTCCAGGAGAAGAAGGACGCGAAGTCCAACGTGACGATCACCGTGGAGGCGACGTGTCCAGAGTGCGGCCACAAGTTCCAGGTGAGCGGCAAGAAGAAGTAGCGTGGACGCGGCAATCCACAAGGACTTCCGCCCTCCTGTGGGCCACCTCCCGCGGCTGGTCGCGGACAAGTTCATCCGTGCACCGTCCCGGGACAGGCTGATCAAGCGTGCCGTGGCGATACGCAACCACCACATCGCCCTCGCTCGCAAGTCGGCGTCGGCGTTCATGGAGTACGCGTTCCTGGACGAGTCGAGCCGCCTTCCCTACGCCCAGCAGTGGTTCCACGACGAGTGGCACCAGGCCTGGGATCGGTATCAGCGGGTCATGGTGATCGCGCCTCGTGACCACGCCAAGACCAGCAACGTGGTGGGGCGCGTGATCTGGGAACTGGGCAACAACCCGAACCTGCGGACCAAGGTGGTGTGCGCGAGCGACGGCCGGGCCAAGGAGCGCCTGTTCGAGATCGACCAGCACATCACCACGAACCCCCGTGTCCGGGAGGTGTTCCCCGACCTACGGCCGAACCCAGACGCGCCCTGGAACGCCCACCGTCTGGTCCTGATGCGATCCGCGAGGCACAGGGACGCGTCGGTGGAGGCCCTGGGCATCACCTCCACGGCGACTGGCGGCCGCGCCGACCTGCTGATCGCCGACGACGTGGTGGACCGCCGCAACGCCCTCACCTTCCCGGCCCTCCGCGAGCAGATCAAGCAGGCATGGAAGGCGGACTGGACCAACCTCCTGGAGCCGGACAGCCGCGTCTGGTACATCTGCACGTTGTGGCACCCCGGGGACCTGTCCCACGAGATCATGGGCGGCAGCACGTACAAGGTGCTGCGGTACGACATCGACGCCAACTTCGGCGCGATCTGGCCGGACAAGTGGAGTGAGGCCGCGCTGCGGATGCGGTTCGACGAGATCCAGAGCATCGAGTTCAACCGTGCCTTCCGCAACCAGGCGATCGACATCGAGTCCGCGCTGATCCGACCGGACTGGTTCGAGTTCAGCGACCTGCGCCAGGACCAACGGTTCGCCGAGTTGGTGGAGCAGGATCGGTTGGTGTTCTTCACCAGCTACGACCCCGCCGGCACGCCGAACCCACGGTCCAAGACCAGCAAGCAGCAGGACTACACTGGGTGCTGCGTTGGCGCGATCGACCAGGAGCGCGGGGTCCTGTACATCGTGGACGCCTGGCACCAGCGGATGTCGGTCAAGACCCTGGCCGACGTGATCCACGCCGAGGCGCAGACATACGATCCGTGGCTGGTCCTGATCGAGAAGATCGGCCTGTCCACCGTGGACGAGTGGGTGATCAACGAGCACCCCGAGATGGAGGGCCACATCAAGGTCACCAAGCCCAAGATCAGCAAGCAGATGCGCCTTCTCGGCGCCACCCCGTTGCTGGAAAAGGGCAAGGTGGTGTTCTCGGCCCACCTGGACCCGAACGGCGGTCTGTTCGACGGCAGCCGCGGCAGCCTTGTGGACGAACTGATCGAGTTCCCGTTCGGCAAGCACGACGACATGGTGGACGCCTTTTCGCAGCTGGTCGGTGCTGCACGGACGCACTTCCTTGACGTGGACGCCGACGGGGGGGAAGATGTAATGGAGATCCACATCGGCGACGAGGACGAGCATGAGTACCCGTTCTAAATCCACGACCATGCGCGATGTGGAAACCGGCGCGGAGTACAGCCGCTACGACAACGGAGACGTGACCGTGACCACCGAGATTGCACAGCACCCCTACCGCGCCCTCGCGGGCAAGGCATTCGTCACCCTGGACGACACCGTGATCGCCGCGGTCAACGACGACCAGTGGGAGCGGGTCCTGGGTCTGCGCCTGGGCCTTCCCGGGGGCACCGAGGTGGACGTGGACGACGCCGAGCTCGAGCGTGCCCTCGAGGACATCGAGGAGTGCGACGAGGTGTGGGAGGAGGCGGTGGAGATCCGACCGGACCTGTTCACCGGCGGCCCCGACCACATGGAACTCCTGGTGCCGTGCGTGGTCCGAGACGGGGACCTGCCGCCCGTCCGCGTCCTGATCCCGACCGGAACCCTACGTGACCACTTCCAACGGGCAGAACCCGGCACAGGGACGCACGTGGACAGGAAGACGAAGTGCCGTCACCACCACAAGGACTTCGGCAAGATCAAGTGCCGCGGCTGTTTGCGGCGGTGGTGGCAGGGACGGGTCAAGGAACTGGAGGGTGACGATGACCAAGCGTGATCAGGCGCCGCCCCGTGTGCGGCTCGCCAAGCACGTGGATCTGGCCAAGGCCAAGCCCGGGTGCAAGCGGTGCAACGGCCGCGGGATCGTGGGGTACAAGAACGCCGACCTGGGCGACGGCAACGGGCCGCAGCAGATCCCGATCATCTGCCGGTGCGTGAGCCGGGCCGACGGCGGTGTCCAGCCCGACGAGTTCGACAGGATCATGAAAGAGGCGGCGCAGCAGATCGACGACGGGGTGTTCCACGAGCACCTCCTCGCGGACTTTCACGCGGCACCGGACGAGCAGAAGCCCCGGATCCTGGCCGCGTTCTTCCGGGACGTGGTGGACGACCGCAAGGCCAAGGCGTCCAAGGACGCGGTCAACAAGGTCCTGGAGCTGATGCACCGACGCAAGGACTGGAACGACCTTCGGGTGGCGGCGACGCGGATCCTGATGCGACAGGCCGCCGACCCACTGGCCGACCAAGACGCGCGGGACCTGGCGCAAAAGGCGATGGCCGCGTCCCGAGCTTCGATGAACTGAGGAGGACCACATGGCGATGCCAGAGATCAGAGTGTATCCGTTCGACGAGAACCCGGTAGGTTCGCTGCCCCTGGGCGCCGGCCACGAGCACGACGTGCGCCAGATGTCGGATAAGGGGTACGAGTACCAGACCGACGTGGGCGTGGTGGCTGTGTTCGACCTGGAGGGGTCGGTGGCCGGTGACGTGTGGACCACGATCCAGGCGGGCCTGGGACCGGCGGACGCACAGGGCGTGATCCCCGCGCAGTACAACTACGTGCGGGTCAACGGCACCAACGCCGGGGTCCTCAACGGCGCCGAGCTCAAGATCGCCGGCAAGGTTCTGTGATGGGGGGTCCCGCGAAAAGAGGCGGGGCCAAGGGCGGGCGCACCGCCAAGGGCAAGACGGACGACACCGGGTTCGTGGTGGACATCCGGGAGGTCCTGGCCAAGGCAGCGGTGATGACCGGCCGCTCCGTCGACGAGAGTCAGGCGATCAGTGCCCTGGACCGTCGGCGCGAGGTGTACGGTGACGCCGGCGCGGTGGAGCCACCCTACGACCCCGAGTCCCTTCTCAACTACATCGAGCTGACGCCGCACGTCGCGCCCAACATCGCCGCCTATCAGACCAATATCGAGGGATATGGTTTCCAGGCCGTGGTGTGCGAGTCGTGGATGGAGGACCTGGACAGCGAGGAAGCCACCGAGGCGATCCGCAACGCGCTCCAGATCGAGCGGTGGGTCGAGGAGGAGGAAGCCGCCCTGGACGCCGCGGAGAAGGCCGACGAGGACGAGCCGGATCCTGAACTGGACCCCGACGCCGGCGAGCCGGTGGACGAGGACGACGATGGGGAGGTCACCGACCAAGAGATCGACGACGTCCGCGAGCAGTTGCGCGTTGCGTTGCGCCGAGAGCAGTTCCTGTTCGAGGCGTTCTTCAAAACGTGCTGCAGCGCGATGTCGTTCATCAAACTCCGCCGGGTCACCCGGTACGACATCGAGGCGCACGGGTGGGGCGCGTGGGAGATGCTGACCGACGGCTACGGCCGGTTGAAGCGCCTCAACTACATCCCGGGCTACACGGTGCGGCCGCTGCGAGACCAGGGGGAACTGGTCGAGGTCACCGAGCCGGATCCGGTCACACCCTTGTCCGAGGGACGCGAGGTCCTGGTGCACCGTCGGTTCCGCAGGTACGTCCAGATCGTCGGGGACCGCAAGTCCTACTACAAGTCCCCAGGCGACCCACGGGTGATCAGCGCCACCACGGGCACGGTCTACAAGTCGGTCCAGGAGATGCGGCGCCCCGAGGAGGACGGCGGCGAGGGCAAGGATGCGAAGGAAGCGAACGAGCTGATCTACATCCCGCTCCACGATCCGCGCAGTCCGTGTCCGCCACCACGGTGGATCGGTAACCTCCTGGCCGTCCTGGGAGTGCGCGAGGCCGACGAGACGAACTACTTCTACCTGGACAGCAGCGCGATCCCTCCCGGGATCCTGTTTGTCGGCGGCGGCAAGGTGCCACGGGACATGAAGGACCGCCTCGAGCAACGTATGACCCAGGAGTTCGGCGGGTCCGAGAACCGCCACAAGATCCTGGTCGTGGAGGCGCACCCCATGAAGCAGAAGGGTGAGGAGCGCACCCTGATGCCCACGATGGAGTTCGAGTCCCTGCGATCCGCACAGCAGAGCGACGCCACCTTCACCAACTACGACGAGCGCAGCGCGGATCGGATCGGCGCCTCGTTCCGGTTGCCACCGATGTTGCGTGGCTACACCCCGAAGAACCTCAACCGTGCCACGGCCATCGCGGCGTTGTCATTCGCGGAGGAACAGGTTTTCGAGCCGGAGCGCGAGGACATCGACTGGGTTGTGAACAAGTACATCCTGCCCAGGATCGGCGTTGTCCTGCACCGGTTCCGGTCCAACTCCCCGCCGACACGTAGCCCCGAGGAGATCGCGGATCTGATCAAGGTGGCGGCCCCCCACGGCGGTCTTTTGCCCTACGAGATCCGCACGTTGCTAGGCGACGCGCTCAACCGTGGGCTGGCCAAGGTCGAGGAGGAGTGGAGCCGGTGGCCGATGCCGATGACCCTTGCAGGGATCGGGGAGGGCGGCCAGGTCGTACCAGAGGAAGGGGACGAGGAGAGGTGGCAACGATGGCGCAACTGACCAACCAGCTGAACCAGTTGGCCAAGCGGGTCGAGGCGATCCTCACCGACGAGTTGCGCCAGGCCGGGTTCGACATGGACCTGTCAGCGGAGTTCCGGGACGTGGACGACCTGGAGGCGGAGGAGGACGATGAGTAGCCTGTTCGACGCCGCCAAGGATCCGTCAGTCCACGTCGGGGACTACTTCATCAACCTGGCGATCGACGAGGCAGGCGAGCCGCACCCGATGCGCCGCGTCCGTGTCGCCGAGGTGGACGACACAGGCATGATCCGCCTCACGTCCGCCATCTCTGGCCTCGGCGGTATGGAGCGGGTCGTCTCTCCTGCCACGCTGGGCCGCGAATACAGGAGAGATCAATGACAGCGGAGAAACTCACCAGCGATGACATCCAAGGGATCCTTAACGGGATGGACCACCCCGTCGTGGAGAAGATCAACGAGCTTGTGGACCTCGTGAACGCGGGCGGGATCATGCAGGATCTCCAGAGTGTCCTGGACGTGGGCAGTTCGGCGGTCATGTCCATGCCACTGGACATCGACATCGGCGCCCTCAACGCGCTCGACCTGATCGCGGGACTCGGAACGGTCCACGGTGCGTTCGACATATCGAGCATCGACGTGTACGGCCCGGCATACCCACCACGGGATCCAGGGGCCACCCTTGGGCCGTCCTCGTTCGCGGCTGGATTCCTCAACGACGTGTCGGGGTACGCCGCGGCCGCGTTGGCCGGCCAGTCCGAAGCGTCTGGATCCTACGCGATGACCCGAGGCGAGGAGAACGAGGCCAAGGGATGGGGCGCGACCGCCCTCGGCTACAAGTGCAAGGCCAACGAGGGGTATGCGCTCGCCATCGGCATGGAGTGTGAAGCGACGTACTGGAGCGCGGTTGCGATCGGCGGATTCTGTAAGGCGACCGCCGCCACTGCCGTCGCGATCGGCAACGGATACTGGAGCGGCGCCACGATCCGCTACCTGCAGGCCCTGGGGCAAGGGTCCTACAACTTCTCCACGGTCAACGGTTCCTACGGTGCGGCCCAGACCGGTGCGGCGGCGACACGGTGCGGGATCTGGGGCGGCCTCAACCACGAGATCAAGGCTGGTGCCACCGAGGCGCAGATCATCGGCGGTCGGACGGTGGTAATGGAAGCAACCGCCGACAGGTCGGTGGCCATCGGACTGAACGGGGCGACGATCACCGACCCCGACAAGGTGTACCAGCGCAACCTCAACATCTGGGACGACCCGGCCCAGGACGACGCCCTGACCCACATCCTGGCACGCGACCCCGCCACCAAGGAGACGAAGTACGTGGACAAGGGCGCGGTGTCGATGCACCTGGGCTACGGCATTACGGGCGACCGGCCCGGCGGCCTGGGGGCGACCGACACCGGCAAGCAGTATTTCGACACGACACTCGGCATGCCTATCTGGTGGGCCGGCGCCGGTTGGGTAGACGCGACAGGAGCACCCGCGTAGACGGGGGAAAGGACACGACATGCGAACCGACGACAAACCGAAGCCGCGCCCAGTACCCAAGGACTGGCCGCCGAAGGACGAGGACTAGATGGCAAGCGGCGGTGGTGGGGACACCTTCCCCGACGAACTGGACCCGATCACGGTTCCGTTGCCGATCCCGATCCCTCGGCCGCGCGAGGACGACCTCGTGGAGCTCACGTTCACCTTCACCAAGGGACTGGAGCGGCAGTACGGTGGCGGTGAGTTGGGTGAGGCGATGTCCGCGGCACGGTACGACTGGGCGTGTGAGGTCGCTGCCAACTCGTTCGGCCTGGTCGTCAACCAGAATACCGGCAAGCTGGAAGGCGCCTTGGCCATGATCGCCAACGCGGCTGCGAAGTACGCGGCGTTCCACCTGCCGTACACCAAGCAGGAGCCGCCACAACCCGTCCCGGCAAACCCTGGGGCGTTCACCCCGTTCTCCACCGAGGTTCTGACCGTGCTCGACGGCACCGCCGCGTTCCGTGGGTTCTGCGCCGGGGTCCACTCCCTGGACCCGGACGCGGTCGGCACCGTGGACGTCCAGTTCGGGCCGCTGTGGGGTAAGGGGCGCCCGCCTGGAGGGAACAAATGACCGAGCGCGAGTGGTACGACGGACCGTACCGAGTGATCGACGGCGTGGACACGCTGGGGCGCCGTCCACACCCCGCCCTCGGTGACATCATGGCCCACCGCAGCGGCGCCGTGATCCTCCGGTGTCCCAAGTGCCACGCGATGCAGTTCACCAGGGCCGAGGTGTACAACGCCAAGTCCTCGCCAACCCTGGACCGGCCGATCCACTGCGGCAGCGGCCACTGCAAGAAGTGCGGGATCTGGTTCACGATCACGAACGGGCGAGCAGCCGAGTGCGAACCTCCTGTACGACCTTCCCGTCCCATCCCGAAGAAGCTGGCCAAGGCAGGCGTCAAGCCGCCGCCCAAGCTCGAGATCGAACCCTCGGAGTCCTAATGCTCGGCGCGTACTCCACGCCCGCGAGCGGGTTCATGACCCTGGACCCTGTGGCCGACCTGGGGACCGACCCAGTGGTGGCGCTGTGGAAGGTGGGCGTGCGGGGCAAGGCGCCACTGGTCAAGGCCGAGGGGTACGCGATGGTCGTTATGGGCGGGGTCGGGGTGGTCCCGGTCCACGTCAACGCACGCACACTCCAGCAGGTCCGCCAGGAGGCCGTGAAGTGTCTCCCTATGGGGGAGGTCACGATCCTCCGTTCCCGGTTCAGGGGACGGCGCACGGTGTTTGAGAGGGTGGAGACGATCACCCCGATGCGACCAGCCGAGGCCGAGCTCAACGCCGCGGCGTCGATGGTTGGGCCGAGTGGTGTGCTGGTGGAGAAGGCCCTGTCCCCGCAGGATCCAGTGGACTCGCGCCTGATCGCCCAACGACTCGCCGGCCAGCTGCGATTCGCCGAGCGGGAGATCCTGGCGCCCAAGCTGGAGAAGTACGTTCGGCGCCTCAACATCGACTGGCCCAACCTGTCCGCCCAGGAGAGCGCGAAAAGACTGGCGATGATCCGGGGCGATCTCCGCAAGATGCTGGGGGCCGCCGCGAAGGACGTGATGCCGACGTGGCGCACCAAGGTGGAAACCAAGCTCCAGGGCGTGTTCACCAACGCACGCAAGGTGGTGCGGTCCAACTTCTTGCCGTCGGTGGGCCTGTCCCTGCGCCAGCCCGACCTCGTGGCGATCCAGACCATCGCCGATCAAAACGGGTGGTGGATGCGTGACGCAGCCGGCGTCCGGTCGGACAGGTTGACCGCACGTGCGCGGAACGTGGTGCAACAGGGGTTGCGGGACGGGCTGGGCCGCACCGAGATCGGTGCCGCACTCCAGAAGGCGATCCCCAAGGCGTGGCAGGCGATGGGGGCCAGGTACTTCACCGCGGTGGCGTCGGCGGCGATCAACCGCGCCAGGTCATACGCCGAGGTCAGCGGCTACATCGAGGTGGGCATCGAGGCTCTCGAGGTCCAGGCCGTCCTGGACGAACGCACCACAGAAATCTGCCGGTGCCTTGACGGGCAGATCATCGAGACGCACGTGGTGAGCCAGCAGATCGTCGGCGCGATGAACGTGGCGCGTCCCGAGGACATACGAGACGCTTCGCCGTTCCTCCGTGAGCGGGTGGACCAGAAGACCGGTGTCAAGTCCATCGTCACGGCCAACAACGGCACCAAGATCGCGGACGTGGTCCGCAGCGGCATGGGGCGCCTCGATGACCGCGGGATCTTCAAATACTACAAGGCCGGCAACCAACTGGCCGACGCCAACATCGGGCCGCCCCCGTACCACCACCTCTGCAGGTCGTGGACGATCCCGGTCACAACCACGGTGTCGGTGCCGCGCAACCAGATGCCCCGTGCCGGCGGCGGAGCTCCAGTGGCGCCAAAGATCGTGCCCAAGGGGGGCAAGGTGCCGAGCGGGGTCGGGCCGCGGCCGCAAATTGGTCACCCAGTTCCGTCCGCGGGCAAGCCAGTTCCAGTGGGCGATCCCGATCTGATCGAGAGGTATCCGTTCACCGAGGATTTCGTGGCGCCTAGCCGGTTGCACAAGCGGTGGTTCTCCAACCCGGCGACGGGCGAGATGAAGCCGGCGGCGGTCTATCAGCGATACCAGTACGACCAGGAGTACCGGGTGATCCGCGGCATGGCGAAACCGGCCCAGGTGGCCAAGGCGAAGGACCCGGTCAAGGACGTGCTGTCCGACCTGTCCAAGAAGCTCAACCTGTCCGCCGACACCAACGGCGTGGTGATGCACATCGAGAGGTTGGGCAGCGCGACCACGCGCCAGGTCGTGCTCGCCGAGACGGCACAACCCGCTGCCCACCGGGTCTACACCCTGCGCAGCAGCACCACCGGTGACCTCCAGTACATCAAGTTCAACAGCGATCTGCGGGTCGCGGCACGCCACGACATCAAGGCACTGAAGAAGGCCGCCACCGACGAGCGGATCGAGACGGTCCTGGCCAGGATGGAGAAGCGTGGGTACATTCAGCGCACCACCGATCCCTCCAAGGTCACGTTCGGCAAACCCGCGCCCAAGATGGCGCCCAAGTCCGGCCCAGGTCCCAAGCGTCCCACCGCGCCACCAAAGAAGAAGCCGAAGAAGAAGCCCACCGATCCCACGGTCAGGCCGAAGCCCAAGCCCAAGATCGAGGGGCCGAAAAAGAAGAAGCCGAAGAAGAAGCCGCCGGCGCCACCAAAGCCGCAACAGCCCGGCGCCGGGAAGGCGGCCGACTACAGCGAGTATGGCCTCCTCGATGGGGTGTCGGTGAAGAAGCAGCTGAAGGAGCGGATCAAGCGGGAAAGCGCACGGCTGTCCGACTACCTGGCCACCGAGACGGCCAAGATGCAGCGACGGTTCGGCCGTAACCTCCACAAGCACGAACGTGCTGCCAGGATCCGCGACTTCGTCCAGGCCGAGACGGGCAAGGTGAGGCGGTTCAACAAGGGGATCGTCAGCAAGCACACGGACAAGGTGTTCCAGGTCGAGACAGATGTGGTGCGCAAGGCCACGCAGCGGTCGGTCAAGGAGGGGTCGATGGGGGCGTTCGTCGCCCCGTCCAAGGTGGGGCTGCGCAAGGTGTCCCACGACGCCGCCGCCAAGCTGTACAACGAGGCGTTCGAGCACCTGTCCCAGCGGGTCATGGACGAGGCGCTGAAAAGGGGGCTGCCCAGGATCTTCAAGGCAACGCACGCCTACGACGGTGCCTACTACATGCAGAGCCTGAACGTGATCGTGCTTCCAGCAGATGCGAGCGCGACCCGGTTGTCCGCGATCTTCCGCCACGAGTTCGGGCACTACGTGGACACGTTGGGCAAGGGACTGGACGCGGCACTGGCGTTCCGCGATACCTACGCCACCCACGGTGGCAAGGTGTTCACCAAGACGTACTCCAGCGGCTACTCCTACCGGTACAAGCGCGGGAAGTGGGGTGACTCGTACTGCGGCCGCGTCTATAGTCACCGTGGCGCGGAAACCAACTCGGTGATGTCGGAGTCGTTCGCCGCCGATACCGCCGTCAACCCCAAGCTCAACGTGATGTACGATGCCAACCCGGATCACGTCGGCTACTACATGGCCCAGGCCAAGGGGAGCTTCATTCCATGACGGGTCAGATTCCGATCACGGACCGCAACGGTAACGTGGCGGCGATCCTGCGCTGGAAGGGCGGGGACAGGACCGGCAAGGGTGAATGGTGGTACGCCACCAAGGAGACGGAGAAGGCAATCACAAGGCTGCTCGAGGTCCGCGCCGATCTGGGAGGGGTGACGTTCTCGGACATGAGCATGGACGCCGGCGTGGTCAAGGGGTGGAAGGGTTTCTCGGGCAACTACCAGGCTCTTTGCCTGGCGCTGCCCAGCATCGGGCTGGACGTTGACGACGAACACGTCGACTGGCCGAGTTGACGATAGAGTTGACGAGATCCAGCAGAAAGGAGTAGGCTGTAGAAAATGGAAGTGCTAATCCAAAAGCCCATTGGCTCGGCGACGGGCGGTCCATTCGCGGACCTGATGCTGCAACCGCACCAGGCGAAGCGAGCGATGGCCATGTTCGAGAGGGTTCTCCGCGAGTCGTTCGACCACGACGAGAAGGTCATGGGCAAGGCCTTCCGGGAACGGGTTCAGACCGGGTCAGAGATGAAGAGGCGCGCCGAGAAGATGGCGCGTTGGTTCCGCGTGTTCCGCGGCGATCTTGGATACTCCATCTCCAGGATCGAGGCCGAGATGGGACGCGCGTTGCGCTGTGAACTGGACGGAGGAATCTACACGCCGGCTCCTGCGAGGGGTTCCTACGGCGTGCCGGAAGGAGACACCCAATGAACAAGAAATTTCTCGAGCTGGTGAAGCGTCAGGCCGTTCTCGCGGCCAAGAGCGCCCAGGACAAGCTGTCCAAGGAGGAGGCCGCCGAGTTGGCGAAGATCAGCGCGGCGATCAAGGCCGCGACCGAGGCCGACGAGGAGGCCGCGACCACCCTCAAGACCATGACCCTGGCCGAGTTCAAGGCGTGGCACGAGGACGCGGTCCAGAAGATCGAGGACGGCGACATGGACCTGCTGCCCCTGGTCAAGAAGAACCTGGCCCCGGTCAAGGCCCAGGGGGTCACCGACTCCGAGGGTCTGGTCGCTGTGGAACTGCCCGTGGAGAAGTCCGAGGCCGACGTGATCGCCGCCCTGGAGGATAGGATCGCCGCCCTGGAGGCCGCCAAGCAGGACGACATGGACGGGGCCGGCGACGGCGACGGCGACGAGAACGGTGGGGACGAGGGCGACGGTTCGCCCGAACCGGCACAGGGCAAACAGGGCGACAAGCCCACGGCCCAGGCTCTCGCCATGGAGGCCATCGACACCCTCCTGGAGAAGTACGGCAAGATCAAGGCCGCGATCGAGTCCGGTGAACTGACCAAGGACCAGCTGGACTCCCTGTGGGACGACTGGCCCCTCAAGGACGCGATCCGCACCAGCGCCGCGATCATGACCAAGTGCGACGAGCTCAAGGCTGCGGCCGAGGCGGTGCTGCCCGAGCTGGAGAAGCTGGACGACGGCGACGGTGGCGAGGGCGACGGCAACGACGGCGAGGACGGCGACGGCGACGAGAGCGACGGCGACGAGGGCGACGACGACGTCAGCAAGGCCTCGAGCGCGTGGTTCGGCGGGCGCGACCTGGCGGCCAAGGACCAGACACCCGAGGAGCAGGCGGCGCAGATCCGCAAAGCGAAGGAGCGCGGCCGCGACTAGCCCGCTGATCCCCTGGGAGGTACACCGTGGAAATCGGAATCTTCACATCGAGCCAGGAGAACGACGACGGCGTGCCGATCTCGTTCTTCGGTATGAGTGACGCGCAGATCCTTGACGCACTGTACAAGGCGGCCGTGGCCATCGCCGGACCGGGGATGGACTGTTTCGATCCACCGGCCGGGATGAAGGTGCGCAAGGTCGGCGCCGTCACAGTGGCCGGTGTGGACGACGAGTCGGTGTACGTGATCCAGGCGGACGACGAAGCCGCCAAGCCGGAGGGGGGGCGCGTGCCCCCCGGCTCCAATGGCACGTGGGCGATCCAGACCCTGATCTTCTCCAAGGACGAGTTCACCCTGGAGGAGGCGCGGAAGTGGGTCACCGATCACGACGGGTTCGGGGACTACGGGGTGGACGAGACGGAGACGTCGTACCGGTTCCGCCAGTACGACCCGCAGTTCTTCTCTGAGTACCGCACGATCACCGTGGACACGGGGATCAGCGCGGCCTACGGCAAGATCGACAAGGACACGGAGCGCAGCACCGATGAGGGGCAGAAGTCGCTGACCGACTCGATCAAGCGGTGGGAGGCCGTCCACGCGGTCAACAAGGGGATCATGGCCGCGGGGCTGCGGATCCTGACCGAGACTGCGACGATCAACAAGGCAGAGGACGGCGCCGAAGAACGGTTCGTCATGTCCCTGGTCCTGGAACCCAACGACGGTGAAGGCGACGCCCCGCTCAAGCCGGACACGCAGGGAGACATCTACAGCGCCGAGGACATCCGCAAGGCGGCACACGCCTGGATGGAGAACTACGGCGCGATCGATCTCCACCACTCGTGGAAGGCACTGGGCAAGGACAAGGTCCGCGTCCTGGAGTGCTACATCGCGCCGGTCGCCTTCACGCTGGGTGAGGGGGACAAAGCGTACGACATCATCAAAGGAACGTGGATGCTGGGCGTCCGCGTCGCCGACGACGACCTGTGGGCCGACGTCAAGGCCGGTGAACTCGGCGCCTACAGCATCGGCGGCACCGCG
>Ga0180434_10002164_pt1 | contig 26848 bp, 23 predicted proteins | sample SS_ome_7_FD_132453 | JGI IMG/M metagenome (GOLD analysis project Ga0180434, IMG submission 132453) | Hypersaline lake sediment archaeal communities from the Salton Sea, California, USA - SS_1_D_2 metaG | ecosystem: Environmental > Aquatic > Non-marine Saline and Alkaline > Hypersaline >... | reverse complement strand
CACAAACAACTGCTCTGCGATCCGTTTGCGATTTTAAACATTGGTGTTTGGATATTGTTTGTGATTTGGGATTTAAGTATTGTGATTTGACTTGAGCAGCCATTGACGACACTGTTAAATTGCCAGAATCAGGGACAACACTTATGAGACGCGGCGCCAGGCCTTTGCCGTCCGGCGGTTAAGCACATGTTTATTCTTCGCCCTGCATGATGATGAATGCTTTTTCATTTGTCAAGTCATTGCGCCATGCTGATTTTAATTGAATTTTTAAATAGGAAATGTTATCGTTATTGAAAAATCAAATACAAATCCACAACCCCGGATGCGTCAGCAGAAAGGAGGAAACAATGCCGGAAGACATGGAGGTCGGCTGTGCACGGCCGACCGGAGGACCTGTTGGCGAGGACGTCAGCAAAGAAAAAGACAGTGAAGCCCAACCCCGAAAGGAGGTGAGCAGTATGATCCAAGTCGGCAAAAAGGTGCCGGATTTTGCAGCGCCGGCCTATCACAAAGGCAAATTTGTTTCGGTCAAATTGTCGGAGTACCTGGGAAAATGGGTGGTGTTGTGCTTTTACCCCGGTGATTTCACTTTTGTGTGAGCGACCGAAATTTCGGCAGTTGCCGAAAAGTTCGACACATTCCAGAAACTGGGTGTGGAAATTCTGTCCATGAGCATTGACAGCGTTTTTGTCCACAAGATGTGGAATGACAACGAGCTTTCCAAAATGGTGGAGGGCGGTGTACCGTTTCCCATGCTGTCGGATGCCGGCGGCCGGGTCGGCAAAGTCTACGGTGTGTTTGATGAAGATGCCGGCGTGGAAACCCGGGGACGTTTTATCATAGACCCGGATGGTGTGGTGCAGGGCTTTGAAGTGCTGACGCCGCCGGTGGGCCGCAACGTCAGTGAAACCATCCGCCAGGTGCAGGCCTTCCAGCTGGTGCGCGAGACCAAGGGCAAGGAAGCCACCCCATCCGGCTGGAAGCCCGGCAAACTGACGCTCAAACCGGGACCGGAGCTGGTTGGAAAGGTCTGGGAAGCCTGGAAGACCGACATGGCCTTCGACTGAATTTACCGGCCGCCAGAATCTCCGGCGACCGCTTTATGTATAAAAATATTAGGATGGATCGCACGTAGCGATTGCGTTTATGTTTCCTATCTACAAAACGGAATGATAAAAACCGGCAGCCACCCGAATAAAAAAGGGGTGGCTGCTGATTTTTCCCGCTTGTCAACCGCTCCCGATGGTGTTATAAGCCGCCCCTTTTAAGAACCTGTTTATTTTTTTGAATCGGAACAAAATGAACCGCAAGCAGACCCAACCGACAGCCATAGACGAAAACCGCGCGGACTGGCGCCGTATCCTGGTGACGCCGGCGGAAGTGCTGGCCCATATCAAGCCGGGCATGTCCATCTTTCTGGGAAGCGGGGTGGCTGAACCGCGGACCCTGATAAAAAGCCTGATTGAATCGGGGGTTTCCAACACCAACGATCTGGAATTGATTCAGCTCACCAGCCACACGGATTTCTTGTCGTTGAAAAAGATGGACTGGCAGAAGTTTCGTCTGAAGACCTTTTTTTCCACCATGGTTTCCACGGAGGCGCTGATCGCCGGCAGTGTGGATCTCATCCCGGGCCGCATTTCCCAGATTCCCAGAATTATCAAAACCAAACGCATTCCCATCGATGTGGCCTTTATTCAGATCACCCCGCCCAATGAAGACGGCTACTGCAGTCTGGGAATAGCGGTGGACATCGCCCGGGAGGCCATGGAACAAGCCAAACTGGTGGTGGGTGAAATCAACCCCAACATTCCGTTTACGTTTGGCGATTCCATTGTTTCCATCGCCGATTTCGATCTGCTGGTGGCGTCAAAAGAAAAGCCCAAATACTTCAAACGCTTTCCCGTCAGCAACACCATCGACAAGGTGGCCGCCAACATCGCCACCATCATTCAGGACGGCGACTGCGTCAGCTTTTTCACCGGGGCGCTGTTTGACGCATTGGGCCGGCATTTGGTCCACAAGCACCATCTGGGCATCCATACCTCCTATTTTACGGACGTACTCATGGATCTCGTGAAAAGCGGCGCCGTGAGCAACTACAGGAAGGTGACTTTCCGCGGCAAGTCCGTGGCCTCATATGCGCTGGGCACCCCGGAGCTCATGGCGTGGCTGGACCACAATCCCCTGGTGGAGTTTCAGGGCGTGGCCCAGGTGTTCGATCCCATTCAGATCGGGCGCAACCCCAACTTCGTGGTGGTGGAAGAGGTGTCCAAAGTGGATTTGCTGGGGCGGATGGCTTTTTCCATCGGCAAAAAGGATATCATCACCGGGCCGGGTAAAACCGCGGATCTGATCGCCGGTGCCGAGATTTCTCCGGGGGGCCGCACCATCGTGGGGCTGCCAAGCCGCAATGCCAAGGGCGACCCCAATATCGTCGTCACGCTGCGCAGCCTGCGCAACCAGTTCCACATGCGGGAATCCATTGATTCGGTGGTAACGGAATACGGCGTCGCCAAGCTCAAATGGCGCACCATCCGTGAGCGCGCCCAGGCGCTCATCGATGTGGCCCACCCGGCGGACCGCGAAAATCTCGTGCGCGAGGCCAAAAAGAAAAAGCTGCTGTTTGCGGACCAGATTTTTCTGTCCGAGGGCGCCAACCGCTATCCGCTGGAGATCCAGACGCAGCATATTTTTAAAAACAGCCTGAGGGTGCGTTTCCGGGCCATCAAGCCGTCTGATGAAGAGGATATGCGGCGGTTGTTTTACCGTTTTTCCGGTACCACCGTGTATCGCCGTTTTTTATACCCGCTATCGACCATGCCGCATGACAAAATGCAGGAATATGTCAATGTGGACTATCATCATGAAATGTCGATCGTAGCGCTGGTGGGTGAGGGAGATCAGGAAACGCTCATTGCCGAGGCCCGCTTCGTCCGGGACGAGGAAACCGGCTACGGCGACGTGGCCTTCGTGGTGGAGGAAAATTTCCAGGGGTTGGGAATCGCCAGCTACATGTACGAAATGCTGATCCGTCTGGCAAAAAACCGCGGCTTAAAGGGATTTACCGCTGAAATCCTGCAGTCCAACAAAGCCATGCTCAAGGTTTTCGAAAAAGGCGATCTGACCGTCAACGCGGTGTTGAAGGACGGACTCTATCGGTTGAAGATTCCTTTTGAAAACGGGGGGTAGCGCTTAAAAGAAAAGGATTCAAGGATCCAAGGGGTCGAGGGTTCAAGGGGTTTGTAGGGCGCAACCATTTCACTTGAACCCTTGAATCCTGGGCCCCTCGAACCCTCCTGTATTCCAGCAACCAGCAACCGCCATCCAAAAACCAGCCTTAGGCCGGTTCCTGGGACTGCAGGATGGGCAGCAGCAGGCGTGAGGACAGCAGGTCCACGGAAATTTTGCCCATCACGCGGTCGTTTTCATCCACCACGGGCATGGCCGAGATTTCATGCTGCTGCAGCTGGCGTACGATCGTGAGGATGCGCTGGTCCGGCCGGGCGGCGATCACGTCGCCGGTCATGATGCGCTCCACCGGGTCGTTGCCGCCGATGCCTCTGGCAATTGCCTGGGTGATGTCCCAGGAGGTGGTGATGCCGGCCATTTTTCCGTCCGGATGCAGCACGGCGATGATGTGGCTGCGGCTTTCCACCAGCAGCGACGCCGCCTGTTGAATCGTGTCGCCGGCCGCCACCCGGGTGATGGGTTCCATGATGTCTTTGGCCGTACGCTGGGTTTCCTTGGCACTCAAGCGCTGCAGACTGATGCGCTCCGCCGCTTTGCAGGGCAGCATGTCGGGGTTGGCCGCCAACAGATCCACCAGTTCGATCATGTTGCGGCGCATGACCTTCTCACGATAGGCTTCACCGGCTTCCAGACGCCGTGCCGACAATTCGGCCAGGGCCGTCTTGTTTTTCTTCAGCCACTGGTCCACCCCTTTGGGATTTCCCAGAATGTCGGCTGGAATCTGCAGTGCTTCCGGTGTGGGAATGATGTGTTCCTGGGCCGCAAATATAACCCCGCCGGCGTTGACCAGGTAATCGTTGGCGATCATGACCCCCTTGCGGCGGTAGACTTCCTGCTCCATGCGGATGCGCAGCGCCTTGCGGTTGGGGTCCGGTGAGTAGGTATTGGCCCCCTCCACGATGACGGCCCAGCTGCCCATGCGATCGACGGTCATACAGGCCTCGCTGGAAGGTGAGATGTCCAGGTAGTTGAAAACCGCCGCCGCCGGGATCAAACAGAAAGCCGATTCCCGCAGCAGGTTGTCGGCGTGGCTGGAAAACTTGGTGGGATGCCGATGACCTTCGGGCATGATCTTGTTTTTGTAATACGCCGTTGTCACCAGACCCGCCTGCTGCCAGAGGGCGAACAGTTCATCCGTGGGCAGGCCGGCCTTGTCAAAAAGATAACCCTCCAGGTCGCTGATGCCGGTGACGCGGGCCTGCGGCAGGCGCTGTTTTAAAATTCGGGCGGCATGGGCGCCCACGGCGCCGAAGCCCTGAATCAGCACATCGATATTTTCCGGCGCGGGGATCTGCAGATTGGCGAACTGGGGCAGCACCTTGAGCCGGGGCATGATTTCCATCAGCGTGGCCAGGGCGATGACAACCCCGCCGGCGGCGGCGCCCAGTTCGTCGATGCGGTTGCCGCCCATGCCCGCCGGCTTTGAAAGTGCGGAGTCGATGCCGTTTTCAACGGCCACGGTCTTCATGTCGGCGTCGTTGGTGCCCACGTCCGGCCCGGGAAGATAAATGTCGCGGTAGCGGCGGATCAGTCGTGCGAATCCGCGTACCACTTTTTCGCGTTCGTCCACCGGTTGATGGGGGTCGGCCACAATGCCGGATTTGCCGCCGCCGTAGGGCAGGTCGGCGGCGCCGTTTTTCAGGGTCATGCCTCGCGCCAGATTGTGGATGTCCGCCGGCGTGATATCCGGCAGCATGCGAATGCCGCCCATGGAAGGCCGGCCCATGCTCAGATTGTCCGCTACGACATAACCGCCGACAGGCAGGGAATGCGCTTCATCCCAGACGCAGGCCACCATTTGAGGCCCCAGGCTGTCCCTGGTGATGCCGATCTGCGAAAGCAGGTGGTCATCGGTAAAGCCGAGTTCAAGGTAGCGCAAATCGCCGTCGATCTGGGTGCGGCTCTTAAGCGCCGCCGGCCCCAGGCAGGTTTCCAGGTGTTCTTTCATCTGTGGTGGAATCATGCGCGCCTCCCTAATGTGCAGGATTCAAGGGGGCAAGGGTTGCCTTTTAAAGAACGTCTTCGACGGTTTCAAGATATCACGTGAATCCGCGACCCATCGACCCCCTCAAGCCCCATTTATCCAATGACGGAAAAACTGGAGTTCGGATTGATCTCGCGCCGTCGGCTGAAAAAACCGATATCGCATTCGCGCCTGGTATATTGCATCGTAAATCGCACCGGGTCCTGATCGTGGTCGTGTCCGCTTTCACAGGCCTCGATCAATTCGGCCATGAGAACGCCGACCACCGGTGCGTTCTTGTACTGGTTGCCCGAGGTGCCGATGGCCATGTAAAAGCCCGGCAGGTCGGATTTGTCGTAGATGGGAATCCAGTCGTCGGAGGCGTCGTACAGATCCACGACACCCTGGCGCTTGCCGGGGATCGGCAGATTTTTCAACCGCTGGGCCTCCCGCATGACCTGGGTGGTCCACTGCTGACTGAAGTCTTGATTGTAGACGTCCGGGTCGTCCAGATATTCCAGGGTGTCGCAGGGCGGATCCTCGGAGCCGATGAGGACGTGATTGCCGACTTCCGGCCGTGAGTAGCAGCCGATGTCTCCATCGGAAATGATGGTGCCCAGATTGTTGTAGTCAAAGCCTTCCGGTGCCGGCACGTGGCAGACTTCCTGACGCAGCGGCCGGGTCTTGATGTTCATGCCGTCGACAACGCCGGCTATCTGATTGATCTGAAAGGAGTGCGGGCCGGCCACGTTGATGACCACCGGCGCCAGGATTTCGCTGCCGTCGGCCAGCCGCACGCCGGCGCAGCGGCCCTCTTTTTTGAGCACATCCACCACTTTTGTGTTGAAACGGTAGGCCCCACCGACGTTTTCACCGGCCACCTGCACATTGTGGGTGGACTGTTTGGGATCGGTGATCAGACCGGATTCAGGCACGTAGATGGCACCGGCGATTGTCTCGCCCGTGGGCTGGCCGAAGCGCGGGTCGTCGGACAGGGTGGGCGGGCCGTACTGGCGGATATCCGCCAGAGGAACCAGTTTCTGAATCCCGGCCGGGTCCAGTTCCTGATAGATGACGTGCAGCTCGTCCAGCGAGGCCATGACTTCCTTTAGATACTTGTTTTTTTCGGTTTTGATGACCAGACAGCCGGTGTTGATGTAGCGCACCATTCCCGAGGGATCCACCACCCCCAGGTATTTGTTCCAATCCAGCCAGTAGAAGTATCCCTCGCGGGCCATGGCCACGCCGTCGGGGGTCGAATAGTGCAGGCGGATGATGGCGCACGAAGCGGCGGTGGATCCCATGCCGGATTCAGGCAGCTTATCGATGTTGATCACCTTCTTTCCGCGTTTGGCCAGTTCGAAACCGACACAGGCGCCGATAATGCCCGCGCCGACAATGATGGCATCGTATTTTTCGGTCATGGATCCGTACTCCTTTCTGATTGTTATCGATAAAATGGCGTTTGGGGAATCGATGCTGTTTATTAAGTGTCATTCTGGCAAGCGTCAGCATCCAGTATCGAGCATCCGGTATCCGGTAACAAAAATCAACGCTTCGTCAGTTCCTTCACCCCTGCGGCTTTTATGCGCTCGATTTCCGCCGGTACCGTGTCTTTCAAGGGCGCCGGCTGGTGGTGTTCCAGGATGTGTCGGATTTTGTCGCGCACCCGGTCGGTGACGCTGCGCTTGCCGCCATCCTTCCAGGTGACGTGGGGTTCGCGGGTGAAAACGCTTGTCTGCCAGAGTTCCCGTCGAAAGTGGTCGAGGGTGTGGCGCTCCTGGAGGAAGTGGCCGCCCGGCCCCACCTGCCCGATGACATCCAGCGCCAGATGGGCGTCACTGATTTCCATGCCGCGTAAAAAGCGTTTGGCCATGCCGATGATGTCGTTGCCCATCACCAGCTGCTCTACAGCACAGGTCATGCCCATGTCCATGTAGCCCACATCATGGATCAGGTTCAGACCGGACAGGCCTTGGGCCAGAATGTGATAGGCCGCTTCGGCCCCGGCCTGGCCGTCCAGGGTTTTGGCGTCGGTGGCACCGGCCAGCCCCCAGGTGGGCAGACCCATCGACTGGGCGACTTCAGCCTGGGCCGCCAGGGCCAGACTCATTTCCGGCGCGCCCACGCTCATAATGCCGGAGGCCATGTCCAGGATGCCGAAATTGCATCCCAGCCCCACGGGACACCCCGGTGCCTTAAGTTGGGCGATCACCACACAGAACAGAGATTCGGCGAGGCCCTGGGCCACGGCGCCGGCCATGGTGACCGGACCGGTGGCGCCGGGTTGAATGGCCGGTCCCATCATCTGCGGCAGACCTTTGTCGGCGGCCACCAGGATGCGGTCGGCGACTTCCTGCGGCATGGTCAGGGGTGAAATCGGCTCCGGATACAGCACTAGAAAAGGTTTTGCCTTCAAACGGTCTTCACCGCCGGCCACGGCGGCGGCCATGTCATAGATCAATTCGGTCCCCCGTGCCGAGTAGGCCAGAAACACAATCGGTTTGACGGTGTTGCCGACCGTGGCTGCGAATTCAAAAAGTTCGGCGGCGGTCGCGGGTGCATCCTGAACCGAACCCATGGGCATGACCCAGTCGATGTTGTCGAGGGCGTCGGCGACAAGCGCGGCGCGTGCCAGGTCTTCGGCTCGGGTTTGGTGATATTCACCGCTCAACGCATCTTTGGTGTTGGGACTGGCGGTGGAAGTACCATAGTAGCTGTTGCGGCCGGATACGTCCAGTGCGCGGTGTCCCAGGCGGTCGTAAATTGTCCAGCCTTTGGGTGCGGTGGCCAGACAGCCCCGGGCGATGTACTCGGGCACCTTGACCTGTTCTCCCTGCACCATGGCGCCGGCGGATTGCAGCATCCGGCGGACGTCGGCATGCAGCACCTTGCAACCGACTTTTTCCATGATTTCGAAGGCCGCCCGTTTAAGACGCTCCACCTGGTCGGGGGTCAGCATGGAAAATCGGGGGCTGGCGCTGATGGTCGTGTTGGTTTGGATCATCTGTCTGTCCTCCTTTCTAACCCACTAATTGTTTTCGGACCGGTTGAGAATCCGATCCCGAAAATGGAAAAGGAATGCCTGCATCAGCCGGGCGGCCCGGTCCTCATCTCTGGCCGCAACGGCGGGAATGATTTTAACCCAGTAGTCATAAGCAGCAAAGGCTTCCGCATCACCGCCGGGAAGATACCGCAGCGCATATTGGATCAGATTGTTGTAGATCGGCAGCAGCACGGCCTCATAGGTCCGATTCTGAATCGCTTTTAAAAATTCGCGCCGCAGGGCCTGTTCGGTTTCAACCAGCTTCAGCCAGCCGGGCTGTCCTTTGTTGAGGCAGGCTTTGAATTTGTCCAGGTAGCCGGCGAAGACGGCCAGTTGATCCGCCGTGGCCCGCTGCACCACCAGCCGGATCAGGCCGGCTTCCACGGTGGCGCGGAATTCGTACAACTCCTCCGGTGAGAGCGACGTCCGGCGCATTAAAAGCTCCAGACTTTCCGTCATGGGCTGGGTGGTTGCTTCGCGGATGAAAAAGCCTCCTTTGGCGCCTTTGCGCACCGCTAAAAGACCTCTCTGCTCCAAAATGGCCAGGCTTTCGCGGATGGTTCCCAGACTGGCCCCCAGGATGTTCTGCAGTTGACGGGTCGGCGGCAGCTTGTCCCCCGGCTGGTATTCGCCGTCCAGAATCGCTTCCTGGATCTGGTGGGTCACATTTTCCACCAGGCTCAGATGCCTGGCTTTGCGCAGTTTCGGCATGGCAGCAACCGGCAGGCCCTCGCAAGCGCCGCTATCGAATCGTGGAAACAGGATCCGGAGCTATTGATAGAATGATTTAATCATTTTTATTTACGTAACATGTTGCAAAGTGGATGGCAAGGGAAAAATGATGGAAAAGGAGCGAATGAAGTCGGCTAGAAAACTTGGAGGCTGGATGGCCCTTATGGTGCAAGCGGCAATGTTATTATCGGGTTCGAAATCGCTATCAAAATCAAAGCCCATACGATGATCTTGTTTCGATTTCGATCCCGATAGCGATTTCGATGTTTAAATTCAACATTCAAAATTCAAAATTATTTCAGCCCTGCGCCTTACGCCTTACGCCGTGGTTTCTCTTCTTGAGCAAACCGGCAGATCCATCGCAGGCGGCGGAGCTGACACCCGAAGCCCAAAACCTTCATCACGCAAACCACCAGCGTTCACAGATGCGCAGACCGTCAAGTTCCTGGTTGCCGGCTACCTGGTCAAAGGCCACTTTTTTGCTGGCGGCATCCACCATGTTGGCGATCATGGGAATGACCACGCCGCCCTCGTCTTTGACGATCATCTGCATTTCACGGTAAAGCGTCCGGCGCCGGTTTTGATCGAGTTCGCCGCGTGCTTCCACCAGCAGTTTGTTGAAGCGGTCATGCTTCCAGTGCATGTCGTTGGCCGACGCGTCGGCGGCGTAAGCCATGGTGAACATCCAGTCGCAGGTAATGCGCGCGAACCAGAAGCAGGCGCTGAAGGGTTTTTTGTTCCACACATTATCCCAGTAGCCGTCCACCGGCTCGCGCACCACCTCTATGTCGATACCGGCTTTCTTGGCATGCCCCTGCCACAGAATGGCGGCGTCCACCGCGCCGTCGAAGGCGGCGTCCGAAGTGTGCAGCTTGAAGGTGTAACCGGTAAGGCCGGCCTTTTTCAAATGGTAGCGGGCCTTGTCCGCGTCGAAGTCGCGCTGCTCAAAATCCGTGGCGCTGTATTTGACGATGGGGGCAATCGGGTGGTCGTTGCCCAGCACCCCGTAGCCGCGCAGGATTTTGTCGACCAGCTCCCGGCGGTCCACCGAATATTTCAAGGCCAGACGCGTGTCGACGTTGTCATAGGGCGGGGTGTCGCACAGCATGGGAAAGGTGTAGAGCAAACCGCCGGGTACGTTGACCAGCTGCAGATGGGGCACCTTGTCCAGAAGATGGGCGGTCTTGCGGTCCGGCCGGTTGATGACGTCCACCTGGCCGGTCTTGAGGGCGGCTGTGCGCGCGTTGACATCCGGCATGATGATGATCTCGATTTCGTCGAAGTGCGCCCGGTTCGACTTGAAGTAGTTGGGAAACTTTTTGGCCAGCGTGCGCACCCCCGGCTCGTAGCTGACGATTTCATAGCCGCCGGTGCCTTCGACCTTCTCGAAGTCGGTGGTGTCGGCCGGGACGATGGGCAGGCGGGTTTCCGCCAGAAGGTAGGGGAAGTCGGCATTGGGGCCCTCCAGCTCGAAAATGACCCGGTAGGGGCCGTCCTTTTTAAAGGTCTTGATCGGTTTGACCAGCGTGCGGATCTGCGAGGCCAGTTTGGGATCCTGATGCCGCCGCACCGAAAAGATGACATCGTCGGCATCCACCGTCTTGCCGTTGTGAAATTCGACGCCTTGGCGCAGATCGAAGATCCATGTTTTGGCGCCGGGTTCGGCCGCGAAGTGCCGGGCCAGGTCCGGGACGGCGTTGCCCTTGTGATCGATTTCCACCAGCGGGTTGCGCAGAAAGCCCATGGACGTCAGCTGCTGGTATACGTCGTTGAACAGCGCCGGATCCATGGAGTCGGACGTGGATCCGCCCAGAAGCCCGATTTTGAGGCGGCCGCCCTTCTTGGGGGTTGCCGCGTTGACGGATCGGCTGAAAAGGGCCGGCGACACGGCGGCGGCTACGCCAAGAGCCGATGCCCGGGCCAGAAATTCGCGCCGCGTGATGCGGCCTGCGTTGAACAGTTCCTGCAGGTTTTCCAGGGTCTTCATGATGCGTCTCCTTTCGTTTTAAGGGCCTTTGCTTCTTCATCGGCGGCTTCCACCACGCGGCGCAGGTCGGCCTTGACCGCGTCGCTCAAAGGATCCGGTTTGTGGTGGGCCAGCCTGTCGGCGGCTTTTTCCGCCGCTGTTTCGGCCAGCCATTTTCCACCGCCGGCCAGCCAGGTTTCGCGGTTGGAACGATTGATCACGTTGGGTACGGAGGGCAGGGTGCGCATGTACTTCATGGTGTGCGCCTGCATCAGGAAATCACCCCCGGGTCCTACCGCGTGAATGATGTCCAGGGCCAGGTTTTCGTCATCCACACACATGCCCTGCATGACCTTGCGGATCATTTTGAAGATGTCGTTGTCGATCACCAGCTGGGTGTAGCTGAAGATCAGGCCCGAATCGAGCATGCCGGCGCCGTAGATCAGATTCGCGCCGGCCATGGCCGCGCACATGCCGGTCAGCGTCTTTTCGTGGCCGGCCTGTGCATCAGGCACTTTGCTGTCCGCCTACCCGCCGGCGGCGAAGCTGGGCAGCAGGTATTTGCGGGCCAGGCGGGGCGCGCCCGCATTGAGCATGGCGCACTCCGGCGCACCCACCGGGGTGGTGGTCAGCTTCAGGTCAAACGCCAAAGAAGAGCAGCCGTAGATCACAGGCGCACCCTTTGCCGTCAGCTGATGCAGCACGATGGCGCCTAATATCTCGCAGTTGTGCACCACCAGCGAACCGGAGAGGGTGATGGGACCTGAAGCGCCGGCCATCACCATGGAGATCAGATTGCAGGGTACGCCGGCCCGGGCGCAGGTCATGACGCCGGTGCAGCAGTTTTCGTCCAGGGTCAGCGGGCTGGTGGGCGAACAGTTGATGGTGCAGATGGGGCGCCGCCGCAGCGCCGCATCGCCGCCGGCCACGTGTCGGGCCATTTCGATGATTTTGCCCGCGCGCCAGCCGTTGCCGGGTCCATAGACCGTGTGCTTGGTGGTGTTGGCAAAGACCACCTCGGCTTCGTGGATCGGGGCCACCGCGTCGGGTGCGTCGCCGCCGGTGAGTGAACGTTCGCACACGTCCACCTCTTCCATGGCATCCGTCAAAAGCGCCGCCTTGGCCACATCCGCGATGGTCGAAGCGCGCACCCTGCCGTCCGTTTCCATGACGGCCACCCCCTGGCCGAACGTGCAGAAATTGACGCGTCGGCCCTCCAGTACGACGTCGTGTTTCGGATCGCGGCCGTAAAGCACCACCTTGGGCGGTGCCGAGCGGATGCAGTCCTCCACCAGGTAGGACGGGAAGCGGGCGATGCGTGTTTTGCGGTCCACCTGCACCCCGCCGCCTTCGAGAATGTCCATGGCCTCGTCCGCGCCCACATAAAGCCCGGTCTGCTGCATGACTTCCAGCGTCGCCAGGTGAATGCGCTCGAGTTCATCGTCGGTAAAGACCTGGAACCCGAAGCCGCCGGCCGCAGCCGTGTCGGCATATGGATTGCGTTTGGTCATTTATCTCACCTCCTTTTCAAAAGAAAAGAGTCCATTTCCAAACCCCAAATAGCAAAATCAATGTTTTTCGATCCGTTTGATATTTGTGAGCTCTTTTTCGATCTCCGACATCCTACCTCCGCAATCATCCCCCAAACATTTCCGCCGCCGTCTGTCGGATGACATTGGCCACGATTTCGCAGTCCGCGATGCTGAAGGTCAGCGGGATGCGGAAGTCGCACATGCCGTCGAGGACGGTGCGCGTTCTTGGAAGGGACTGCGGATGGTCGATAAACTGCCAGCTTTCCCAGGAACTGGTGAATCCCCTGGGGTCGGCGGCGCCGAACCATTTGATTTCCACCCCTTTTTCCGCACAGGTGCGCAAAAAGGCTTCCATTGCCGCCGGCGCCACTGCCTTCAAGGTAAATTGAAAGGAGGAGCCCACGAATTTTTCCTTTGGTGGACGTCGGGGTACATAAATCGATTCCACCTTGTTCAGCGCTGCTTCAATAACGGCATAGCGGCGGTTCCAGCGTCGGCACTGGCGGTCCAGATTTTGTAGCTGCGGACGGATTAATGCCGCCGCCAGGTTGGACATGCGCAGACTGAAGTTGGGAATCTTTTTCTTATGCTTTTCAAACACGTTGCGCGCCGGCCGGGACAGGTGGCGGTCGTAAAACATGTAGGATCCGGAAAAGAGGATGGCGCTGGCCATCACGTCGGCGTCGTCGGTGACCAGCAAGCCGCCTTCGCCGCTGTTCATGTGCTTGTAGGTCTGGGTGCTGTAGCAGCCGATAAGGCCGAATGTGCCGGTAAACTGTTCGTCCCAGCGGGCGCCGGCGGTGTGGGCGCAGTCCTCGATCAGGGTGACCTTCAGGCGGCGGCAGATGTCGGCTGTCCGCTGCATGTCCACAATGTGTCCGCGCATGTGCGACAGCAGAAAAAAGCGTGCGCCGGATTGTTGCGCCTTGACCTCGAGATCCGTTAAATCAGTGACATATTCTTCTGTGATTTCGACGAACACCGGTTTGGCGCCGGCGTTTTCGATGGCCCCGGGCACCGGCGCCAGGGTAAAGGCGTTGCACAGCACCTTGTCGCCCGGCTGCACGCCGGCGCTTTTCAGGGCTACGTAAATGGCGCTGCCGCAGGAGGACAGGCCCAGACAGTAGCGCGCACCGACAAAGGCCGCATATTCTTTCTCCAGCAGCGACACCTCCGAGGGTTCGCCGGGGGCGGCGTTGTAGCGATGCAGACGGCCGGACCGCATCAGTTCCACCGCACGGCGGATGCCGGCTTCGGGGATCGGTTCCTGCAGGGTGAACTCTTTGTGAAAGGTCAATTCGGCATTCATCGTCTGTTTTCTGATACCTCTAAATCGTTTTCAGATAGGCGCTGATTTCCTGGTCCGCCGCGGCCGGGAGCACCATGGCCTGCTGTTGTTCCAGGATCTGTCGGCATTTTTCATGTGCCGCCTGCAGTAAATCCGAACGCCCGCTTTTGTCCCAGCGCTCGAAAGGGCTCCAGTTGGAAATCGCCGGCAGGTAAATCGAACGGCAGTTTTGAAACGTGCCGGGATGCTGAAAATAATTGGCACCGGGTCCCAGCGAGATCATGGCGTCGAGGCTGTTTTCCAGGGATACCTGTTCGATGCCGGCGCTGAAAACCCGCAGCCGGTCCAGAAGCTCGTCGTCCAGCACCCATTTTTCAAAACTGGTGGTGGTGATGGCGTCCATGACCCCCAGACATTCATTGATCACCTGGGCGCCGGCCAGCGTGTACAGCGTCAGGTTTTGCATGGTCTCGGCCCCGGCCTGAAAATCCACCTGTTTGGCATCGCTCAGACCGGCCATGGTGCGCGCGGGCAGGCCGTAAACCTCCCGGGCCATCTGGATGCCGGCGATATTCACCAGGGCGCTCTGGGGGGATCCGGTGACGCTGTAGAAGTTTTTCATGTTGACCATCATGCTGCCGGCGGAATAGACGACCGGTGTGCCGGGATTGAGCATCTGAATGCAGGTGACGGCCGCCAGGTTTTCGGCATTGGCCAGCACCGCCAGGCCTTTGAAGTCCAGCGGCCCCGTGAGCCCCGGCAGCAGACCCGGCAGAATGAAAAGCGCCTGGCGCCGGGCGGCATAGGCCTGCATGGTTTCACAGCTCAGCGCTTCGAACGTCAGCGGGCTGGCTGGATTGACGCTGTAGGCGATGGCCACATGTGTGTCGAGATAGCCCGGGCGGCCGAAAGCCGTCTCGATGACCCGGAACATCTGCGCGGCTTCTTTACACGTGGCCGCCTGGCCGATTAAAGGTTTGCTGCTGTAGCGCATCAGGTGGTGCACCAGGCGGGCCGGTTTGGCCTTCGGCGGACAGTCGTCGGGGTCCACCGGTATGGATCCCACCAGCGAGACGTTGCGGCTGTGTTCGCACAGACGCGTGATGTCGTCGAAGTCGGCCATCAAGGCGCGACGTCGGTGGCCGTACCGATCCAGAATAAAGACCGTGCCGTTGCCGGGGGCCACCGCCGGTGCTGTTTGGCCCCGGCCGATGAGAACATCCGCCGTGTGGTCGCGGCCGCGCATGACAAAGGAACGGGGCGCTTTTTCCAGGGCTGCCGTCACACAGCGTTCGGACAGATACACCCGCCGACCGTCGACCGCTTCCCCTTTGTGTTTAAACCGCTGCACAATGGTGTCGCTGTCGAACACTACGCCTGTCCGGTTGAGCAAAGCCAGGCTCTCTTCATGGATCGTATGCAGGGTGTCTGCGGCCACAACCCTGAGTTGAAAAAGATTCGATGTGTTTTCCATTGTTCAGCGTGTCGTCAGAGCGGCCTCAAACATGGCCACTATGTTTTGCGGCGGTACCTGCTCCTGGATGTTGTGCACTGTCGACAGAACGTATCCACCGTCTTCGCCCATGGTTCGGATGATAAAGCGCACATAGTCGCGCACCTCGGCCGGCGTTTTGAACGGCAGGACGTTTTGGGTGTCGATGCCGCCCCAAAAGGTCAAGCGGCTGCCGAAATCCTGTTTCAGCTTCCGCGGGTCCATGTTGTCCGCCGAGACTTGAACGGGGTTCAGGGCATCGATGCCGCTGTCGATCATGTCGGGTATCATGGCGGCGACGCTGCCGCAGCTGTGCAGCAGAATGCGGGCATTGCTCATCTCCTTGACCGCGGCGACCATTTGCCGGTTTACGGGTTTCACGAAGTCCGTAAAATGCTGCGGCCGGAACATGGGGCCCTGCTGCATACCGTAGTCGTCGCCCCAGAAAACAATGTCAACCAGATGCCCGACTTCCTTTAGTGCATTGCGCGCAATGCGCGTCCAGATGCGCCCCAGTTTATCCAACAGGGCGCGGACAAATTCAGGATGCTGAATCATATCGATCAAAAAGTCTGTGAATCCGCGCACAAACTGTGCCCGGGTCACGATGCCGATGCCCAGATCGAGGATCACGGCATAATCGCTATGATAATAGAGGGTTTCAGCACGCTCTTTAAGACCCTGCAGCAGGGCGGGGTCGTCCGGATCAGGCCAGTCGTAAGCGTCAATCAGCGCCGGATCGGCCTCGGTATGATAAAAGGGACCATCTTGCGGCAGGTAGTGCCCCCCGGCCTCTTTGCTCCAAGTCGTGCCCCAATGGTCAATCATTTGATGAAGGGACAGCTGTCTGGCTTTGTCACTGGAAAATTCTCCCAGCTTCAGCGGGCGCGTGTCCACATCAAAGCGCTTCAATATTGATTCGTCGGGCAGCACCAGCTGCTGCCGCTTCCAGCCGATGGTGGTCGGATGCGTCTCACCCAGGTACTGCTTCAGCTGCGCATAAGTTTTCGGCACGATGGTGGTGGCAAGCGTACCCCCAAAATCAATGGGTGTGCGGTCGGTTTTCTGGTGGTCAACCGCTGCCAGAACCCGCTCCCTGTGAGTCATTTTTGCCATACGTTTTCTCCGGGGCGTCGATGCGATGATCATAAACCTCAAAATCAAAGCGTTCGTTTGGGAAATAGCGCCGCAGGCGGATATCGGCGGCGCGGGCATGGCCCTCCATGCCTTCGACACGCGAGATGCGGCTGGCCACCGCGGCGATACGGTGATTGGCCTGCGGCGTCAGTTTCTGATAGGTAAGGGTCTTGATGAATTTGCCCACGTTCAGCCCGCCGGAGTAGCGGCCGGCCTTTTTGGTCGGGAGGATGTGATTGGTGCCGGAGACTTTGTCGCCGTAAGCCACCGTGCATGCCTCTCCTAAAAAAAGCGAGCCGTAGTTTTCCAGACGCTGCAGGTACCAGTTCAGATCATCCGCCATCACCTGCACGTGCTCGGCCGCATATTCGTCGCTGACGCGGGCCATTTCCTCCCGGTCGCGGCACAGGATCACCTCGCCGAAGTCCCGCCAGGCGGCCGCTGCGGTTTTCGGCGCCGGCAGGTCGTTGATGACCCCGGGCATGATGTCGATGACCGTTTGGGCCAGCATATCCGCATCAGTGACCAGCCACACCGGGGAGTCGACGCCGTGTTCGGCCTGGCTGACCAGGTCCACCGCCACCAGCATGGGATCGGCGGTGCGGTCGGCGATGATCATGGATTCAGTCGGTCCGGCAAAGACATCGATGCCGATTTCGCCGAACAGCAGGCGCTTGGCCTCGGCCACCAGGGCGTTGCCCGGGCCGACGATGATGTCGGCGGGTTTATCGGTAAACAGCCCGAAGGCCATGGCCGCGATGGCCTGCACGCCGCCCAGCGCCAGGACCGCATCGGCGCGGGCCAGCTTCAGGGCGTAGGCCACGGCCGGGTTGATGCCGTCGCCGCGCGGCGGGCTGCAGGCCACCACGAAGGGGACGCCGGCGGCTTTGGCCGTGGCCACGCTCATGATGGCCGAGGCGGCGTGCGCGAAGCGGCCGCCGGGCACATAGCAGCCGGCGCATCTGCAGGGCACCAGGCGCTGGCCCAGGGTGACGCCGGGGTATGATTCGGTTTCAAAGGCCAGCATGCTCTGACGCTGTTTGGCGGCGAAGCTGTAGACCTGGTCGTAGGCAAAGGCGATGTCGTCTCTGACCTGCTGCGGCACGCCCGCGATGCAGGCGTCGATTGCCGCATCGGTCAGGATAAAATCCCGCCGCCAGTTGTCAAAGGCCGCCGCGTATTCGCGCACTGCCGATTCGCCCCGCTTCCGGATATCAGCCAGCATCTTTTCGACGTTGGCGCGGGTCTTTTCCTGATCCGCGGCGGCGGACTTGGCGGCTTTTTTAAGATATACAGGCATTTTTCAATCCATAAACCCAATTCAACCAATCCAACAAATTGAACCAATAAAACCCAACTGCCGCGCACGTGCGCGTTTACGTGCACCCAAAAGCTAATCGCGCTCAGCGTTAAAGTCATAGACCTCGAAATCAAAATTCTCATCGGGAAAATAGCGCCGCAGACGCAGGTCCGCGGCGCGGGCGTGGCCTTCCATGCCCTCGATGCGCGAAATGCGGCTGGCCACGGCGCCGATTTTGCGGTTGGCCGCTTTACTCAGCTGCTGATAGGTCACCGTTTTGATGAATTTGCCCACGCTCAAGCCGCCGGAATAGCGGGCGGCCTTTTTGGTGGGCAGAATGTGATTGGTGCCCGTGGTTTTATCGCCGTAGGGCACGGTGCAGCCCTCGCCTAAAAACAACGATCCGTAGTTGGTCAGACGCTTTAGCCACCACGGAAGATCTGCGGCAATCACCTGGACGTGTTCGGCGGCGTAGTCGTCGCTGACGCGGGCCATTTCTTCCCGATCGCTGCACAGCACGACTTCACCGTAGTCGTTCCAGGCCGCCGTGGCCACCTCCGGATCCGGCAGTTCATTGATCACGGTCGGCATCAGATCCATCACTTTCTGCGCCAGGGCTTCTGAATCCGTCACCAGCCACACCGGCGAGTCATAGCCGTGTTCGGCCTGGCTCATCAGATCGATGGCCACCACATAGGGATCGGCGCTGTCGTCGGCCAATACCAGCGATTCGGTGGGGCCGGCAAAGACATCGATGCCGATCTGCCCGAACAGAATGCGTTTGGCTTCGGCCACAAAGCGGTTGCCGGGTCCCACGATGACGTCGGCCGGCCGGCCGGTGAAGTGACCGTAGGCCATGGCGGCGATGGCATGCGCGCCGCCCATCATCATGAAAACGTCCGGCTGGCACAACGACACCGCATACAGAATGGCCGGGTCGATGGTGCGCCCGTCATGCGACGGCGACACGGCCACCACAAAGGGCACGCCGGCGGCCCGGGCCGTGGCGATGCTCATGATGGCGGAGGCGGCATGGGCAAAGCGGCCGCCGGGGATGTAGCAGCCGGCGCAGTTGCAGGGAATCAGGCGCTGACCCAGCGTGACACCGGGATATATCTCCGTTTCGAATTCGTGCATGCTTTCGCGCTGCTTGACCGCAAAGCCGTAGACCTGCGCATAGGCGAACTGAAGATCCTTTTTCACCTGATCCGGTATCCGGCTGCCATGCGCGGCGATTTCCGCCGGCTCCAGGATCAATTTCTGCGACCAGTTTTTGAACTTTTGTCCGTAGTGGCGCAGATAGGCTTCTTCGCCGTTTTGCTGCACGTCATCCAGAATGCGCTCCACGATTTCCCGGGTTTCGCGGGAGTCGGTTTCAGGCGTCTTGAGCGCTTTTTTAAGATGCACGGGCATGATGGGCCTCCTTGTCAAATGTCAAAACCGCCTCCGGTTCCAGCACCGGCACGTTGACCTGCACCGTTTCCGGGTATTTGAGGCCGCTGCCGGTGTTGAGCAGCACCACCTGTTCGTGTTTCTTGATCCAGCCGTCATCGCGCAGCTTAAGCACCGCGCTGAGGTTGGCCGCACCCTCGGGACATACGAAGGTGCCTTCACGGGAGGCCAGCAGGCCTTCGGCGGCCAGGATCTGTTCGTCATCCACCGCCACGGCGCAGCCGTCGGTTTTATAGATGGCGTCCAGCACCAGAAAGTCGCCCAGGGCTTTGGGGACCGTGATGCCGAAGGCCAGGGTGTGGGCGTTTTCCCAGGCGGTGGATGTGGTGCGTTTTTCCTGCCAGGCCTTGACGATGGGGGCGCAGCCGGTGGCCTGCACCGACACCAGCCGCGGCATCTTGGGACCGATCCAGCCCAGCTGCTGCAGCTCCTTGAGGGCCTTGTAAATGCCGATGATGCCCACGCCGCCGCCGGTGGGATACACGATGACATCGGGCACCTGCCAGTCGAACTGTTCGGCGATTTCCAGCCCCATGGTCTTTTTGCCTTCGATGCGGTAGGGCTCCTTGAGGGTCGATGCATCAAACCAGCCGTGGTCGGCGACGGCGCGGGCCACGATGCGGCCCGCATCGCTGATCAGGCCTTTGACCAGATAAAGGGCCGCGCCGCTGACGGCGCATTCGCCCCGCGGAATGGGCGGCGCGTCTTCGGGCATGACAATCACGGCCCGGATGCCGGCGGCGGCGCAGTAAAGGGCCCAGGCCGCACCGGCGTTGCCGTTGGTGGGCATGGCCAAGGTTTTCACCCCCACCTCCTTGGCCCGCGAAACGCCCACCGCCGCCCCCCGGGCCTTGAAGGTGCCGGTGGGGATGATGCCTTCATCCTTTAAATACAGCTGCGGCAGACCGATTTCGCGGCCCAGGCGTTTTAAATGCAGCAGCGGCGTCATGCCCTCACCCAGACTGACAATGTTGGCGGCGTCTTTGACCGGCAGAAGCTCCTGATAGCGCCACAGATCGGGCCGGCGTTCTTTAAGCATTGCTTTGTTAAAAACCCTGCCGATCTGCTGCAGATCATATTCGACCAGCAGCGGAGCGCCGCACGTGCACAGCTGGTTCAATTCTTCGCTGGCATAGGTGCCACCGCATTTAGGACACTTTAAATGGGAGACATACATAAGCGTTTTCCTAAAGCAAAGCGATGGCTTCGATTTCGAAATGGGCATCTCTGGGCAGCCGCGCGACTTCAACGCAGGCGCGGGCCGGTGGTTCCTGTTGGAAAAATTCGCCGTAGACTTCGTTGATCAGCGGAAAATCATCCATGCTTTTGATAAACAGGGTGGTTTTGACCACCTTTGCCAGGCTGCTGCCGGCGCTCTCCAGCACGGCGGCCAGATTGTTCATGGCCTGACGCACCTCTTTCTGAATGTCGTCGACCACCAGATTGCCGGAAGCCGGATCAAAGGCCAGCTGTCCGGACACAAACACCATGCTGTCGGTTTTAACCGCTTGTGAGTAAGGGCCGATGGCCCCGGGCGCTTTGTCTGTCTTTACGATCGTACGGGTGGCTGTTTGCATGCGTTGTTTTCCTCCTTTGATGATGAAGACGGGGTGAGCAAAACGATAAAAGCTCAATGTTACTATAATAGTAATCTAATTTCTATAATTAAAATAGTTATCTCCATATCCCGTCGTTTGTCAAGTATTTTTTTAATGCTGTATATTTCAGAAGAAATGTTAGATCTTGCTGGAAGGTGATATCGGGGATAGGAATGAATGAATACTGCCGGCTGTCATGACCACCGCTATCCGGTTTTTTAAAAAGGGTTTTTTATCAAAAATCATAAAATCCGCACCCCGCGGCGTCGTCTTATTTAAATGACGCCCGGGGTGCGGATTTTATGATTTTTGGCCGATCAACGCCAGATATTTGTCTCTGAGATGCGGGGAAATGACCTGGATGATTTCCATGAAGCCGCCGCGCACAAAGCGCACGGCCAGAATCATGATGGTGGCGAAAATCAGCATGTTGTAGCCGCCGACCCAGCCGCGCAGAAATTCGGCCACGATGACCACGAAAAAGGATCCTAAAATGGGACCGTAGACCGTGCCCAGACCGCCGATGATAACAATCAGACACACCTTGCCCATCTCATCCAGGCCGCCGATGCTGGGGTCGATCAGATTGAAGTAGTGGGTGTAAAAGGCCCCGGCCACCCCGGCGACGGCGCAGCCCAGGGAAAAGCCGAACACTTTCCAGAAGCGGGTTTTAACCCCCATGCTTTCGGCGGCGTCGATGTCGTCGCGGACGGCGAAGAGATAAAGACCCCAGCGCGAGTGGTACAGAACCGCAGAGGCGATAAAGGCCAGCGTCAGCAGGCCCAGACCGACAAAATAGCCCACCAGCTCCGCCTTGGGGCCGGATACAAACCCGGGGGCCAGATAGCCGCCGGTGCCGCCGGTGATCTGGTGTTCGGCCTTGATGACCACGTTGACCACCTCGGCAAAGGCCCAGGTGACCAGGCACAGGTAGAAGCCGCGGACTCTCAGGATGAGCAGCCCGATCAAAATCCCTATCCCGCCGGCCGCCAGACCACCGGCCGCCAGACCCAGAAACGGGGGCAGGCCGATGTGTTCGGCCAGAAGGGCCGCGCTATAGCCCCCGATGGCGGGGAAGGCGACGTGGCCGTAGGAAAAAAGGCCGGTGTAGCCGAAAATGATGTTCCAGCCGATGGTCAGAATGGCATAGTAGCAGAAAATGCTGACCACTGTGGTCCAAACATCGGGCAGCACCCAGGGCGCGATCAGGCCCATGGTAATCATGACGACGGCAACGACAATTTCATTTCTTTTCATAGGATCACTAACCCGCTATTTTTGACCGAAAAGCCCCTGGGGCCTGAAAAGGAGAAAAAAGGCCATCATCAGAAAACCGATGGCGTCCTTGTAGGCCGATGAAATATAGAACGCGCCCAGGGTTTCGGTGACACCGAGCATGAGTCCGGCCGCCAGCGCGCCGGCAATGGATCCCAGACCGCCGATGGCCATGACCTCGTAGCTCTTTACCAGCGGAGAGCCGCCGATGGTGGGCGAAAGGGTGAAAATGGGCGCCACCAAAGCCCCGGCGGCCCCGGCCAGGGCACAGGCCACCCCACAGGAGATCCAGCTCTCCTTGCCGATATCCACACCATTGATTTTGGCCCCCTTGCGGGACAGGGTGGTGGCCCGCCAGCCGCGGCCGCGCCATGATTTTTTGATATAGATCGCCAGCCCCACGACCAGAAGGAGGGAAACAACGCCGGCCAGGGCTTCATTGCCGCTGATTTTGACACCCAGAATGTTGACATCCGTGGTGATATAGTCCGCCGGCTTGTGGCGAAAGGGCCCGAAGATCTTGATGGCCAGCTGCCGGAAAAACAACAGCAGGGCGAAGGTCATGATCAGGGCGTAGTCCATGGGCTTTTCAATTTCCTGCGTGTGAATGGGGCTCAGCAGGAGTTTTTCGACGATGGCGCCCAGAAGAAACGTACCCCCGATGGCGGCCGGCACGGCGATGAAAAACGGCAGTCCCCCAAGCGTCATGCAGTAGTATGCCAGATAGCCCCCGATCATGTAGAACTCGCCGTGGGCAAAATTGATGATCCGCATGACACCGTTCAACAGCGCCAGGCCGACACCCATCAGCGCATACACCAGCCCGATGGTGATGCCGCGTATAATCAATTCCAGAAACATGCGCCCGTCTCCCGATGCAGGATGAACCCCGGGGCCGCAGCGGCCCCGGGATGTGTGCTTGCGCTTTATTGATGATTAGGGATAGATCTGCTCGCGTTTGTAGCCCTTTCCTTCGACGGCGGTCAGCCGGTTGATGAAGAGCTGGTGACCCATCCACTGATTCCAGATCGGCCCCGGTTCGTCGCGGCGTTCAAAGGTGATCAGCCCCGTCGTCCCCTCAAAGCGGGTGTCCTTCAACCCGGCGGCGATGTCCTTGGGGTCGGAAGACTGGATGCGCTCCATGGTATCCGCCAGGATCATGATTTCATCGTAAAGGAAAAGGGCAAAAACCGGCGGGTCCATGTCGTATTTGGCCTTGTAGGTTTTTTTAAACGCCTGGCCCAGCGGGCTCAGCTGCAGCTCGTCCGATTCAAATGTCGCATAGGTGACGCCGACGCCTTTTTCACCCAGAATTTCCTGGAAGGCCGGGTAGGTGGGCCAGTCCCAGCTGCAGAGTATCTCAATGCCGGGGGCCAGTCCGATTTCATAGGCCTGTTTGGGAATCAGGTTGGTGGCTTCATACACAGCGGCGATGACCAAAAGCTCCGGTTTGGGGGATTTGGCTTTGAGCTCCAGCAGCTGGGGTTTGAGATCGGTGGCTTCCTGAGGATAGCCGATGCTGTAAACCTTGAGGCCCTCGGCCTTGGCGATTTTTTCAAGATATTCGGCAAAGCCGGTGCCGAAGGCATTGGTTTCGTAAAGGATGGAAATGGTGCTGAAATTATTTTTGATGTAGGGCAGGGCCAACTGGGCGATTTCCGCGTTGAAGGGTCCCACGCGGTAGATGTAGTCCGAGTGGCCGGCGGTCAAATCATCGGTCCAGCTGTAGTGCAGCATCACCGGCACCTGCATCTGCGTGGCGATTTTGGCCTGGGCCACGGCCACCGAGCTGTGCCACAGCCCCACCACAGCCGATACCTTTTCACTGGCGATCATGCGCTTGAGGGCGATGACGCCGGCCGCCGGCTTGCCCTCGGAATCGGCGGTGACCAGCTCGACCTTTTTGCCGAGGACGCCGCCTTTGGCATTGAGCTCTTCCACGGCCAGCTCCGCCGTGCGCACATTGATTTTACCGGATCGGAAATCGCCGGTGGACATGGGCGTCACCAGTCCGATCTTGATGGTGTCCGCGGCCATGGCGCCCATGGGAAGCAGAACGGCGCCCAGGAAAAACATAAAAACGGTGAATACGGCAGACTTTTTCATAATTCCTCCTTATTATGGTGATATGTGTTGCCTGGAAAAAACGGTAAAAGTCGATGAAAAAAAGTTAGAGCCCCAGATAATTGGTTTTGATGTGTTCATTTCCCAACAGTTCACTGCTGCTGCCCTGCATGGCGATTTTTCCGTTTTCCAGCAGATAGCCCCGCTGGCTGATGGTAAGGGCGTGAAAGATGTTTTGCTCGGTCAACAGAATCGTGGTTTTTTCCTCCTGATTGATGCGCACCAGCACCTTGAGGATGTCTTTGATCACCAGCGGGGCCAGTCCCAGAGAGGGTTCGTCGAGCAGCAGTATGCGGGGACTGCTCATCAACCCGCGTCCCACGGCCAGCATTTGGCGTTCGCCGCCGCTCAATGTTTCCTCGTGCTGTTTGCGGCGCTCCGCCAGAATGGGAAACAAATCAAAAACAAAATCCATCTGGCGTTTGATGGTGCGGCGCGCCACCTTGGGATAAGCGCCCATGAGCAGGTTTTCCTCCACGCTCATCTGGCCGAACAGCCAGCCTTCCTCCGGCACCAGGGCCAGCCCCAGGGCCGCGACCTTGTCCGCCGCCAGGCCGTTGATGGGGCGGTTTTCAAAGGTGATGTTCCCCTGCGCCGGCGCCAGCATGCCGGCGATGGCCTGCATCAGGGTGGATTTGCCCGCCCCGTTGGGCCCCAGAATACAGACGAACTCCTGGGCCGCAATTTCCAGCGACACTTCATAGAGGGCCTGAAGTCCATCATAGAAGACATTGACCTTTTCGATATTCAGCATATTGCGCCCTATTTTTTGGCAAACTTGTATTCTTCGCCCAGGTAGGCTTCGATCACCTTGTCATTGTTGGCGATATCGGCCGGACAGCCATCGGCGATGAGCGCTCCCTGATGCAGGCAGAAAATGTGGTCGGCCGTTTCCATGATGGCGCTCATCACATGTTCGACCCACAAAATGGTGACATGGTACTCGGAATGGATGCGGGCCAGAATTGTCAGCATTTCCTTGGTCTCGGATGGATTCAACCCGGCAATGGTTTCATCCAGCAGCAGCAGTTGGGGATTGACGGCCAGGGCACGCGACAGTTCCAGCAGCCGGCGCTCCTGAAAGGTCAGCGTTTTGGCCAGGCGGTGGCGTTTTTCCCACAGGCGGGCCAGATCCAGCAGCGCCTGGATATCCACCTGGCCGGGCTTGGCGCATACCTGGAGATTTTCATAAACGCTCATGTTCATAAAGGGCCTTGGAATCTGGTAGGTGCGGCCGATGCCGGCGCGGCATATCTGGTGCGGGCGCATGCCGGAAATGGTTTGGTTTTGAAAAATGATGTTTCCCCGGGTCGGCTTGTAAACGCCGGTGATGCAGTTGATGAGCGTGGTTTTGCCGGCTCCGTTGGGTCCGATCAGAGCGACGATCTGATGCTCGATAATGTCCAGGCTGATGTCGCGAAACACCTCAAGGCCGCCGAAGGCCATGGAGAGGTCCCTTGCCTGTAGAATCGCCCGCGGTGTTGCGCTGTCGGTCATCGTGGTCTCCGGAAGACGGGCGTCGCCTTTTGCGAATCAAGACGAAGCGGCCCGCAAAATTGCTTGACGGATGGTTCCTTTACGGCGCACCTGTTTGTTGTGACAATGAGCTGCATATGATATATTAGATACAAATACAAGCAACGTCGTTGACTTGTCAAGTAAAAAAGTGGCTTTTTCCCACTTCCCAAAAGATTTTTTTGCTTGTGTTTTTTTATAATCCTTTAAAATTAAATATAAAAATTCTTTTTTCAACTTGGGGGCGGTCTGCGACAGACCCCCAAGTTGAAAAAAGAAATTTTGGCTTGACACCATCTGATTATGCATTTAATATATTAGATACTTATTTTATTGATTGCAAACAAGCCGCAACCCACAATTCAGGATCCCGCCATGCCGAAAATGTCCGCTCTGAAGCAACCGGATTCACTGGCGAAAATGGCCTATGACGCTATCCGCCAGTCCATTTTATCCGGCGGCTGGAAGATCGGCGACCTCTACAATGAAAAGGCCATTGCAGCGGATCTGGGCATTTCGCGTACACCGGTCCGGGAAGCCCTGCTGGAGCTTGCCGCCCAGGAGCTGATCCTTTTTCTGCCGCGGCGCGGGCTGATGCTCAACCGCTTCACGCGGCGGGATGCGGAAGAAATATTCGAGCTGCGCAAAGCCATCGAAATGGCGGCGGTGGAAAAAATTGCGCTGGCATCTCCACCCCATGATCTGGTCGATATTGAAGAGTCGCTCCTCATGCAGCGCAGGGCGGCCAAGCGTCGGGAGTACCTGGCGTTTATGGAGTCGGACCGTCTGTTCCACACCCGCTTCTGCGAATTGACCGGCAATCGCCGCGTGATCGCCATCATGGAAAACGTCCGCGACATCATTCACGTCATGGGGGCCAAGGCCCTGGCGCTGGAAGGGCGCGCCCATGCCGTCATCGAAGAGCATCGGGCCATTTTAGAAGCGGTCGGCCGGGGCGATGCCGCCGGGGCGCGTCAGGCCATGGCCTGGCATCTGGATCAGAGTAAGGAAGCTGTCGAAGAATCGGAACTGCAACCCGAATAAGGAGGGCCGTCATGCCAAAACCTGAAATTGAATTCGTCGATTACGACACCGCCTATGAATGGCGCCCGGTGGAAGGCGACACGCTGGGCATCAAAGAGAAGATTCTCAGCCTGGATGAGGAAACCGGCGATT
>Ga0180434_10002163_pt1 | contig 26860 bp, 22 predicted proteins | sample SS_ome_7_FD_132453 | JGI IMG/M metagenome (GOLD analysis project Ga0180434, IMG submission 132453) | Hypersaline lake sediment archaeal communities from the Salton Sea, California, USA - SS_1_D_2 metaG | ecosystem: Environmental > Aquatic > Non-marine Saline and Alkaline > Hypersaline >... | reverse complement strand
GATCCGCTCGTAGAAGTCTCTTGCGATGCCCGGCAGTACCAGCCGGAGCCCGATTTGCACGATCCATGGGGGAAAGGCGCTCTGCGTGGGGGAGTGAATCTCGTAGTTGACCCGGGTTCCACCCGTTATCTCTTTCACCTCGAGCCTTCCGTGGCTCCTTGCCAGGTCATCCTTGTCCGCCCTCCAGAGTATCAGGCGCTGTTCGGGCAGCGTTGCCATCCAAATGAGGGAATCGAAGTCACGGATGGGCCAGGGAGGGGAGACGGCCATTCGGTACCGGGTCATGGTCTCTGTTCTTGCCACGGGTGTGATCCGGGAGAAGATCCGGAGAAACTCGTTCCACGCTTCGATGTTTTGCAGGACAGCCCATGTTTCCTCTGTTCCCGTGTCCGCCGCGACCTGAACCCGTATCCAGGAAATCGCCTCTGTTCTCTTCTGTTCGATGTGCTCGACGCCGAAGCCCTTTCGGGGAATGCCGCCTTCGGCAGTCTCTTGTTCGGAATGTCCACTTGCGGGCCAGCCTGAAAGGGCGAGCAGGGAAAGCACGAGGAGTGGGTAGAAATGCTTCCTGCAGGAACGCATCGGGATGTCTCCAGAAGGACCACTCTTGGCCGCTTTTGTCTCACTGGTAACGATGCCTCCCGGGAGAAGAAGGTTACGCTATCCCGGATAAGGGTTGTCTTTCTCGCAACATATATTCTATAATATAAAATAGATTTGCCGTGCATCTCATGCCGGGAGGGAGTCCGCGTTGTCCTCGATCCCCTTCGATCCCTACCTGCGCTTCGGCCAGTGTGTACTGGGACGATACCAGGTGTTCAACGTTGTGCGCCACGAGAAGGTCTTCAGCCTGACGAAGGCCTATGATCTGGTGGAAGACAAGCCTGTCTATCTGTTTGCTTTCCCCCGGGCCATGTTCCGGGATTTCCCGCAGGCCCGCGCGCAGCTGCAGTTTCAGGCAGAGCAGTTGAGGCCGCTTTCCAGCCCCTTCTTGCTCAACCTTCTCGCCGCCGGCGAAGTAGAGGACCTGTTTTTCTTCGTTGAAGAACAGCCCCGGGGGGAATCTCTGGCTCAAGTCATTCGGGAGAGGAGAGAACGGAACCAGCCCTTTTCCGACCGGGAGGCACTGGGCCTGTGCTGGCTGCTTTGCCGTGCGCTGGAGGACGTGCAACAATCGACGGTTCACGGGTTTCTGCATCCCCAGGATGTCTACATCGAGCCCTGGCCGGATGGTCCGATGCCCTTCTATCCGAGGATTGCCCACATCGGCATCCGCGCTATGCTCAGGGCGGTCCGCATGCCCCTTGAGGGGCTGGAGGAAGAGGCCGCCTGTTATGCATCACCGGAATTCGAAGGGTATGGGCCCCTTCAGAAGCAGGTAGACGTGTACGGGGTGGGTGCGATCCTGTATGGACTGCTGACGCTTCGCGCACCGACGGGCTGCTTCGTGCGGCCGAGCAGCGTACGGCCCGGGCTTTCCAAGGCGCTCGATCGCATTCTGCTCCGTGCCCTCGATGAGGATCCGGGTTCGCGACACACCACCCCGTATGCTCTTGCCAGGGCCCTGGAGGGCCTGTGGGTCTTGGGGACCCACCGACGGGAGCTGGAGACGGCTGCGGACCGGCTCTCGGTGGGCCGGGTGTGGGAGACCGGTGTCGATCATGAGGTGGGCGCTCGGGAAGGTAGAGGGAGTCGGGTGGAGAAGAGGGAAAGGCCCTCTCGAGAGATGCCTGCGGTCCGGGGCGCCTTGTCGCTCCTGTTCTCGGAAAAGGTGCGTGCGGCATGCCTGGCCCTGCTGATGCTGCTGAACCTGGCCCTCTTTCTTGGCGCGGTCATGGAGGCGGGATCCTCCCGGGGAGAGGATCTTCCGGACGCTAAAGAATTCCGCAGGTGGGAGTCGATGTTCTCTGATGCAGGGCTCGGCGGGCCGAAGGGCCCGACCGGGGCAGGGTAGAGGGGTCCATTCCGGCCCTTTTGGATGGATTATGGGGATGGCCTTGAAGGATTTCAAGAAGATACCGGGGGCGAGTCCAAGGTTTTTCTCAAAAGCTGCGCTCCTTGTGACGATACTTCCTTTATGGGCTTTGTGGGTCTATGCGTATGCGACGCTCGAGACCCTCCGAAGCGAGATGGAGGCCCTGCCGCGGTTTTACGGCATGTACCTGTACAAGGAGCATGTTCAATCCCGGCTCCAAGGGGTAGCCCGAATGATGACCCTGTTCGAAGTCCAGCGGGGCGAGGGAATCAAAGAGGGCCGGTTCGAAGGGCTTACGCAGAGGGAATGGGAGCGCTTTGACATCTTCTCCGGGCCGGAAGAGGCGCTCATTGTGGTGGAGAGGGCAGGGTTGCGTGTCCTGTATCCGTCTGAGCCGCCCTATGGGTCGGCGGAATTCCTGGGCGAGCCGGTGGGCAGGGAGGCCTTCCTGCGCACCCTGGAGCGAATGGATGCGAACGGGTTCCGAGGCGGCTATTTCTCGATGGACATCTCCGACTCTGCTGATGGGTCGGACAAGCGAAGCTGGTTTCTGGCTGTGGCGCCCGTGGGAGAACACCTGATCGGCGTACTCCCCGTACCGGAGGAACAAATCAGGTTGTCCGGGGGAATTCTGGAAGAGGCCCAGGAGAACCTGCTGGAGCGAAGACAAAGACGGTTCATCCGGCTCACTCTGCCGGTTGTGGTCCTCAGCTCTTTGTTCATATGGATCCTCTACCGCCAGAGCAGACAAGAATCGCGGTGAGGGCACGTAGGGGCTTTCCGTGGAGAATCACGAGAAGACACACATCCTGTTTCTGGGGCTTGACCACCGGCTGCTGTGGCAGTTGACCCGAACGCTTGCCCCTCTCGAAGACCGGGTCGTGATCGATTGTGTGAAGGATCCTTCTGCGGCAAAGGAGATCTGCGACCGGGAGTCTGTGGATGTCGTCGTCGTTGACGGGTGGGAACAGGCTTGGAAGGCCGCCCGTCACCTGTCCGGGGATGAGGCCTTCGAAGGCGGGGCCTGGAAGTGGATCATCGTTGCGGAATCCCTCCCCCTGGAATGCTTGCCTGCGGGAAGGCTCTCCCCCTCCGCCGTGTTCCTTGAAAAGCCTTTCAACCCGAAGGAGTTTCCTGCTTTTCTGCTGGGGGTGGTCGAGAGCAGGGAAGTCCCGGAGGAGCGGGAACCTCCCGCGCCGCTGTCGGAAAAGGTATCCCTGCCCCTGACGCCCGGGGAGAGCTATAAGGATCCGGAGATCTCCCGCCCTGCCGAACCAGGGGCTGAAGAGGCGGCCGGACCCGGTACCGAAGCTGAGAAGGAGCCTGCCGAAGAGGTGGCCGAGCCGGAGACCGAACCCATTGCCGAAGAAGCTGACGAGCCGTTTGCGGAGCCGATCACCGAACCTGTTGACGATGCGTTCCACCGCCATGTGGATGAGGGCTTCGCCCGTCTAAGCGAGAAGGACTGGGAAGGGGCCCGGGAGCAGTGGACGGCGGCCCTGAAGATCCGGCCGAACGACTTGCGCCTGCAAGCCAATATCAAGCGGCTCGAAAGAATGAAGGAAGGTTAGCCCCCCCCCGATCGGATCCCAGTCCGGCCTTCGGTCCAGCCTTTCACGAACCCCTTTGTCGGATAGGCGCATCTTCCTCTTGAGGACATTCTTGGAAAACCTTAGGAAGGTCTGGAGACGAAACGAAGGAGACACGTATGCGAAGAGTTGTCGATGTGGCCAGCTCCCTTGCCCTTTCGGTAGCCAGGCTGGGCGCGGGCGTGAAGACGGGTCCGCCGGGAAAGCGGCCGGAGCAGCTCCTCGAGCTCTACGAGTTCGAGGCATGTCCCTTCTGCCGAAAGGTGAGAGAGGCGCTCACCTATCTCGACTTGGAGGCCCTTGTCTACCCATGCCCCAAGGGGGGGCCAACCTATCGGCCGAAGGTCGGGGAAGAAGGGGGGAAGCAACAGTTCCCATATCTGAAGGATCCGAATACCGGGCAGAACATGTATGAATCGGATGAGATCGTTCGATACCTCTTCGAGCAATACGGAAAGAGCCCGGTCCCCTTCTTGTACTCGGGCGGCCCGATCTATCTATTCACTTCTTCGCTCGGATTCCCTCTGCGAGGGACCAAGGGCGTGCGCTACATCCCGTCACGGAAGCCGGAACAGCCGCTCGAGTTGTACAGCTTCGAGGGGTCGCCGTACTGCCGCATCGTCCGGGAAACCCTCTCCAGCCTCGAAATTCCCTACGTGCTTCACAATGTAGGCAAGAACAGTCCGAGCCGGGCGGCCTTTGTCGAGCGGTCCGGGAAGATGATGGTCCCCTATCTGGTCGACCCGAACACCGGGACCGAGATGTTCGAATCCGCAGATATCAAGAGCTACCTTCTAGCCACTTACGCCTGAAGGCTATTTTGATATTTCCTTTCGAAGGCTTTCGATCTCCTCCAGGAGAATGAGGTGGGATTCGATCACATTGCGGCAGATCTGCGGCAGGACGACCCCCACGATCAGAACAAGGAAGAACACGATGGTCCCCAGCATGGAGCCCTTGAAATAGAGCATGAGAACAACCGACACGAGGAGGGGGAGGAGGGAAATGATCTGAATCATCCGCCATCTCTGGAGGGTTCTCTCTGTGAAAGCTAGCCTCGTGGCCTTGTTCGTCATGTTCGTCTCCTTTTTCTGGGGTTCGACCGAGTCCTCATTCATGATTTAGTTGGGAAATCGATCGGTTGTCAAGTCCTGACCCCCTCTCTCAGGGCCTGGGCGCCATCTTCATATCTTCCAGATCCGTGTAGCCTACCGCCCAGAGAAGGTCCCCCGGGGGCATCGGGAGGGCCGGCGCCTCCACGTCCATCATCCGGTCCTCCTTGTTCTCCGGGATCTCCACGGCAAGAGGCAGGACAATGACGAAGGGGACAGGGACCCTTCTAAACAGCCTCCTCGGGACCCCGTAGCCATAACGAACGTGATGGCCTCCGGCGAGAACGACGAGCTGCTTTCCCTGTCCTTCGGGGGTCTCCAGGTATTCGGCTGCCGTCTGGGCCATGGCCTCGTCCCAGAGGACCTGAACCCGGTAGAATGCTTCTGTATCCTGAGGACCCATGTGGTGAGCCTCGAAAATCGCCTCGATGGCGGCCCGGTGATGGGGGTCGTTCAGGTCCATCTCGGGAAGGCGATCGGCAAGATCGGGTTCGATCTCTTCGACCGGCTTCTCCCGGACCGCCTTCTTCAGGTCATCTGTCGTGTTGAGAGCCAGCACCTTGATCCCATGCTCACGTGCGTATCTCAGGATCTCCTCGTAATACGGGAAGGTGTGGCCCCAGTGCAGGGTCCACAACCGGCGAAACCCGTCCTCGTCCATCTCTCCCCGGATGAACGCGTCCAGGTCCGCCTGCTTGTCCCGGGGCAGCATCTCGAGCCCGAGGACCAGGTTCTCGGGGGATCTCTTGTGGAGGCCCTTGAATATCGTGGACTGCACCGCGTGGTCGTCCAGGCTGTCGTGGGTCTCACCGACGTAGATGATACGGTAGGAGCACAGGTATTCGAGGAGCTGCAGCTCAGAGAGTATCTCTCCCGTTGCCAGGTGAAGGATCTGGCCCTTTTGCAGTGTGGCAGGATCTTTGTAAGGGGATTCCACGTTCAAGTGTGTCCCCTGGGCCGCGCACCCGGCCAGCAGGGCAAGCAACGAAACGTACAACAGTGGAAACGTAGAATGCCTCATCTCAGGTCACCGGACCCAATTCGCTTGCAAGATAGCCCACGATGGAATCGGCCTGGCACTCGCTCGTGAGCCCGAGGTCTTTCGCCCGCATCCGGGCCACAGTCAGTCGCCACTCCTCTTCTGGCTTGCGGTACAGGTAGACCGGCTTGAGAGAATGGCACCGGGCGCACTTGGTCTGGAGAAGGTCTCGTCCCACGGCCGCACTGACCGTTCGTTGCGCGTCCCCCGACCGGATCGTGACCATCGGCCCTTCGGCCCAGAGCACCACCCGTTGCAGGCCGCTGAGGCCTACTGCGACGAAGGAAATCGTGAAAAGCATTACACCGAGATAGGGGAGGGAGGGAAAGTACTTCTTGAAGACACGCACGATCAGATGCTTGACCATCAGCATCGGGAACAGCAGGAGGCCCAGGGTGGCGTGGGTGACATGGGGTGCGGGCAGAAGCGGCCCGTTCGATGTCCATTTCGGGATCATGGTCACAAAGAAGGCAAGGTACCCCAGGGTGAAGCACCACCCGACTGTGCGATGGGTCGTTCGAAGATGCCGGGCTCCTTCCGCCTCTTCCAGGCCTATGAAGGCCCCGCAGGAAGGGCACTGGATCCCACTCCGGGCCCCCAACAGGGACGTGGGAATGGCCAAGAGGAGGCAGAGCCCCAGGAAGAGAGCCATGCCTGGCCCGCATCGAGGTCGGTCCGTCATCGAGTTCCCCATCCTTAAGCGGCAACCGTGCAGATCGACTCGTATTGCCTTGCCGTGCGAGTTCTGAGGATGTGTAGGCAGGCCTGGCAGAACTTCTCCTCATCCGAATCGAGGGATTCCACTTTGATGGGTTGAAAGGGCACCGTCTTGCCGCACAGCGCTTGAACTTCTTCCGGCCACATGAAGCCTCCGCAACAGGCGTGGGCCGGCAACTGACCGGTGTCACAGATATGGATTTGCATGACCCTCTCAAGTCTCCGGAATAGGACCGAAATGCCCCTCGGGATCCTCCAGCCATGCCCGAATCACGCCTGCCATACGGGCGGCCTGGGCCCCCTCCATGATGCGGTGGTCAAATGTTGCGTTGATGTCCAGGACCTTGACGATCTTGATCTCGCCTTCGACGACGGCGGGCACATCCTTGACCGTCCCGAGGGCCAGCAGGATGGGGACGCGAGAATACGGGACCAGCGGGACATAGGCGGCCTCCAGCCCGAGGACGCCTATGTTCGTGATCATGATCGAACCGAACATGTTCTTCGGCATGCCGAAGGCGGACATATCCAGGTTGAGGGTGTAGGCGAGAAAGCTGACGAACCGCAGAATGTAGTTCATCAGGAACAGGGGCACCAGGTCAAAGGACCTACGGCTCTTCTCCAGAGCCTTGTCCGTTCCCTTGCGGACGGACTTCACCTTCTCGTCCATCTCCCCGACAATTTCAGAGAGTGACTTCCTTTCCACATCAAGGAGGGTCGCTCCGGAGAGGTCGAGCTTGCCGGTCTCCTCGTCCCGGAGGACGACCTGAAAGAAGACTCCGATATGCTCGCGCAGGTAGACGCGGTTGAAGCGCAAGAGGGCATTTGCGTCAGGCATCTTCTTCAATGCCTCGGCAGCGGCTCGGGCCACGAGATGGCTGACCGTCAACCGGACGCCGGTTTTCTCGCGAAAGGCCTCGATGTAGGCGGTCGCCCGGTCCATGTGGATCTGCATGGTGCCGTAAACGGACGGATCGTATGCGGTCCGCCAAGTGCCGATCGCGATACGGCGAAAGGGGGTGATGTCCTTCTTGTGGACCAATTCCAGGTTCGGCATGCCCGTCCCTCCACGTGGAGATACAAGGAAGCCTAATCCATGAAGAAAGCCTCTTTCATTTCTACGGTCAGCCCGTCGCTGTCCTTGAGCCGTACGGCAAGGCCCTCGATCTTCGGCAGTTCGTAGCCGAAAAAGTACCGGCAGGTGTAGAGCTTGCCCGTGTAGAAGTTGCGGTCTGCGTCGATGGGGTCTTCATCGACCGCCTTCTGGGCCGTGATGGCCTGCACGAGCCACTGCCACGCGATAGCGATGATTCCGAACAGTTCCAGGTAGAGCGTCGCATCCGCCAGGAAGAGATCGATCTTTCCTCCCGCGGCGATGCCGGTCAGGTGGCCGGTTACTTCCTTGAGCGTTCCGATGGCCCCTTCCAATGCGTCCGCGTGTGCCTTCAGGGGTTCGAGGGTCCGGGCCTCCTCGATCGTCTGCTCCAGCTCCTGCAAATACAGCATGAAGGCCTTGCCGTCCTTCATCACGACCTTGCGGCCGAGCAGATCCATTCCCTGGATCCCTGTCGTGCCCTCGTGGATCGGGTGGATGCGCATGTCACGGTAGTGCTGCTCCAGGGGAAACTCGTCGCAGTATCCGTAGCCTCCCAGGCACTGGAGGCCCGCGCTCACCGAGAGGCTGCCCATCTCGGAGGGGTAGGTCTTGGCTATGGGTGTCAGCAGGTCCAGGAGCAGCTCGCAACGTTCCTTCTCTTCTCCCTCGAGCACGTGTGCGAGGTCGACGAACTTGGCGCACTGGAAGATCAGCGACATGGAACCCTCGACTACGGCGCGCTGGAAGAGGAGCATACGCTTCACATCCGCGTGCTCGATGATCGGCACCTGGGGCTGGGTCGGGTCCTTGGAGGTGATGGGCCTTCCCTGGGGACGCTCCTGGGTGTACTGGAGGGAGGCGTAGTAGGCGGCCGAGGCGATCGCGGCGGCGCTCATGCCCACGTCGATCCTTGCCTCGTTCATCAGCTGGAACATGTAGCGGAGACCCTTGTGGGGTTCGCCCACGAGCCAGCCGCGGCAATCGTCGTTTTCTCCGAGGCTGAGTTGGGTGATCGGTGAGCCCCGGTACCCCAGTTTGTGATAGATGCCGGTCGTGAGCAGGTCGTTGTCCTCGAGCTCTCCGTCCTCCCCGGTTCGCTTCTGAGGCACCACGAACAGGGAAATCCCCTTTACGCCCAGGGGGGCTCCCTTGATCTTTGCCAGAAGCAGGTTGACCACGTTGTCCACGCCGTCGTGATCCGCGGCGGAGATGAAGATCTTCTGCCCCTTGATCTTGTAGTGCCCCTCGTCTGTCGGCTCGGCCATGGTCGTCAGGTCGGTCAGGGAACTGCCTGCCTGGGGCTCGGTCAGGGCCATGGTGCCCTGCCACTCGCCACTGAACATCCTGGGCACGTATTTCTCGATCAACTCTTCTGAGCCGAAGCTCTCGATCAGAGCGGCTGCGCCGCTGGTCAGGAAAGGATAGACGCTGGCAGAGTAGTTCGCGGCACAGAAGATGAACCGGAAGGCGTTCATGATCTGCGTGGGCATCTGCTGTCCGCCCCTCTCGTAAGAGGAGTGGGCTGCGATCCAGCCTCCCTCGCCGCACTCCTTCATCAGGGTCCGGACCATGGGCAGGACCTTCACCCTTCCGTCCACGAACTCCGGCGGGTTCCTGTCCATCTCGACGAAGTAGGGGTGGAGCAGATCCCTGCCCATCTTTTCGCCCGTGTCCAGGACCATCTCGAAGATTTCCCGGCTGTGGTCTTCGAAATGCGGGTATTGGGTGATGGACTCGACGTCCAGGATCTCGTACAGAAGGAATCTCAGGTTCCTCATGCTCACGTATTTGTCTGCCACGGGCTCTCTCCTTGTTCGCTGCTTGGCGTCATGTGAAGTTGGCTATGTTTCGGGGGGGGGCGTGGCCTTCGGCGCTGCCCAGGGTCCCCTCTCCGATTTGCCTGGGCTCCGTCTCGCCCTCCCCCGAAGATCCAGGGACAAGCCGACACAGCCTGCGAAAAGGTGTCAGGAACCTTTTCGCATGAAGTCGCCCGGCACGAATCTCCGGGGAAACCCTGGGCAGCACCGGGCACCTTGAGCTCCTCCTGGAGACACAGCAATGTTCTTGGGGCACCCTACCTGGCAATGACCCGGTCCTTCTCCTTTGTGAGTAGGGAAATGCGCTTGCCTCTCAGGGTCAGGTGGTGGACAGAAATGTAGTGTTGAAACCAACCGTAACGGGCGCTGGAAGTGATGTCAAGAAAGCGGGAGGCTGGACATGAATCGGGTCTCCTGTGTATCCTGCCCGCGAGATGTCGACCGGCAGGAAACCTCAAGCACCTGGAAGGAGTCGGGGATGTCGGATCAGTCCAGATCTGTTGATGAATGGAAAGGTTGGAAGGAGTGGGGCACGGTCACGCTCCAAACCAACGGTGCCTATCCGGAGATCGGCCTTCTCACGCTGAATCGTCCGGAGAAGCTGAATGCCGTCAGCGTGGAGATGATGGACGACCTGCACGGGTGCCTGGAATTCTTGAGCCACGCATTTGACTGTCGGGTCCTGGTGATTCGTGGGGCCGGCAAATTGTTCTGTTCCGGGGTGGACCTGACCACGCGTCCGGAGGCGGAACAGGCCCTTGACTGGGCCGAGTTCCCGGACAAGGTCAAGACCTCCTGGCAGATACAGCACGAGCTGAGTTCGGTGATTGCCGAGCTGCGACGGATCCCCCAGCCGATCATCTCGGCCGTCCACAGGGTGGCGGTCGGCGTGGGGATGGCCCTTGCCAACGCAAGCGATATCGTCGTTGCGTCGAAAGGCACCCGGTTCATCAACGCCTTCATCAAGATCGGCTTCAGCGGTGCGGACTGCGGGTCCTCTTATTTCCTTCCCAGGATTCTCGGGTTCCACAGGAGCGCCGAGCTTCTGTACTCGGGCCGGGATTTGTCGGCGGAAGAGGCCCATGGTTGGGGATACGTGAATTTCCTCGTTGAGAAGGACGCGGACGTGGTTCCCCGGGCCGTGGAGTTCGCAGCCGAATACATGCTGACCCGAAGCCCCCTGGGGTTGCGGTTGACCAAGGAGGCCCTGAACTTCAACATGGATGCCGGGGGGCCGGAGGTCGCCATCAAGCTCGAGGACAGGAACCAGGTGTTGTGCGGGGAGACGGAGGATGCCCTGGAGGGAGTCACGGCCTTTTTCGAGAAGAGAAGGCCCAAATACGGATCCCGCTGAGACGGCACCGGCCCGAGAAGATCATTGAGGAGGCATGCATGAGGGGATTTTCCAGTCGGCCCCTTCTCGTCGCTGCGGCCGCGTTCTTCCTTCTGGGCTGCAGCCCCTGTAACGACACGGACAGGGTCGTTTTGAACGTGAACGATCACGCCTTTGCCGGGCCCGAGTTCACAGCGGTGACCTTCAACCTCCTCCACGGATTCGGGGACGCCGTAAACGACGCCACCCTGGACGATCGGTTGAACATCGTGGCCCGGGAGATCATCACAACGCTTCCCGACGCAGCCCTGTTCCAGGAGGCGTCGGTGACGCTTCCCGAGGCCCACTGCAACGTGATCGAGACCCTGGTGGACCAGGTGAACACGGCCCTTTCGGCAGAGGGCAAGGGCTACAACCGGGTGTATGCGCGTTCGAACGGGTCGGCCGACCTTATCGGCTTCGAAGAGGGTTCGGCGGTTCTGAGCCTGTATGAGATCCTCTCCTCAGATGTCTATATCTATACCCACAACCCGAGCACCCTGCCGGAATTCCGAATTGCCCTCCGCGTAACCCTGCGCGGTCAATCCGGTCACATCGATCTCTTCGGGACCCACTTGACCAACCGGGAAGACATGGAAGGCCCGGAACGGGTGCGAACCCTGCAAGCCAGGGAGCTTGCCGAGGTGATCATACCAGGGAGGGGGAACAGCAACCCCGTGGTCGTGGGAGGAGACTTCAACGATCCCCCGGGCACGGAAGCGATCGAGGAGATGACCGACGCGGGTGCGGTCGACATGTTTGCCGACCGGAACCCCGGGTTGCCCGGCTACACGAGCTTTGGGAAGCCCTTTGACATCATGGATCCCACCGAGGAGCCGTACAAGCGGATCGATTACCTCTTCTTCATGGATGAGGGAGGAGAGATCACGGGAAGCGAGCGGTTTCTCGACACGGCCAGGGACATCGATCCGGGACCGGGGGAGTCCTGGTTGTGGGCATCGGACCATGTCGGGGTGAGAGCCACCTTCCGGCCGTCCGGGTACTGATCCCGGACGAGGGATTCCTAAAGGCGCGCTACGAGGGAATGCCCCGGACGATGCTTCGCTACGCGATCGAGCGATTCCCGGAACCGAAGCGGCAACGATACCTGAAAGGAAATGTGTAGCATACCCTCTCCCTTGAGGGAGAGGGATAGGGCGAGGGTGGCACAGAAGCTCCCCCTCATCCTGACCTTCTCCCCAGAGGGGAGAAGGAATCGCTTTCGATTTTGAAGAATGACTTGGAGGCTAGTATGAGCGACGAGAAAAAAGACGACGTGGCCGTGATGAAGCACAAGAGCCAAGAGGTTTTCGAGGACCACGGGCTGTTTGTGGGGATCGCCAGAAGATCGATCCTCCAGGGGGTGGGAATCGACCCGGAGGAGATGCGCGCCAAGCCGATCATCGCCATCGCGAACTCCCACACCGAGTTCAACCCTGGGCATACGCATCTTCGGGCGGTGGCAGAGCGGGTCAAGGAGGGGGTTTGGGCTGCAGGCGGCATCCCCTTCGAGTTCGGCGTGCCCGCGCCCTGTGACGGGCCGGCGAATGGAAACGAGGGGATGCGGTACATCCTGGCCCAGCGAGAGATCATTGCGGATGCTGTGGAAACCTATGTGCGTTCCCAGCTCTTCGACGGCCTGGTCACCCTGAGTTCCTGCGACAAGATCAACCCGGCCATGCTGATGGCCGCAGCGCGGCTGGACCTCCCCACGATCTGCATCCCCGGCGGGGCCTGCGCCTGGAACATCCGCTTCTGCAGCGGGGGAGAAGGCAGCATCAACACAAAGGACTACGAGTCCCTCGAGATGAAGATCCAGACCGCGACGCCGGCCACGTGCGGGGCCTGTGAGATCATGGGGACGGCGAATACCGGGCAGATCCTGATGGAGGCCCTCGGGATGGCCCTCCCGCGCACCTCTGCGATACCGGCCTTTCACGAGGAGGTCCTCCGTAAGGCGAGGGAAGCAGGCAAGCGGATCGTCCAGATGATCCGGGAGGGGCTGACCGCGGGCAAGATCCTCACGAAGCAGGCGATCGAGAACGCGGTCATGGTGGACGTGGCCGTGGGGGGCAGCACGAACGCCACGCTGCACCTGCCGGCGCTGGCGAACGAAATCGGGGTCGACCTGCCCCTGAAGAGGTTCAACGAGGTGAACAAGAAGATCCCCACCCTCCTGGGAATTGCGCCGAACGGGCCGCACGGAATCGTGGACCTGTACCGTGCCGGCGGGGTCCCCGCCGTAATGAGCCGCATCAGCGGCATGCTGGACCTGGACTGCCTGAACGTCTCCGGTCAGAAGCTGGGCGAAATCGTTTCCCAAGCCCGCGTAGAGGACGAAAGCGTGATTCCTCCCCTGGACAAGCCCCGCTTGCCGGAGGGAGCGACCGTGGTCCTCTACGGCAACCTTGCCCCGGAAGGAGCCGTGGTCAAGCAGTCTGCCGTGGACCCGTCGATGATGACCTTCACCGGCGGTGCGCTGGTCATGAACGGGGAGCAGGAAGCTCTCGATGCCCTCCAGGGGGGGAAGATCGAAGAAGGCACCGTGATCGTGATTCGTTACGAAGGCCCGAAAGGGGGGCCGGGCATGCCCGAGATCCTGGCGGTGACCCTCCAGCTCGTCATGTCGGGCCTGAACCGGGTGGCGCTGATCACGGACGGCCGATTCTCGGGGGCTACCTCGGGGCCCTGCGTGGGACATGTGTCCCCCGAGGCTTACGTGGGCGGGCCGATCGGCCTGCTGGAGGACGGGGACGAGATCACGATCGATATCCCCAACCGCTCCATCTCCGTGGACCTCCCGGAAACCGTGCTCGAGCAGCGCCGCAAGGTCTGGCAGCCTGTTCAGAAGCCGGTGCCCCCGGGCTACATGAACCGATACCGGAAGATGGTCAGTAGCGCCGCCAGAGGAGCTGTTCTGGGTTGATCCGCTCGTCCTTGTCGCCGACAAGAAGGCGTCTGGAACCATTCTTCACACTTGCTCTGCCCGGCGGAATGCCGGAACCCTTTACTCGCTGCAAAGAATGCCATCAGATCCCGCGTGCCGCCGCGTAGAGGGTTCCTGTGTATCGTTTCCTTCTTTTTCAATGACTTACGTCTGCCGCTGTCCTCCTTTGAGCCGGGCACGAGGATTGCGTAGCCAGACCGGAGGGAGGATCGAACCATGACAAACACAGAGACACAGGCGAATCGGCTGAATACGATAGATGCCCTCATCCCACCTGAAATGGCTGCCAAGGCGGAAGAGGTGGGGGTGAAGAAGGCGGGAATAGGTTGGCGCAACACGCTCGTCCTGGGTGTCCTGGCCGGGGCATTTATCGCCATGGGCGCCGTATTTGCCACGACCGTTACGGCCGGCGCCGCGGGCCACCTTCCCTTCGGTGTCGTGAAGCTGCTGGCAGGCCTGGTCTTCTGTCTGGGGCTCGTCCTCGTTGTCGTGGCCGGTGCCGAGCTCTTTACGGGAAACAACCTGATCGTGATGGCCTGGGCGGACCGCCGCGTTACGGGCCGGCAGGTATTGCGGAACTGGCTGCTCGTGTACGCAGGCAATTTCGTCGGCTCCGTAGCCACGGCGGTGCTCCTGTTCCTTTCGAAACAGTATGAATTCGGAGGCGGTGCAGTCGGTCTCAACATCCTTGACACGGCAAGCGCGAAATGCTCGTTGGGGTTCCTCCAGGCGATTGCTCTGGGCATAGGGTGCAACGCACTGGTTTGCCTCGCAGTCTGGCTTTGCTTCAGCGCCCGTTCCACGACCGACAAGATCCTCTCCATCCTCTTCCCGATCTCGGCCTTTGTTGCGGCAGGGTTCGAGCATTGCGTAGCCAACATGTACTTCATTCCCATCGGGCTTTTCGTGAAGACGGGTGCTTCCGCCGGGTTTTGGGACGCCATTGGAAAGGCCGCTTCGGATTACACGAGCCTGACCTGGAGCAACTTCCTTCTCGCGAACCTGTTGCCCGTCACCGTGGGCAACATCATCGGGGGCTCGGTGATGGTCGGGCTGGTGTACTGGTTGGTCTATATCCGAAACCCCAAGGTCCCCTTCTGGGGCGAGTCAGGGGCGGAGTGCGGGGGCGGGGGCTGAGTTCTTTAGGTAACCACCTGAATCCATTCTTTTTCTTTGTGGCCTTCCCCTGTGATGGGTTTCGCATCAATGAATTCCTTGAATGGGACATTCACTTTTGCTAAAGTCCCCGCAGTCAAATCGAGGGGCTTCCCCGAGACCTTCAGACCCGAGGAAAGGAAAGAGACATGGATGTCGAGAAGTTTATCGAGGAAAAGGTAGCGCAGATCAAGGAAACCGTGGGACAGGACAAGGCGATCAACGCACTGTCGGGTGGGGTCGACAGCTCGGTGGTGACCGCCCTGGGGCACCGGGCCCTGGGCGACCAGTTGGAGACCGTGTTCCTCGACGACGGCCTTATGCGGGAGAAAGAGCCGGAGTCTGTTGCCGCCGCCTTCGAACCCCTGGGGATCCGGGTCAGGATTGTCGACCTGAAGGATCGGTTTTTCTCCGCCCTCAAGGGGGTCGAGGACCCGGAAGAAAAGCGCAAGGCCTTTCGGGATATGTTCTATACCTGCCTCGGTGAAGTGGTGAAGGCGAGTGATGCGCGGTTCTTGCTCCAGGGAACGATCAAGGCGGATATCATCGAGACGCAAAAGGGCGTGAAGACCCAACACAACATACTCGAGCAGATCGGTATCGACCCCGAAGCGGGGTACGGCTTCAAGGTGATCGAGCCGCTCATCGAACTTTTCAAGCCCGGAGTGAGGGATGTGGCGACCGGACTCGGCCTCTCCGAGGAGATCGCCCAACGCATGCCCTTCCCCGGCCCCGGCCTTGCGACACGCTGCCTGGGCGAGGCGAATCCGGAAAGAATCGAGATCGTCCGCAAGGCCGTCAAGATCGTGGAGGAGGAAACCAAGGGCATTCCGGCCTTCCAGTGCTTGGCCGCACTCCTGAAGGACCGGGCCACCGGCCTCAAGGCGGATGGCTCGCGTGAGTTCGGGCACATCATTGTGGTCCGCTGCGTGGAGAGCGAGGATGCAATGACGGCAGAGCCCGTGCATCTTCCCTGGGACGTGCTCAGGAAGCTCGAGAAGCGGATCTCGGGCGAGATTGCGGAGGTGTCCCGTGTGCTCTACGACTTGACGCCCAAGCCTCCGGCCACCATTGAATATATCTAACCCCCCGGCCCCCGGTCGAAGGAGACTGCTGAATGCCGAAACGTGAAGACATCAAGAAGGTGATGATCATCAGCTCCGGGCCGATCGTCATCGGTCAGGCGTGCGAGTTCGACTACTCGGGAACACAGGCGTGCAAGGCCCTGCGGAAGCTGGGCTACGAGATCGTGCTGGTCAACTCCAACCCCGCCACGATCATGACCGACCCGGGCATGGCGGATGTGACATACATCGAACCCCTTACCGTGGACGACATGGAGGAAATCATTGCCAAGGAACGGCCTGACGCGCTCCTTCCCAACCTGGGCGGCCAGTCCGGCCTGAACCTTTCCTCCGAGCTCTACAGGAAGGGGGTGCTCGAGAAATACGGCGTCGAGATGATTGGGGTCCAGGCGGATGCCATCGAGCGCGGGGAGGACCGGCAGGCCTTCAAAGACACAATGAAGCGTCTCGGCATCGAGATGCCGAAGAGCGAGGTCTCCCGGAGCGTGGACGAGGCCCTGGAGATCGCTTCCGAACTGGGCTACCCGGTTGTCCTGCGTCCCGCCTACACCATGGGCGGTACCGGGGGAGGGCTGGTCTACAACGAGGAGGAGTTGCGGGTGGTGGTCGGCCGCGGTCTGTCCATAAGCCTGGTGGGTCAGGTCCTGGTCGAGGAATCGGTCCTCGGGTGGGAGGAGCTCGAGCTCGAGGTGGTCCGGGACGCAAAGAACCAGATGATCACTGTCTGCTTTATCGAAAACGTGGATGCCATGGGCGTGCACACCGGTGATTCCTACTGTACCGCCCCCATGCTGACCATCGATCCGGAGCTCCAGGCCCGGCTCCAGAAATACTCCTACGACATCGTCGAGGGCATCCAGGTGATCGGGGGCACGAACATCCAGTTCGCCCACGACCCGAAGACCGGAAGGGTGGTCGTGATCGAGATCAACCCGCGGACCTCGCGTTCCTCTGCCCTGGCAAGCAAGGCGACAGGATTTCCGATCGCCTTTGTCTCCTCCTTGCTCGCCGGGGGCCTGACGATGGACGAAATTCCCTACTGGAGAGAAGGGACCCTGGAGAAGTACACGCCCTGGGGAGAATACGTGGTGGTGAAGTTTGCCCGCTGGGCCTTTGAGAAGTTCCCGGGCGCGGTGGACAAGCTCGGCACCCAGATGCGGGCCGTGGGCGAGGTGATGAGCATCGGAAAGAACTACAAGGAGGCCTTCCAGAAAGCGATTCGATCCCTGGAGACCGGATGTTACGGGCTCGGATTTGCGAAGGACTTCAACGAGAGGCCCCTCGAGGAGCTCATGAGCATGCTCAGCGAGCCCACGAGCGAGCGCCAGTTCATCATGTACGAGGCCCTGCGAAAGGGCGCCCGGGTGGATGACCTGCACGAGAAGACTTATATCAAGCGATGGTTCATCGAGCAGATGAAGGAACTGGTGGCCCTCGAGGAGGAGGTCCTCGCGTGCAAGGGAAAAGGCGTTCCGGACAAGCTGTTGACAGCGGCCAAGAAAGACGGGTTTTCGGACCGGTACCTTTCTCAGCTCCTCGGTGTGGAGGAACGCCATATCCGGGAACAGCGCACTTCACTGAATGTGGTCGAGGCGTGGGAGCCCGTGCCGGTTAGCGGCGTGGAGGATGCGGCCTATTACTACTCCACGTACAACGCCCCGGACAAGGTAGAGGTCAGTGACCGGAAGAAGATCTTGATCCTGGGAGGCGGGCCGAACCGCATCGGCCAGGGAATCGAGTTCGACTACTGCTGCGTTCACGTGGCCTTTGCGATCCGCGACCTCGGGTACGAGTCGATCATGGTGAACTGCAACCCGGAGACGGTCTCCACCGACTACGACACATCGGACAAGCTCTATTTCGAGCCCCTGACCGTTGAGGATGTTCTGAGCATCTACGAGAAAGAGAAGCCCCTTGGGGCCATCGTGCAGTTCGGCGGGCAGACGCCGCTCAACATCGCCGGAGAGCTGGAGCGGGCCGGGGTCAAGATCCTGGGGACTTCGCCCGAGACGATCGATCTGGCCGAGGACCGCGACCGGTTCCGCAAGGTCATGGAAAAGCTCGGGATTCCGCAAGCCGAATCCGGCATGGCCAGCACCCTCGAGGAGGCCCTGACGATTGCCAAGCGAATCGGTTACCCTCTGATGGTCAGGCCTTCCTATGTCCTCGGAGGCCGCGGCATGGAGGTCGTTCACGACGAGGAGATGCTCGAGCGTTACGTTACAGCGGCCGTAGATGTGTCGCCCGAGCGTCCGATTCTGATCGACAAATTCCTGGAGAATGCCATCGAGGCGGAGGCGGACGCCATTTCCGATGGAAAGGACGCGTTCGTGCCCGCGGTGATGGAACACATCGAGCTGGCCGGAATTCACTCGGGCGACTCGGCCTGTGTGATCCCCACGGTCAGCATTTCCCAGAAACACCTCGACACGATCGTTGATTACACGAAGAAGATCGCCCTCGAGTTGTCGGTGGTCGGCCTCATGAACATCCAGTACGCCATCGCGAACGACGTGGTCCACATCCTGGAAGCCAACCCGCGTGCATCCCGAACCGTCCCGCTGGTCTCCAAGGTCTGCAATGTATCGATGGCCCGTATCGCCACCGATCTCGTGCTGGGAGGGAAGCTCTCGGATCACGACCTCGAACAGAGGGAGATCCCCTACTACGGGGTGAAAGAAGCGGTCTTCCCCTTCAACATGCTTCCCGAGGTGGATCCCCTGCTCGGTCCTGAGATGCGGTCCACGGGAGAGGTGCTGGGAATGGCGGATTCCTACGGTCTCGCCTTCTACAAGGCGCAGAAGGCCACCCTGCAGGAACTCCCTTCCGAGGGCACCGTTCTGATCAGTGTCTCGGAGGTGGAAAAGCAGGCGCTGCTTCCGGTGGCGAGGGAATTCGCGGACCTCGGGTTCCGGATCAAGGCCACGGAAGGGACGTGTGCATTCCTGGTTTCCCAGGGCATCGAGGCGGAGCCGATCAATAAGATGAGCGAGGGCCGGCCCAATATCGTGGATGGGATCATGAACAAGGAGATCCACCTGGTCGTGAACACGCCGAGCGGCAAGCTGAGCAAGGAGGATGACTCTTACATCCGCAAGGCGGCCATCAAGTACAAGGTGCCCTACATCACGACCATGTCGGCAGCCCTTGCCTCTGCGCGGGGCATCGCCGCCTTTCGCCAGGGCCACGGCGAGGTGAAATCGGTGCAAGCCTACCACAAAGACATCAAGTAGGGGGATCGGGGGCGACGCACTCGCCCCTGCAAGGCGCCGTTTCCCATGCATCTCGAGTCCTTTCAGGCGCTCGCGGCATCTATCCCACCAAGGTGCGGTGTGCGTCTCCGTGTCCGTTCGAGCAGAAAGCGATCGCGCGAAAACGATTGAAAATGTTATGGAAATCATGGTCGAGGAGATCCCCCCATGATCGCTGGAGTGCCCAAGGAAACCTTCCCGGGAGAGAAGAGGGTGGCCCAGGTTCCTGCGGGCCTGCCCGGTCTGGCCAAAGCGGGCGTCGAGCTGCTCATCGAGGCAGGTGCGGGTGAAGCCGCAGGGTTCCTGGACGGGGCCTACCACGAAAAAGGCGCCAGGATCTCACCGAGTCGAGAAGAGGTTTTCGAGAAGGCGGACGTGGTTCTCCAGGTCCGGGCGGGCGGCGCCAACCCGGACGCCGGGCTCGCCGACCTGAAGCGCATGCGTCCCGGCCAGGTCCTGATCGGCTTCCTGGAGCCCTACTGCGAGCCGGAGGCGGTCCGGGAGTTGAACGACCGAAAGGTGACTTCTTTTGCCATGGAGTTGGTCCCGCGAATCACCCGGGCCCAGAGCATGGATGCCCTGTCCTCCATGGCCACGGTGGCCGGCTACCGGGCGGTCCTGATGGCCGCGGGGACCCTGCCCAAGATGTTCCCCATGATGATGACCGCAGCAGGCACAGTGGTGCCGGCAAAGGTGTTCGTCGTCGGCGCCGGGGTTGCGGGCCTCCAGGCGATCGCCACGGCTCGACGTCTCGGTGCCGTGGTCTCCGGCTACGATGTCCGGCCCGTGGTCAAGGAGCAGGTGGAGAGCCTGGGCGCCAAGTTCGTGGAGATGGAACTCGAAACCGAGAGCGCCGAGGGCTCGGGGGGATACGCCAAGGAGATGGGAGAAGAGTTCTACAAGCGGCAGCGGGAGATGATGACCCGCGTGTTGTCCGAAAGCGATGTGGTGATCACCACAGCCGCCGTGCCGGGCAAGAAGGCACCCATCCTGATCACCTGGGAGATGGTGCAGGCCATGCCTCCCGGATCCGTGATCGTGGACCTCGCGGCGGAGCGGGGCGGCAACTGTGAAATCACGAAGCCGGGGGAGACCGTGGTGGAGCAGGGCGTTATCATCCTCGGCCCTGTGAACCTGCCTGCCACGATCCCTTATCATGCGAGCCAGATGTACGCGAAGAATGTGTCCAACCTTCTCCTGTTGCTCGCGAAGGAAGGCAGGATCGATCTCGACATGGAGGACGAGGTCGTGCGGGAGACCCTGTTCACACACGACGGCGAGGTCGCGAACGCGCGCGTCCGGGAGATCCTTTCTCTCTGATATCAAGGGAGCCAAGTTATGGAAATGTTCACGGTCGTGTTGACCATCTTCGTGCTGGCCGTCTTTGTCGGTATCGAGGTGATCACAAAGGTGCCACCCACCCTGCACACGCCGTTGATGTCCGGGTCGAACGCGATTTCCGGGATTACCCTGATCGGTGCGATTCTCTCTGCCGGCACCCAGCAGACGACGCTTACGACGATTCTGGGATTCCTCGCTGTGCTCTTCGCGACGATCAACGTGGTAGGCGGGTTCCTGGTCACCCACCGAATGCTGGGAATGTTCAAGAGAAAGTGAGTTTGGGTGAGTTTGGGGACAGGCACCGATCTCCTTCTGGCGGTCACTAGGGATAACAGAGATCGGTGCCTGTCCCCAAACTCACTCGGAAAGGATTGACCCCATGCCGTCGGCCGTCGTGAACCTCACCTACCTCATTGCAGCGGTTCTTTTCATCCTGGGCTTGAAGGGCCTGGGGCATCCCCGAACTGCGGTGCGAGGCAATCTGCTGGGTGCGATCGGCATGCTCCTCGCCGTGGTCGTCACCCTTCTCGATCGAAACATCGTCGGCTACGAGGTGATCATCGCCGGGTTCGTCATCGGCGCGGCCCTGGGTGCGGTACTGGCCATGAAGGTGCAGATGACCTCCATGCCCCAGCTCGTGGCCGTGTTCAACGGGTTCGGGGGCATCGCCTCCACCCTGGTGGCCGGGGCCGCCCTCACCGAGGCGGGGCTCGTCGCGACCTCTCCGGCCGTCCAGATGACCGTGGCCACGGTCTTCTCCGGGATCGTCGGCGCGGTGACCTTCTGGGGAAGCCTGGTCGCCTTCGGGAAGCTGCAGGGCTTCGTTTCGGGCCGGCCGGTTCGGTACAAGGGCGAACAGGTCGTCAAGGCCCTCCTGCTTGCCGGGGCTCTCGTTCTCGGGACGATGGTCGTTGCGCGCCCGACCGGAGTGGACCTGTACTGGATCATGGCGGGTGTCTCCTCGTTGCTGGGCGTTCTTCTCGTGATCTCGATCGGCGGTGCGGACATGCCGGTGGTCATCGCCCTCCTGAATTCGTACTCCGGGCTGGCTGCCGCCTCCACCGGGTTCGTCCTCTCCAACAATGTGTTGATCATTGCCGGTTCCCTGGTCGGCGCCTCCGGGATCATCTTGACGAACATCATGTGCAAGGCCATGAACCGCTCCCTGGCGAACGTGCTCTTCGGAGGGTTCGGAGAAGTTCAGGAGGTGGAGAAGTCGGATGACATCTATGCCGGGAAGGTGAAGGCCACGTCTCCGGAGGAGGTGGCCATGCTGATGGACGGCGCGCAGAGGGTCGTGATCGTCCCGGGATACGGAATGGCCGTGGCCCAGGCCCAGCACGCCGTTCGAGACCTGGCCAACCTTCTCGAGTCGAAGGACATTGCTGTCGAGTTCGCGATCCATCCGGTGGCGGGGCGCATGCCCGGCCACATGAACGTGCTCCTGGCAGAGGCGGACATACCCTACGACCGGCTGAAGGAGATGGACGAGATCAACCCGACCATGCCCCAGGCGGATGTGGTCATCGTGCTGGGAGCCAACGACGTGGTGAATCCGCTTGCGAACACGGACCCGGCGAGCCCCATCGCCGGGATGCCGATCATCAACGTGGACCAGGCCAGGACGGTGGTGGTCGTCAAGCGAAGCCTGAGCCCGGGATTTGCCGGAATCCCGAATCCTCTCTTTGCTGCAGACAACGCCCTGATGCTCTTCGGGGACGGGAAGAAGATGGCCCAGGAGATCGTGAGGGCCCTGAAGGAATCGTAAGTCAGGATATGGAACCCATTCTGACCGGGAGTGGAAACGTTGTCGAACCTCGAGAAAAAGGAGAGAACAGATGATGAAGAGTAGCATCTGGCCAAGCCGGGACCACGTTTTTCTGGCAGCATGTGCCATGATTATGCTCCTGTGCACCGCGGTTCCTGCGGCTGCCGAGAAACCCAACATCCTCGTCATCTGGGGGGATGACATCGGCCAGACCAATGTCAGCGCATACAGCAGGGGCATGATGGGTTATAGAACCCCCAACATTGACCGCATCGCAGCGGAAGGCATGATGTTCACCGACTACTACGGCGAGCAGAGTTGTACCGCCGGCCGTTCGTCGTTCATTACCGGACAGAGTGTCTTCCGCACCGGCCTCAGCAAGGTCGGGTTGCCCGGAGCAAAAGAGGGCCTGAGCAGCAAGGATCCGACCATTGCCGAGTTGCTCAAACCACTAGGCTACGCCACCGGTCAATTCGGCAAAAACCACCTGGGTGACCGCGACGAGCACCTGCCGACGAACCACGGGTTCGATGAGTTCCTGGGCAACCTCTACCACTTGAACGCGGAAGAGGAGCCCGAGAATGAGGATTATCCAAAGAACCCCGATTTCAAGAAGAGGTTTGGTCCTCGTGGAGTGATCAAGTCCTCTGCCGACGGCAAGATCGAGGACACGGGGCCGCTCACCAAGAAGCGCATGGAGACGATCGACGATGAGTCGATAGAGGCGGCGTTGGACTTCATAGGGCGCCAACACAAGGCGAAGAAGCCATTCTTTGTTTGGTGGAATGGCACGCGCATGCACTTCCGCACCCATGTGAAGGCAGAGCTTCGTGGTATATCCGGTCAGGATGAGTACAGTGATGGTATGGTTGAGCATGACCGCCACGTCGGCAAGCTGCTTGCCAAGCTGGATGCATTGGGCATCGCCGACAACACGATCGTGTTTTATTCCACCGACAACGGGCCACACTACAACACTTGGCCCGACGCGGCCTCCACGCCTTTCCGAGGCGAGAAGAACACCAACTGGGAGGGCGGCTGGCGGGTGCCTGCCATGGTGCGCTGGCCCGGAAAGATCAAGGCAGGCGAGGTCTCCAACGAAATCATGCACCATATGGACTGGATGCCGACACTTCTTGCTGCCGCAGGTGAGTCCGATATCAAGAAGAATCTATTGAAAGGCAAAAAGGCGGGCCGCAAGACATTCAAGGTCCATCTGGACGGATACAACTTCCTGCCCCATCTGACCGGCAAAGAGAGCAAGGGACCCCGCGACGAAATTTTCTACTTTTCCGATGACGGCGATCTAACGGCCCTGCGCTACCGGGACTGGAAACTCATCTTCATGGAGCAGCGAGTGGAAGCCACGTTTCAGGCCTGGTCCGAGCCTTTTATCCCCTTGCGTCTGCCGTTGATCTTCAACCTGCGCCGTGATCCATACGAGCGGGCCCAGAAGACCTCCAACACCTATTACGATTGGCTGCTCGATCGAGCCTATCTGCTCGTTCCCGCGCAGGCGTATGTCGGCAGATTCCTGGCAACATTTCAGGAGTTTCCTCCCCGCCAGAAGGCGGCCAGCTTCAGCCTCGACAAGGTTCTGGAGACTCTGCAGGAGGCAGGTGGTTCATGATTCCCGGTACGCAAGGCGCCTCTTTTCACTGCCCGATCAAAGAGGAGGTCGGATATGAAACTGTACGATTGCCAGATGGCACCTAACCCTCGCCGTGCGCGCATCTTCATTGCCGAGAAAGGGCTGGAAATCCAGAAGCAGGAAGTGGATATCATAAAAGGCGAAAACCTGAGGGAAGAGTATCTCCAGGTCAATCCCTGGGGCATGCTGCCCAGCCTCGAACTCGACGACGGCACCGTGATCCCCGAGGCGCCCTGCATCTTCCGGTACATCGAGGCCATGCATCCGGAACCAAACCTGCTCGGCAAGGACCCCAAAGAGTCGGCCACCATCCAGGCCTGGGAACGCTTTGCCGAGATGTCCGGCCTCCAGGCCTTTGGCGAGTTTTTTCGGAACCAGACCAAAGCGTTTGCGGATCGTGCGATACCGGGTTATTCCGGCGTGCCTCTGATTCCGGAACTCGTGGAGCGGGGCAGGAAGCGTGTCGCATACTTCTTTGGCCAGATCGAGAAGCGGCTCGGCGAATCCGAACATCTCGGCAGCAACCGTTTTTCCGCAGCCGATATCACGGCCTTCTGCGCAGTGGACTTCGGCAACGCTTTCGGCCTCGGAATTCCCGAAGGAAACGAAAACACGAAACGCTGGTACAAGGCCGTCAATGCGCGTGCCAGCGCAGCCGCGTGAGACAAACTAGGGGAGCATCTTTCGGACCAAGGCATCGCATTCCCGGCGGCCCATGAGGCGGGGCACCGGGTAGTCGGGATTTGCCTCCTTGAGTGCCCGTTCCGCGATCAGCGGAATGTCCTTCTCCTGAAGCTCCTTGATGGTTGTGGGAATGCCCATGTTCCGGTTCATCGCGTCGATCTTCTCGATGAATCGACGGGACAACTCTTCGTCCGAATCACTCTCGCTTCCGATTCCGCCGGCCCGTGCCAGACGGGCCAGCCTCTGTCCCGCTTCTGTGCGGCAGAACCTGAGCACGTGAGGCAGGATGATCGCGTTTGCCAGGCCGTGGGGGACGCCGTAGAGCCCGCCCATGTTGTGGGCGATGGCATGGACATAGCCCACGTAAGCCCGGGTAAAGGCGGATCCTGCGTAGAAGGAAGCGAGTGCCATGTTGTTCCGCCTCTCCAGATCCGAGCCTTCCTTGTAGACGGCCTCCAGATCTTCAAAGATGATCCGGGTCGCCTTCTCCGCCTTCTCGTTCGTGAATTTCGTTCTATACCCTCCGATATAGGCTTCGACGGCATGCGTGAGAGCGTCCATCCCGGTCGCGGACGTGATGTGAGGGGGCAGTCCGAGCATCAACTCCGGGTCGAGCACGGCGACGATGGGCACCAGCTTGAGATCCACTGCGGCGAACTTCTCGTGGGCTTCCGGGTCGCTGATGACCGCCGCAACCGTTGTTTCCGACCCGGTCCCGGCCGTTGTCGGGACGGCGAACAAGGGCGGCGGTTTCTTTCGTACCTTGAAAAGCCCTTTCATGGCATGTACCGTACGCTTCGGATTCGTGGCCCGCGCGCCGATGAGCTTGGCGCAATCCATGGGGGAGCCTCCCCCAAAGGCCACGATGCCGTTGCATGGGTCCGAAAGATAGAGTTTCAGGCCGTCTTCGACGTTCCGGATGGTCGGGTTCGGCTGCACCTCGTCATAGACCGTGAAGGAAATCCTGCCCGCCTCCAGTGTGTCCAGCAGCCGCTGCACGAGACCTGCCGACACCAGCCCCTTGTCGGTCACCACGAAGACGTGGTCCACGTCCTGCAATCTTATGGTTTCCGGGAGTCTGCCCAGGGAACCCGCCCCGGTGAACAGCTCCGGCACGGGAAAGGGAAGGATCCTGAGTACGCCCTTCATGACCAACTGGTAGGCTCGATAGGATGCCTTCTTCAGAGTCCAAAGCATTTTCGTTGTCTCCCGGGTCAGGCTCACACTTCTCTCGTAACGCTGGCGAAGACAGACAAACCTCCTCGTTGTGCATCCTGGGATACGATCTCATTTTTTGACGGTTCAAATCAAGGAAAAAGAGCACAGAGAAACGTCTAGCAGACAACGGAGGCAGTATTCTCTCGTGAACAGGAGAGTGAGGTTACTCAGATCCCCATACCTCTCCACTATCGTAAGAGTCAGGAGCGGACGCCGGGTTCGTGTAGATAAGAGAAATAGCAAATCCCCGGAAGCAGGCTTGGGCCCTCAAATTCGTAGCCTTACATGAAATCGCCGTTTGCTATTCATGCGAAAACATGCGGGGTGATATATGTAACGTTCCGAGTACTGCAAGAAAGCAGTGGGAATGCCTCGAATGTCAAGGAATTCTATGAAACCGCGCCTATGAACATCAACTACCAAAATGCTTTTCAGCAACCACAAGCAGATCCCTGGTGTCTGGACGGATACGATAATTTGTAGACACATAAGACCAAAGCATCTTGCCATTGGCATCAAACAGAAAGGTCGCCGGCATTGCCAGGTCTATACCTTGAACGGGAATTGAATCATCTTTGTCGATCAATCCCATACGTCTGGCTAGTTTCCGATTCTTGACGGGAATTGCACCTTTATGGATTATTCCCATGCGTCCGGCCAGTGCCAGGTTCTCATCATATAGAATCTCGTAATCGACGCGTGACTTCTCTTTCATGGCAACTGCTGATTGATGATTGACCAGTACCGCATAAATATCAACATCCATTTCTGAGAATTCACTCTTAAACTCTTGCAGCTCGACCAGCTGCTGAACACACCACGGTCACCACGCCCCCCGGGTGAATACCACTAGGGTCCCTCTTCTCTTTTTGAATAGTTCTCCAAGCGGCAGTCTCTTGCCATCCGTCTTAACCAGTTCAATTTGTTTTAAACTCTGACTGGCAACCTCGCCGGTGGCAATATTTGCTTTGGCATTGTCGATATCGGAAAAGACGGTCGTGTACCAGAAAAAGAAACAAACTACAAAGACACTAAGAAGTGTC